>Ga0160505_101301_pt1 | contig 11981 bp, 5 predicted proteins | sample DIDeMG_FD_108225 | JGI IMG/M metagenome (GOLD analysis project Ga0160505, IMG submission 108225) | Enriched chicken feces microbial communities from UW Madison campus, WI, USA - DID2874_E49_Stillage MG | ecosystem: Host-associated > Birds > Digestive system > Large intestine > Fecal ...
GAGTCATTGGTTATAGCCTTAGGAGTTTTGCTAACTCGCTGATTTTTAACTTCTTTAAAAGTTGGCATCCATATTTAAAAAGGTGTTACTAAAAAGACTCAAGTTAGAAAAAAACAGAAATTCTTGACAGTTGTCCAGAGAAGATTTTTAATACTTACTAAACGTCTTCATACGCGTCGAGCTTTAATTTCATTGGAAATTCGTCCTTCGACCCTAGGAGTACATTTGAGCGTAGTAAATTTATTCTTAAAATGTCAGAGCCTTGAAAAAGATATCAAAATAAAATTGGATGCTTGCTTACCATGACTGTGACAATACCATGTCATCTGTGATTAATATTGCTGTCTAGTTACGACGCGTTTACGCGTGTTAGTAAATCAACTAAAATAACAACAAAAAGAAAAAAGGAAAGAACAGTATCAAACATACTGGTATCAAATAAAAAGCAGTAAAAAAGAGCCATATGTTTCTATAAGTACCATTAGTAACAATCGTGAGGTGACAATGTGGTAGATGTTTGCGTGTTGTGATAAAAAATGCTGGCAAAAAAAAAAGAGGAAAAGGAGGTTTGAAAAAAAACTTTTGGAAAAAAAAAAGGTAGTCAGTGTCACCAACAACCTGAAAGAATTTGACTGGCGTTCATTTGCTAATTTCTTTTTTTATCGCGTAGGCAACCAGGTTGCCATGGCTTCACTTAGGTTGACCACTTGCCATTCCATTGGCATAGTAGACGACCGGAAAACATGGTTAAAACATGGTTAGGCTTCTGTCCACCAGTCCTCTTTAATTGGGACTCTCATTTTCCCTTCGAGAACGAGATTTTGGTCCAGTCAGCGTAATACCACTGTTTCTAGTTGATCTCATATTACTGCTTCATAGTACCATTTGCCTATTAGTTTTTTTTGTCTTTTTGGTTTCATATAAAGTGGTGTCAATAAATCCTGTCTGTGGCAATCGCACATTCTAGCGTAATACTTCTTCCTCCAGTTAATGCCTTATAGAAATATTCACTTAATATATTGTGGAAAAATTGTGTAATGATAAAACCGTAGATTCTATAATACTGGCAAATAATTCTGATCCAGACCTGGGTTCAAGGAGGAGCAACCGAGATAGTTCAAGTAGCATTAGAATCTTAAATATTTTCGTTATCGCTGCTAATGATGATAATATAGCCCTTGAAAAACATATACGCACAGAGATCAGCTCCAAGTCTGGTAGATTACTGAAATGTTAGTTCTAAGAATAGTTCCCGTGTTAATGTCAATGTTTATGTCACTGTTGTCATATGTCAATAATAATCCTAGATCCACAGGCTCAAGTATGGGCTCATGAAAAATTAGTGTTGTTATATGTCGTTCTTTTCATCTTAGACTAGGAAAAATTCAATCATTGCCATCTGCTTTGATGTAGTAGCTAATAAACTTTAGTCTTAATATTAGAAAGAGAAAACAAATCAAGTCGAAAACGAGTTGAGAAGAAAAAGCCTCACGTTAGAATTGCGCCGGATGACAGACAGACTTTAAGAGCTTCGCGACAGCCCAGCAGCTGAAAACAAAACTTCAAAATCAATAGGTCAAATTGTTTAACTGTAAAGAAACATTAGCAAGGGCCCTCGCAGAGGTTATCAAGAATGTGTTGAGATTAATCAACTCGAAAAAACAAGAATGTCAGAAGATAAAAGAGATAGCAAAAGAAAGAGATCAATACTCATTAATAAAGCATTGCCCAAATAGAAAACTTTAAATAAAACTAAATAAATTCATTAGGCTTTGGAGCATAACATATCGATGATCCTCCTGCTATTGAAAAGGTGCTGAGTGAGGTGAAGAGAGGTACAACAATAGTTGAGACATTTATCAGTGTAGTACACCACAGTTTGCTTGGCTGTTCCCAAAATCAAGAAATTTTATATCAGATAAACAGTCTATTAGTTGGAGTAAACTTCATAATTATTTAATGTACTGTGTAGATGTTGCACGATGAAGTAGTTATAGTAGCTTATAGCTGGTAAAGAAGATGGAAAAAAAGACAAAGGAATTGTGGTTGCAGTTTATTCATCCCAAAACAAAACCAACGATTTGGCATAGCCGCACCATCCACATATGCATGCGATTAGCCTTTCTTTTTTCAGTCCAGAAAGATTTAAGACTTATAAGACAATTATTAAATAAAAAAGAAAATAAATAGCAAAGCTTGGTGAAAAAGCAGAAGTAACTATAAGGACCACATCTGAACTTATAGCGCGCGCTGACATCATTATCTTACCAGTCTCATAGAGACAAATGCTTTTGAAATTTCATGTCTTCTTTGTATGTCATTTTGTTTTATAATTCTGTGTGTAACTATTTGATATAAAGACATTAAATCGACTATCTATCTATCTACCATAAGGACCAGAGATTGCCACAAATTCTTGCATGTGGAGGCGAGATTCAAGTACGCGAAGCGAGTGTGGGATAAAAACGTGACTACCAGCACATACAAACAAACACTGAAGCCCCTGTTCTGGCAAGAAAAAGTCCTAGAATACAAGCACATTGACGCTGCGGAAGGTGAGAATAGTAATAACGTAATTATTGATAAAGTGAAAAAATATATTTAGATCATACTTCTAATTTTAGAAGCATTAACGGAGATGAAGGGTTGGGGGCTGGACTAGTGCAAGAACGAAGACCCAGATAATGACAGGGATATCCAATAAAAGACCGTGCATAAGAAAGCCGCAAACTACAAATATAAAAGATCACAATAGATATATTTAAAAACTAAGAATTTATAGACATCTCTGAAAAGAAAGGTGAAGGGCTTGAGATCACTGCAAAGATAGAGAAACTTATGAATCAGAAGTCAAAAGCATAGTAATACCAACATCCTCAACAAATCAAATGAGAACTACCTGGAAAGTGTTGTTGAAGTCAGATAAATGAAAAATTAGCTTATTGCTCTTACATTAAATAGCTACAAGCATAGTTACAAACAAAATGACATACAAAGAAGACATGGATTTTGACAATATCTGTTTATATTAGACTAACAAGATGATGGTGCCAGCACGTATTGTGAGTTCAAGTTTTTGATAGTACCGAATTATCTGTTAATAAATGTAGCTGTTGAGGAAAACCAGGGATATATAACACCCAGTATATCGATACCAGAGTTTGACACTCAATAAAACCTTACCAAGTTACCCTAATCAAGTGAACCATCAGCAAAGTAGTTACAGTAAGAAATCCAGGAATTCAACCACTACTCCGAGGCCCTTTTTAGTATTAAGAAGGATTCTGAGATCAAGCTCTGGGAAAACTCGTTTCAACAACTTTTGCTCTGCAGGATGCAAAGGACATTCCTTCAGAACGTGACCAACTGTTTCTAGCTGACAATACTCGCAATGATGGTTTAGCCTGCCGACGTACATCATTTAAAAAGAATTTCCCAAAAATTCATGGCCTGTGCAAAGCTGAAACAGCTTATTAAAGGTATGACGAGGCACAGTACTAATGAAAAATTTCAGTGAGTTGGGGTGCTTTCCTCCACACAGCTCCAGTTGGGTGGTGGAGTAATATTTGTGGTATTCACCTTGTATTTCATAATCTGATTGACATTCATTGCGAAAAGCAGCATGCAAGATGCCTTTTTTAGCTTTTGTAAAGCTTCGTGCGATTTCTTATTGCGATCATACTTTGGCTGCTTCCATGATGGGGTGGTAACAATACAAAAAGTTTTAGGAAAAGTTAGAAATCATATAATGCAACCTGGTATAGAGTTCACGAGCGATAATGCTCCTATTCATACAACCAGTATCAGTGAAAATGGTCTGATAAGAGTAGTATTCCTGTTATTAACTAGCCCCGTTATCACCCAATTTAAAACATATTGAGCATGACTGGACTAAACTTAAAGAACGTATCTATAATGTTTATCCAGACCTTGAATCGTTTGATGGCACTAAAAAGTAATTGAAAGAACATTTTTATAAGGCGATTAATGAGAGATGGGAGAGCTTAGGCAATAACTGGTTTGATCCCTCAATAATATCTATGGAAAGCTGTCTTAATACAGCTTTAGAGGCCAAGGGGTGATATACACGCGATTATCTTAAGCTATCATGTAATTAAATATTTTATTAAAATGTTGATAGCCGCTTCACATGAGATTATGCTGCTTCTATTTGAATATAAAATTTTATTACTTTTGGAAATTTTGTAGACTTTTTCTTAGGGACTGTAAGCTGGAATTTATTTGTATCTGAAAGTCCAAGCAAAAGTCAGAAAGTAAAAATATTCAAGTTAGTATATAGGAAAGGCGTGAAGTGTATGGAAGTATCTAGTCAAATAAAGGAAAAACATTATACTTCGTAAATCCCATAGTATTACAGGCTTACATGTTTATGGAAACAGAAAAGTGGGGCCAAAATGTTGATAGGAGGCAGACCAACAACGACAGCACTGTATAGGCCTACCTTGGGTAGTCATTCAAAAACCCTAAGTAGATGAAAAGCATTAATGACAATGTTTAATAAATCAAGCTACTGCATTGGAATCAGTCACAATACTATTTCACTGAAATACCTTACGCTGAAATACCAAGGCTACATGTTTACACTGAATTAACTTATACAGTAATGCAAAGATTGGAAAAGAATACAAATTACTCTAAGAATAAATAGTAGAAAGAGTATAAAAAAGATTGGTTAAACTAACATAATACTACTCAGGAAAAACTATATAGTAGGGTCTCTTACAGCGATAAATCATTGCTGAGGTTCTGACCAACTTGGAAGAATTGAACATGTTTAAAAATCTGTTCCACATCTTAAAAAAAACAGCTGCTTCAGATGACTTTTCAATCAAATTTGATCTCCAAGCTATTTTTTAAATTTTTTTTAAAAGTATTAATGCAGCTATCAAGTTCTTAGATTTCTTCTGCTCTTTTCTTTTTTTAATAATTGTTCTCTTTTTGAAAAAGCTTGTTTAGATGTTGCAGTGTTTCAATCTCCAATATCGACCTGGTGTTTTTTTTAGGTTTCATTTAAAACATAAAACCTCTTGTGAATAATTTGGCGCCGTCCAAAGTTGAAACCTCCTATACGAGCTGAAAGCTCTATCTTACTAATACTATTGAGATAAAATTTAGAGTTGGATGGTTTAATAACTACTTTGTCATTTTTTTAAAAATATTTTATGTCAGAACACTAGACAGCTTTTCTATATAGCATGAAAATTCTTGGGAGGAACCTTAAGAAACTAAAAACTAAAAGGCATTTTATGACTATTAAAAAGCCCGTCTAAAAAGCGGACGGGTATCTCATGAAAGGTTTTAAAAACAAGCCTTGATACGATTGCACCAATAGTGAAAACGAATTTGAATCATGATAGAAACTATCCTCACCAACAATCTTGAGCAGTCTCAAGAAACCACTTCTCAAAAACTTTTTCTTTTTTTTAAATGACGTTTTTTCATATGGACTAGTAGAAGTTGACAAAATAACCGCCAGATGGCTTAGTATGAAAGAAGGATGAATAGCTTGAGAAAAAAGCTCAATTTGCCACTAAAATGACTACGCGGGTATCTTGAATTTATTGATAGTTATTTCCATCACTTATTTTATTAAAAGTTAGAAGCTTTTGATTCTCAACTCACTCAAAAGTCAGGTTCAATTAAAGCTCCATTGATTGCTAAAACAAAGCCTCAGATATGCGCGAATTTCAGTTGTATGAAGAATAATATTGGCTAATGGGGCGGTAAAAGAGTATTTCCATTATAATCTATTTGTATACAAATTAATTTTTGATTTTATGCATGTTAAAAAGCTTGACATGAGTTTAATGGAAATAAGATTTACAACAACTTGTTATTCAAGCTTGTTGAAACCAGTATTTGATCTTTATAGAGCACATATAATATTTTCATATACAACTTTGTATTACTTGTATCACGCCACAATCTCTACATTTTATTATCTCAAAAAGTTATTAGTGAAGTAGAATTGATATATTAATGTTTCCCTTAAACAAAGTAGTAATAAAAACGGTCATATACACGAGACCCGATTACACGATGCAACCTTCTAAGTGTGAGATTTCAGGAATAAAATAACGGCCAGTAAAATACACTCAAACTATAGTATTAGATAAGGGCGTAATTATGGAAAGTTCAAAACAAGATTATGTGTCAAGTACTTCATGTTCAGAAAGGGTTGAAATCATAATTTTGTTACCACTAGAACGGCTACGAACCATTTAGTGACTCCTCATAAGCATTAATTTTTAAAAGGATTTCCCATATTCAAATCTAGTTTCTAATACTTTATGCTAATAGATATGATATCTTGTAGCACAAGAAACGATACTGCAGCTCAGTTTTTGATATTACATTAGACTGGAAGAACCCGTTTTCATGTACACTACTTCAAAGCTCATTTTAAAATAATACTACAATTTTTTGATCTAGAGCTATTCACAGTGCAATTGTTTAATACATTTAGAAAAGTAAACAGGAATAAAAACAGGATTCATATTTGTAGTGCGGCTGTCATTCTTTGCGGAAATTAAAAAAGCGAAATCCAAAAAACGGAAAATCTTCTAAGATGTAAGATTTTTTCGGAGAGACTGCCCGACGGATCAAAGAAAACCAGCATGTATTAATGTAGCTTTTTTTTCCCGCAAATATTTTACTGGTGTGAAGGGTTGGCAATATCTGCACAGATTTATTTTTGGGCAGGCGGGTATTTTAGCTGACAACGAATACTGTTGGTGCTACAATGCTGACGGTTTTGTACCCGGTGAAGAAACAAGCTTTTTTAGTAAAATTTTCAAGGGGCTCTAGTGTTAACTTTACTCAATTACATGGGCGCATAACCCTAGACCTCTGCCTGTATCGAACGGTTATTTAATAAATTTGAATGTTTTTGTATTATCATAATAGTAATAATAGATCTGTCTACTGTTCTAATATCTAAAAGCCATAAAATGAAATAGAATTAAATAAAAGAACAAGGATATGAAAGAGGGTATGCAATACTAAGACGCTTTCTTCAAAAAGGCGGATCAAATAGACATCCCAACAGGCATTAGGAGCTTTAATATTTTGATGGCGCCGAATTCTTCACAAGCTCAGTCCGCATGCCAAAGGAAATCCTTCAAAGTCACTGCAGCAGTCTGATATCTCCATGGGAGGGGGAGTTGTTAAAACCTCTACAATATGCTTTTAAGCCAACCATAGTGTTAAATAGATGCGGTATTGAGTTGGAAAGCTTGACTATTGCTTCAATACCTTTTCTGTTATTCAGGAAAATATTGAGATCAAGTTTCGGGGAAGATTCTCTCAATTAACTATACCCAGACTCAGGAGCGCAGTCCGCAATGAGGTGGTTGACGGTTTTAGGCTGATCGTATACACAGGTGTGATTCTTTTCTGAGAATCTCATGCGCCCTAAGTAGCATTCCACGGCGCTGTAACCAGCTTTTATCTGTATCATTCTATTAACCGTGTGACGGTTTATTTTGGCCATTACTTTTTGGAAAGGACTGCCATTGTTAGAGTTCCCATATAATTCAGATGTGGTGTACCTTCTGTAGAAGCTGCATTTGGTATCGGCGTTGTAATGTGACTTGTCATTTATTGTCACGAGCACATGAGTTTTGTCTATCAAAAAAACATCAGGATTGAATCAAAAATAAAGCTCTGTGTATTTTTTACATTTGGCTTTGTCCTATTAATTTCACAACGCATTTATTCATGTTATTTGCAGTCATGAATTTTAGATGAGAACAAATACTTGATAAGCTAGTCATCTATGCATCGATACCATAACGTGTAAAGGGTTTTTATATTGTATATAATGTAGTAGAGGTAAAAAAAAAGGGTTTGGTAACAAAAAGTTTTTCTTGGCTTTTTCATTTAGTTGGGATGCATGAGTTCGCGCTTTTCGATTGTCATAATAGCTATCATTTTATCACTAGATGTTTGCTCTTTGAAGGAAATATTACTGTATTTGGACAAAAGCCCAAATGTGTGGTCTGGGTCAGGGCACTTTTTCTTTCTTTTTTTAATTGAAGTCACTACATAGTAGAAGACAATATGAACACAGTACATCAATACCGACACCGAGAGGTAGATATTCCACATTTCTTCAAGTACAGCGATTACGTGAACATACAAACAGTTGAATATTTTTATAAATAAGTTTTATGAACATTGGTTTGTTCGGCTAAAGTAAAATGGAGATAACGCTTCATATTTGCCACTGATTGGCAGACACCCACTTTTGCCATATGGCTCATAACTTTAAATCTTTCAAGTCAAAATTAACTTGGTTTAAACACGTTGTGGGCTTTCGTTGAAACTATAGAATATTTTAGTTGTGGTTGATAAGGTTTAATTGAGTGACAGATCCTATTGGACGATATGAGGTTATTGACTTTTTGCACAAGCAGCTTCTAACTACACAGCTTGACCACCGATATCATCAATAACGATAATAATGATAATTGTACTTATCAGGTTCCCCACGTAATGATGTAAACATCAAACCCCTCTACATTAATTATATTGTTTAAATTTGTTGCATTCTTATCTATAAAAGAATTGACACTTTTGTATCAAAAAAACTTTTTATAGAAAATCTGGAGTGGATTAATAACGTTGATAAATGCAGCATGTGGTGTCGTCACCGACTGTACTTTCTCAAAATAAAAGCCAAGTCTAGAGCGCGCTTCCTGATCAAGACAGCAGGTGCATAATCGATAAGCCTTGAACATAAAAAGCTCAATCTTGTGTTCTATTAGGAGCCACTATTTAGCCAGTATCACCGACTCCAGCTGGATATATCATCAAAAATGCTAATAATAAAATGGTTGCTGTAACGGAGCTGTCACACTTGTTACCAGGTATGGATGTAGAAGGGCTTGCTAGATAACTACTGTATTCTTTGGTGTTGAGAAACCAGATCTAGGCCCAATTTAGGTAAAAATAAAATTACCGCCGATGGATGTTGACATCACTCAAGTCATAAATATTAACTCTTGTTTAATCGTGTTAAAAATAATGTCATGTCACAGCATTTGCAGTAAGCATGTTTGTACGGACTAGTTTTGAGATTTAAATAACAACGCACACTCTGTTGTTTGAAGGAAGGGGTTTTAATGACTATCATAAAAATAAGGTATAATTTCAAGGTAACTATGGGTTGAGGGTAGTTAGGCCATCTGGAAATCAGCATATTAAAATTTTTGGCATCAGCAAAGAAGAAGAAAATAGATGTCAGCTTATGATCTGGTAACTGATTCCAGTAGTCCCGATATTTATGATAGTGTTTTGCTCAAATTGGTTCTATTTGACTTGGCTCTTGTCAATTCTCGTGTAGAAAATACGCCTGAACAACAAAGCCCAACTGGAAACGGTGAAAAATATCCTTTTAACCTGTTTATTTAAGTGGGTTTGAAGGCTGCGTGCATATTGCTGGGCTCAGTTAAGCCGCTACTAAAAGGCGATGAGGGAAAAAGCTGCGCTACTCAGGCTATCTATGTACAGATATCGATAGAGTTTAGGGTTTAGTTTGCTAGGCATCAATTGCAGATCATGTACTTTCTTGTACCTCTTACGTAAATTTTCGAAGTTTTGCACTCCGTTGAAGAAAAAAAACAAGATAATCAAATAGCAGCGTTTCTTTCCCAAAACAGATGTTATCACACATCATCCATAACACTAGAATACACAGCATGCTTTGTATAACCTGCATGTATCTATTTTGAAGGTCTTGATAAAAACATTCCCCCAAATTTCCTCATTAATGACAATAGCCAAATCTATATATTTTTTTATATTTAAATCTACAAATATCTCATTCATTTTTATTTTAAATTGTCTTTTTTTTACTATCTTTTTTGGAACTCAGATATATTTTCAACATTTCTATTTACTTGACATTGTATTCCCTTTCTTTCTTCTTTTAGGTCAACCAAACCATTCTACTCATACTATCACAATGAGCACTCAAGAAATCACGGTTCAAAGGACCAACGAATCACAATCAAAATTCGTGTCAAAAGATGACGAACTTCTCGCTACTCTTGGTTATAAGGCAGAACTTAAGCGTAACTTCAGTGTTATTGAAGTTTTTGGTGTTGCGTTCTCTATTATGAGTTTGGTTCCGTCAATCGCCAGTACACTCAGCATGTCTATGGTCGCTGGTCCTGTTGGTATGACCTGGGGCTGGCTTCTTCCCAGTTTATGTATTCTAACCGTTGGCGCCTCCATGGCCGAAATGGGCTCTGCCATGCCTACATCTGGCGGTCTCTACTGGTGGACTTACAAATTCTCTCCCAAGTCTATTAGAAAACCCCTTAGTTTTCTTGCTGGTTACTCTAACACTCTTGGTCTTATTGGTGGTCTATGTTCTATTGATTATGGCTTTGCTTCCATCATTCTTTCGTGTGCCAACATTGGAAGTAACGGCACATTTATTCCTTCCAAGTTTCACACCTATGGTGTGTTTGTTGGTTGTGTGATTTCTCACGGTATTGCTGGTTCTCTTGCTACTAAGTACATCAGCAAGTTACAAACGTTTTGCATTGTTGCTAATATGGTTGTCATTGTAATTACTTGCATTGGTTTGCCGCTTTATAAAGGCACTGAGAATCTCAATTCTGGTACCTTTGTTTTTGGCGAGCTTGACAACTTGACTGAGTGGCCAAAGGGATGGACTTTTATTAGTGCTTGGCTTTCAGCTATTTGGACTATTGGTGCTTTTGATTCATGTGTCCATATGGCTGAGGAAGCCACTAATGCTGCTATTGCAGTTCCTTTCGGTATTCTTAGTTCTATTTCTATGTGCGGTTTTCTTGGTTTTGTTTTGTTGACTATTGTTGCTGCAACCATGAATACCGATATTGCTGCTACTCTTTCTACCACAACAGGCCAGCCTCTAGCTCAAGTTTACTATGATGTCATGGGCAGAAACTGGGCTCTCGGAATCATGGCAGTTCTAGGTGTCCTCCAGTGGTTTATGGGTCTTTCTATTCTTATTGCTGGTTCCAGACAAGTATGGGCGTTTTCTCGTGATGACGCACTTCCTTTTTCAACCCTGCTTAAGGTTGTCAACTACAAACTTGGTGTTCCCATTAGAGCTATTTGGTTTATGGTAATTATTTCAATTATCATTGGCCTTCTCACCATCATTGACTCTGCTGCCACCCTGGCTTTATTTTCTCTTGCTGCTGCCTCAAACTCCCTTGCTTGGTTGCTTCCTATTTTTGCTCGCTCCTTTTTCAATGTCGATACCTTCGAGCCTGGTCCTTTTTACATGGGCAGCTTTGTTTCTAGAGCCGTAGGAATTTTTGCTTCCTTTTATCTTATGTTTGTCATTTTTGTTCTTACCATGATGCCTTCCGAAGGACCTAATCCTACCCCTCAAAACATGAACTACACTTGTGTCATTAATGGTTTTATTTGGGTTGGATGCATGGTGTATTACTTTCTCTTTGCCAGAAAATGGTTTGACGGTCCTAAGCAAACTTTTGACGAGATTGATACAATTGAGGGTAATGATCCAAATGGTTCTCATGCCGTCGAATATCTTCCTGAAAAAGAATAATTTAGTAAATAATGCTTTGCTTTCAAACTCTTGTTTTTTTGAATGAAAACTTTTTTTCTCTTTTTTTCATTCACTTGTTATGTTTATGATCTTTTAGTTACTTCATCTCAATAAATATTTTGTTCTATAATATATTATTCTGTTTAATAACCCAGTAGTTACATGTTTATAGAAATATAGTTGACTTATTATGATTCAATGATTGTTCGGTTTTTATACAGACTGTTGTGCTGGTTTTTATCATTGAGCTTTTAACTTATCTGAACTCCGGTACATTAGTTTTTTTTTTTTTTTAAAAAAAAAAAAAAATTTTTTATTTTTTTATTTTTTAAAAATTTTAAAAAAAATAAAAATTAATTTTTTTTTTTTTTTTTTTTTTAAAAAA
>Ga0160505_101302_pt1 | contig 11971 bp, 7 predicted proteins | sample DIDeMG_FD_108225 | JGI IMG/M metagenome (GOLD analysis project Ga0160505, IMG submission 108225) | Enriched chicken feces microbial communities from UW Madison campus, WI, USA - DID2874_E49_Stillage MG | ecosystem: Host-associated > Birds > Digestive system > Large intestine > Fecal ...
ACTGATCTGGGTAGCAGGTCACACTGAGAAGCTTGACAGTTGCCTGAGACACATGCAAGGCATTAGTGGGGATATAAACGCCACGGACCACAAGGCAGCAACTTGACACCGTGACTGAGCAACACGGATAAAGCAACCTCCGTTGGCAGTGCGCTCTCCGTAAACAGCTACTGATCAAGGGAAGACTTGGTGGACGTGACAACGCACGGGGCGTCACAATAGGACACCAATACAACGCTCAGACAGTGCCTCTATCGTCCTGAGGCTTCACGGTCACGTGCGACTCGTTCACACTTGTGCCCTCCCCTTGCGCCACAATGCCAATGAGGCGGTGCCGCAGGGGCGGACATGACCATCCGAGGAACGGACCATTTGAGCGTCTTGAGTGGGTTGGGGCCATGTGGAGCTACCACCTCAGTGCTCTTGTAGAAGGTCGTTACAGGGTACGAATGCAGTCCAAGTGGTAAGCTTGATACGTGGATAGCAGATCAACCGGAATCTTCAGGACGGAGAAGACCAGAGACGACTACTATTCGTGTAAGGATGCTTATCCACAGAGGATGTCTTCTGCATTCATCGTGGAACAACTGTAATGTCCCTCACGAATCGAGCTGTGACCGCGACGCATGCTTCGAAAGGTGCTGTCCTCTATCATACTCTACCAATCCTGGCCTCATTATAGGCAATGCAGATGTGTATGTCTTGCTCAAGATGAGCAACACGGCAGGTCCCCATCGAACCGCCATCACTGTCTCACACTCCCTTTTACCTAACCACGTACTCGTAAACTCTCGCTCACCCACAGCACAGACACGTCGAGTTGTGCATCGCGTCAGGACACCCCGATTCCAATAAACTGTCAATTAATTACATGCCTCACTTCCCTCTGCGTTCCAGTCCAACCAACTAAGAAACAACACATTTCGGACTACGGCTTGAAACACTTGACGGCTAGACCGCGGCGAAAACGGCAGCGACGAGGGTCGAAACGAGAAGAAGAGCGCCAGCAGCGGACACAGCGCGCGGCGCACCGCTACGGAATGACGGCTCATTGCACCCCGACGCAGAGGTGCCAGAATAATTGAACTCTTTGCGGATGTGGCTATTGGTGCTACCGTTATAGCACCCCACCCAGTCCCACCTGTTCTTAGCCTCGGCGAGTACGCAGAACGGGTGGTTGATGTGCACGCCGGGGGTGCAAAGCGTCTTGTTATAGAGCCCGAGCTGGCAGCACCTCTCGTCGCAGGTGACCACTGTCAAATTGACCGTGCCGCCCACGGCCTCGCAGCATTTAATTGACAGATCGTAGAGGTTGCCGTTGCACACCGTGTTGTTTGGGTGCACGAAGGGGTAGCCAAAGCCGACGGCGGGGCCGATGGGCCCCAGGGAGGTGTAGTTGACTTTGTGCTTAGCCCCCCAACGGACGAGTGTTGATACAGAACTACTCACGCGTAGGGTGGACATGAGCGACCCCAGGCGCTACGCTCTCGGAAACGGTACTCGAAGGAACGGTGGTCGACGCGCTCATGGTGGTATAGTAATGAAGGACGGAAGACGTGGATGTCGGTCGGAGTTGCCTCTCTCGCAGTTGAGGACGATGGCGAAGAAACAAGTCCAAGAGCATGTATTTATCATACTGGCGTTTGGGAACGAGGGTCACACCGGGAGGACCTAGCGGTCGCTTGAGACACTTAGAATCCGGTCGGGGAAAAGAAGATACGGACGCCACGGACCACAGGGCAGGAAGTTGAACGCGAACGGGCGCCATGGATAACGCAACCTCTGTTGAGCAGCACCTCTCCGTAAGCAGTCAGAAGAGGTACAGTGTCGACCGTGATTGAGCACGTCCTCCGCAAGGACCACCCATAAAGCGTCGGACCAGCGCCTCAATCATTACAGAATTACTGATCAGTGTGCTGCGATGGCAAGTGGCACTTGTTCATGTCTGCGCGCTACCAAGCATTACCGATGCCAGGAGGCGTTGCGGCAGGACCGACAGCAGCATCCGAGGATCAAAGTGCGTTCAGAATGCGAGGGGGCCAGCTGGTCCTGCGTGGATGGTGGTTACAGGGTACGAGAGCTGCTGGAGTGCCAGCAAGCTTCCACTCCGAATTGGAACGAGAGACAACACCGTGCGAGGATGGCTTTCCCGCCGAGGATGCCCCTGAGATTCATCGTGGCACGATGGTACACACCGTGGCATATGGATCCCTGTATCCAGTCGACGCCTGTGTCCAACTGTTCGTCTTGTTGCGGAGACCCCGACACATACTTGTCCTCCACATTTTAACTGAATATACCGGCGCTGGATGTAAACGGAACCCCCCCACCCTTCTGCCATGCAGATGGGCTTTGGTTCTGGGTCGAATAAACACCACAGCAGATTCAGATATACCTTCCAGACCATTGGTCCCATGCTCGAATTGACCCAACCACAAACCCCTGACCTCTTGTGAGAGCATCGCCCAGAGCACGGACTGGCTGGGTGAGACATCACATCAGGACCTAACAACGTCTATTTCGAATAAACTCTCTCTTCCATGCCTCGTTCCCTTCGTCTTACAGACTAATCAACCCAGAAACAACGCATTACGGACTACTGATTGGAACGATTATTTAGACCGCGGCGAAAACGGCAGAGACGAGGGTCGAGACGAGAACGACAACCATGGGCGTGGAGAGCGACCGAGCAGCGCCAGGCTGTCGCTGTGGACCATCACACCGATATATAGTCGCAACCGACATATTCAGGCTCTGGACGACACTGCTCTGGCTGCTATTATAGCACTGTTCCCAGTCGGACGCGAGCGCCGTCGGGGGCAGGACACAAAACGGGTAGCTAATGTGCCCGTTCTCCTTGCACGTTTTCCACGTGAGGCCATACGTGAACAGCGAGCAGCACTGAGGGTCGCAGTACACTGTCGACATATTGATCACGCCCCCGATGCCCTCGCAGCATTTGATAGATAGGTTGAAGAGGTTGCCGTTGCATACCGTGCTGTTTGGGTGGTCGGGCATGTACACCCACCCCACTGACGGGCCGACGGGGCCTATGGCGGTGTAGTTGACTTTGCGGGGTCAGTCAGAAAAGCAGTCGCCACTCACCTGGGGCACCGGATACGTTGGTGGACGGTGCGGCGCTCGTAGAAGAGATGGTGGTTGAAGCGTTCATATTGGAGTGAAGCGCAGACGAAGATGGTGGTGTCGCGGCAGTTACCTGTCACAGTTGGAGATGAGGAGAAGAAACAAAAAGGGCCGTGTAACAATCGGTCTTATGTACCACATCATGGCAGAACCGGGCCGATGGTTGCCAGACACACTTGGCAAAGCGCTATTTCATAACTACCGCCGTTGTACCTGGTAGCCAGGGATCTACAGGGCAAACTCAATGGGCTGCCCGCTCTCCCGCAAGCAGTCACGACGAGAACAATGGGTCGATGTTGACTGCGCACCAGCGCACCATTCTATGGTTCAGGAACCGTCAATAAGCCCACGCTTGGGTCAGTGCCTCATGCCTCATGGCCTCAATTTTGAACATCACGTGCCACTGCTTCACCCTACTTACCATGCCATACGAGAACCGTGAAGCGGAGGAGCACATCAAGCAGAGCACTTGCGTCCTGAATTATTGAGCGGTGGCACTATCTCCAAGATGCTGTATGCATGGTCGTTACAAGGTATTGCTGAAGCGAGAGCGCTGCCTAATCGACATGTAGATTGCAGATGAGGCCGAAACTACTGGTGAGGAGGAGGGTGAGACAACACTACAGCCGTGAAAGAGGGCCTGCCTCGCAGGATATGTCTGCTACGTTCATCGTCCCATACCATGCTGTAGCTCACGGAGCCATCCCTGTTTGCAATTGTTCTTCATATCGTTCTCACGCGGCACATCCGTTGAACTGTCCTATACCATTCATTTGCCACAGCCGACGCCGTGTATCTTACACCGAACGGTTCGGTCCTTATAGGTATGCCGGCTGTTTCATGCTCTTTGACCCAACCGGTGACCACTAAGGCCTTGTGAACGCGCCACACACAGCAAAGGCTAGATTATTACATCAGGACTCGACAGCTTCGATTCCCAATCAACTGTCAACTACAAGCCTGGCAATCTTTTCGCGTTCCAGCCTACTAGCAAAGCACGATACAGCACATTGGACTTAGGAGGCAGCGAAAACAGCAGAGAAGAGAGTCGAAATGAGAACGATAACCGATAACCGCAGCCGTCGACGCAGAGCGAGGCGTATTTCCCATTTTGCCGGTTCAGTATTTTCGTCATGAAAGGTTGGTTGAGTCTCTACTCACCCGGGGGGCCGGGAGTCTGGATGACGTTAGGCGCAGGGCTCCTTGATATGACGGTCGTGCCCTCAGGAAAGTCGGTGTATGGGTACATGGTAGCGATAAAGCGCAGAAGACGAGCTGGACGGCGGTTGGCAGCTGCTTGTCACGATTCACTAAGATGGCGAAGAAACAAAGTAAAACATGACGTGTATCGCACTTATGCTTGATTGCCTGGTATCAACCCTGGAGCCCAAGCTTGTGGTCACTAGACGTGCTTGGCCGAGCTCTATTTACAGAACCGGTGGGCAGGAATCTCGAAACCAAAACTCTGTCGGGCAGCCCGTTATAAAGCATGACAGACAAAGGGAATTGTCCACACTATTGGGTCAGAGTGCCTCCATCATTAACGACATGCTCCACTGTCATGTGTCAGTCATTTTCATGTCTACTACCATGAGGCGGTGCGGCAGGCACACATCAGCATCTAACGAGCGCTTAGGCGAGAGGTTTGTTGACCCTCCGAGGGCTTGCAATGTTCTGGCATCAGCATCGTGTATAACATCGGCTCCTCGTGCTCGTGCGGCTCCTCGTCGGAGTCACACGCGTCCATCATACAGTCATGACGGGCGCCACACAACTACTCGATGTGAGCGTTGATAGGATACGTGATGCGCCTGTGGGAGCTGTGTCCCACACCCACGGTCCCACAGCGACGACAAGCATGTCATGTGTCGTTCATGGTCGAGTTGTGCACGTCATATTCAATACATTACTTCTCCAAAGTACCGCGGCTGAGCGCCAAGAGGTTCATTGGGCGTTGAGTCCTGCTCGTCCCGCCCCATCGTCGCGCCTCCAGTCAATCGCTAGCGTGCCTCTGGTCAGATTGGATGTTTGAAACACAGATCTTCCTCTCATCTCATAACTGGCTTGCCTTGTCAGCTGTCCATGCCTTTAGAAACCACGATACCACTGATGGTAACTCTGGCGCCAACCAGCGACCTTGCACGATACGCGTTTGGGACGATCGTCGTGCCTCTGAGATGACGTTTTACAGATCATGTCAAGTTAATGAATACGTGCACAGGTTCAACCAGGCCACGCGCTCAGATTCATGTCTATATTCTATGCTCGGACTTGAGGGCTCCGCAAAGGGCCACCATCTGTTGGTCAACTTGGGAATGGGGTAAAGTTGCAAGATGTTGTCCCGCTGCATCGCTTACCAATGTCACCGCCCCGGCAGCGCCCAGCAGCAGTGTGCAAGTGACCTTTTGTTCAACGCCTGAAAACCAGCACCGCCTCCAGGCCTTGTCAGCGAAGCACGAGCTGGAGGAAACTAATTGAAAGTCTCCCTATCTGCAGTAACGTTAACTGGAGGCGCTCCGTCGTGCAGATGAAGCATAAATGTTACCGAATCGTTTGGCTGTGTTTCGCAGAGCTAAGCTTGTGAAATTCCAGAACAACAGCATTTGTGCTCATGGTTCCGTCTGGGTCATCGACAGAGCTGTGCATCAACCTGTACTGAACATTGCATTACACGAGGGCGGTGCGCCAGTAATGCTGAAACAAATGGATTAACAGAGAAAGCAGAAGTGCGACATCCCTGCCAATGAGCACAGCTCCTTGTGGGCCCAGAATCACATGGGCTGGGCTGATGTCGCTATTCGTCACTGTACATGGACTTGTGGTGGCGGGGGCGACTGCGGAGACTGGAAACTTGGCCATGGCGATTTTCCCCTCGAAGGCAGTGACAACACCGTGACAGCCTGCAGGTCGGGGGCTGCTGCTCAGTGCTAGCCTGCCATCCTCACCTTACACCCACCCCACCCGTTTACTGGTCCAGAATTCTGGTCCGAAGTTAGTACCACTGGAGCCCCTTTGCTAAATAGAATCTATGCCATATAGACTATGCAGGAGTGCGTTCTTTCAGTATAGGCATCTTGCATGTGGAGTTATGAGACTGAGAAATTGGAGGGGTCACAGGAGCTCCATGATACATTCCTTAAGGGATTGGTGACTGGGATACAAGGTGGGAACAAGCGGCCAGAGCCTCGACATTCTTCAACCTGGACGGACACTAGCGGCTTTGCTGTGGCGATACACACATTCGCGTCAGGTAAACGGCTTGTTTGCCATCTCGCTGACACGTCTTGCAGTTACCAATGAAATCCTGTACTTTACTATGGGGCGCACTTGGTTAGAGTTAACTGGGTCAGACATGAGCACAAGACCGATGGAGCCTTGAGGGCTCGCAGCGCTGACGGAGGCGAAATGTTGCCTCCTCTCTGTCCTCCAGCTTTGAGCTCTAGTAAACCTAATGCACAAAATTGTACTGCTCCTCATGATAGCTGCCATCTTTGGCAGTGCCACGGACAATAGAGGGCGGCCAGTGTAAGGCAGAACAACCAACAAGGCGGGCTGTTAGGTCACTCGAGTGGCGCGTACAAGCGGAGCCACACTCTGGCGTCATACCCCACTTCTGGCTCCTCACGCGAGACCACCCGGCTCCAGCATGCCAAGCCGTTCCCGTCATCTGGTACGGGATACCCGAACTCCGAGCTCCGAAGGCGAAGTTCCGGGTGCCGAAAAAGGTTGCAAGGCAACGCCCGTCCGACATTAGTGCCAACTGTATATCCAAACCCACCATTCGTGTTCCCGGTACCCATTCCACGTCCTCGGCTCCTCGTAATTTACTGGCAACCTCGAGCTCCAAGCGTAGCGTAATTTTCATAAAGGTTTCGGACTTCTCTCCTTGTCTGTTGTCATTCCTTGTCGACGTGGTTACTACCCATATTGTGGACACGTGGACACCTCGTCTTGCTCGACAATCCCGATAAGCGCGTGTCGATACGCACAAAAAGAGTTAGTTCAATTAATCCCCGGCAGATAGGATAGGAGACTTTGGGGTGGAATGCACCGGACAGAGAGGAATGCGACCGAAACGATGTCAGAAGATGGGTAGCCACTCGCCACATTGCAGAGCAACATGGGTGGAGCAGGACTGTCATGTGACCGCCTGCAGCCCGGACGAGATGGACGAGTTTGACGAGGGCATGGTTTTCATGCACATGACACGCGAGGACAGCATGGCGAACAAGACTATTTACGTAACGACTTTTCTGATCTCGGCTCAATGATGTCCACGGACAATGTTCGATACTTCGCGGTATTCCGAAATTTCCTTCGCTCAACAACACTCACTCCAACCATGTTCGTCCTCCGGCTCAACGCCGCCGCGGGGCCATCGCGCACCCTCCGGGCGCTGCGCGTGTCGGCTCTCCCGATTTCGGTTCCGCCTCGCGCGTCGGTCGTCGCGCAGCTCGCGAACGCACGGTGGTCCTCGACCTCGGCACCGCGTGCCAACACCAACACCAACACCAACACCAACACCAACAAGCCCGCGGCGCCGCAGTGGTCCAAGCAGTCGGTGCTCAAGAACACGGTGGCTACCCCGCGCGGCGGGGATGTCCGCGGCAAGCTCACGACGGCGCAGTGGCCATGGCACCCCGTCCAGCCGCCGCTGCACAAGGGCCAGATTGAGGAGGAGCGCGTCATCTATGCCCGGCCGTCGACTACCAACCCCAAGATCTTCTGGGCGATGCTTATTCTCTACGGCTCTGGTCTGGTCATGTACTTTGTCCTTCCCTCGCCGGAGGAGGCGCGCCAGAAGGGCTTTGCTGGCGAGGAGGGGTGAGTTGAGTGTGGAACTACGGCTCACCTTTGAGTACTCTTTGGTGCTCCAGATACTGGTGATGCTCCTGATACCTTCTCCCTACGTATCACTTAGAGACCGGCTAACACGCAGAACCATCCTCGGCCTCCCAACAGGCTCCTTCATGTCCTACCTGGCCGGCGGAACAATGACGACGTTCACGGTCATCGCGTTCTTCGGTCTCGTCTTCCCCTCCCGCCTCATTACGCGCCTGAGCCTCATCCGCTCGCGCCCCGCCTCGGCGCCCAACAGCACGCCAAAGGAGTTCATTCGCATGTCGCACATGGGCCACCAGATGCTGTGGGGCAAGCGCTCGCAGCCGCGCGAGCTCCCCGTCCAGGACGTCGAGGTCAAGGTCATTCTCGGCCGGCAGACCAAGGGCGGCGAGCGTGGTGAGTCACAGTGGTGGGGAGGTGGAGTGTGGTGTGCTTCGAGACTTTCCCGTGATTTTGCTGCGTTCACGATATTAACTGTCTAGAACGCCTCAGCTGGCTCAACCTCAAGGTCCACTCGCCCAACTCCAACTCCAAGTTCTCGTTTGACGGATACGGCTACCGCCTCGACTTCCGACACACCCCGGCGCTCGACAAGGAGAAGCGCGAGGTCGTCATGTCGCTCGCGCGCATCCAGGACGTGTTTGGCAAGCTGGACGTTTCCAATCCCCTCCCCGCTGCCGCTCCCAAGGCGGTCAAGGTGGCCAAAAAGTAGTAGAAGTGATATAGAAGGGCATTATTCTCCACTCTTATCTTGAATTCCGGGCGGTATTACTCCGGTTCATGCATTAGGCATTGCATTGAGAAGCTGCGTGAGTATTGCATTGGGAGAAGCGAGAGAGGTTGGCGGATCGTGAGGGAACGTTGGACCGCGTCTGTGGCTGGCTGCCACAGCGGTTAGATTCACTGGCTGCTTCGAGCTCTTAGCCACAACGGAGTGTCTAACTCAAAGGAGTAGCCAGCTCAAAGGAGTGACCAGCTTTGCGTTCATTATCAGCCCAGTGGCATGTGCCTGTGTGCCTTGTGCATCTGGTACAGCTGTAGGACTTGTACGAGATATCGATGAGGCGTTGAATATTTTGTTCAGCATGTAGTAGAGTGCAGAGTCGTCCCACACAAGTTGTGTGATGTGTCGAAGTTGTACAAAGTTGCCACGCCACAGCAAACCGCTCGCACTAGAGAAATGTCGCGAATCTGTGGGTTTCTCAGACAGATTCTACGTTACATAACAGCCGCCGGCCAAAAAATGTCTCGAATCTGTAGAGGCCTTACTGAAATTGAGAAACGTTTCTCGGGTGGTGCGCGTTTGAGCGCGACGCGTCTGTCTGCTCCGCCACACGCCCAGGTCGCGCAGTGTATAACCACAGTTGTTCCATCGCGATGGTGTCTTCATGGCGGCAAGTGTATATGGTAGTTTGCCCATGATGCATCCCCTACATGGTATGTCCAGAGTCGTACAATCTCCTCCTTCCACCATGTCGACAACCCTACGTTCCAGGAAACTAAGTATGCCCAAGAAGCGCCAATAACCGGAACATCCGACATGTCCACCATGCTGAACTCAAGAACCCAAATCTCCAACCCACTATCGATGTCCGCGCCAAACCCCTCCTCCCCCTATGTCTCTTCCCCAAAGGTAGCTGTCGTCGTCGTCGACACGGCGTGGTCAACGACCTCACTCGACGATCTGGAGCGCAAACTCGTCCGGCGGCAGTGTCTGGCGATACTCCTCGAGGCCGAGGAACTGCACATTCCTTGCGATCGCCTCGTCAATCTCGTGGTCTGGCCAGTCGTCAAAGCGCACGTCGCCATCCCACGCGTCGTCCCGGCGCTCGAGGAACGCCGCCTTGAGGTATCCCGCGATGAGCGCATACACCTCCTCGGGCGCGAACGGCTGCGGCGGCTCGTCGATCCCGAACGCCATAACGGGGACGCTGGCGAGGTTGACAAATGTGTGCCGCACGGTCCGCAGCTGCGGCGCTAGGAGGTACGCAACATTGTCGAGGATACCGGGGGGATGGCGCATGTTGCCCGAGATGCTCTGCATCTTGGCGAGCGTGGGCGTCTTGAACGGTAGGTCGGTACGGGCGTTGAAGAGGATGACGACCTCGTCAATGTCTTTCGGGTAGTAGAAGCCGTCGACAGCGCCGATGGGGAGGAACGGGTTCGCGGGGTCGAACGCGACGTTGATGACTAGGCGCGTGATCCCCAGGCCGTCGGGGACGAGGCCGATCGGCGCCACGGGGTGGTCGCGCCGGTTCTCGGGATAGAGGAGCGTGAAGACTACCGCGGTGTTGGACGGGGACGCGTTTCTGGGCGAAGGCTTTGTGTTCGCAACCAGACCCTCGCCGGTGCCGGGCTCCCGGTCCGCGTTCAGCCGGAACCGCAGCGTGAGGCGTCCCGTGTCGATCCGGTTCGACAGCCACTCGAGGTACGCCGGGTCCACGGGCCCAATGATGTCTAGGACGCGCGTGGCGGCCAGCGACGCCGTGGCGTACTTGAGGCGCGCGGCTGGCGTTGAGCTTTCGTCCAGGTCGGCCGGATCGGAATCATCTGCTTCATCTTCCAGCTTGCCGCCATACGGCCAGTCCCGAAGATGCGGCACCCGCCCCGCCCGCGCGCCCAAGCACACGGGCGCGAACCCGTCGTACCGCTTCCCGGGCTCGCGGAACCGCGGGTCCGTCACTTCGATGCTGAGGTGGTGTGCGAGCGCCGTATCGCATGCAGTGCGGAAATGGCGCGACGTCCCCCGCAGCCTGAGCAGTGCAGCGTGCGGCGCGGCCTGCACGATCGCGTCCATGAGGTGCGGGAACATGTCGGCGTCGAGCGGGGACATTGTGAGCTCGTTGGCTGTCATTTTGGTTGCTCGTGAATGCGTTGTTGACTGTTGATATTTTGGGTATTTTTCGGTCGGGGTGTGTGTTTGGCTTGGTCTTGGCGCGTTGCCGAGTCGTTATGGTCGTTGCGTGTCGTTGGTCTGAATGTAGTGAAAGGAGTAACTTGGTATGCTATGATAGATGCAGAGAGTGAGAGCGAGATCAAAAGATAACCTTACATGCCGGGTTTGTTTATCTACTGGCTACATGTTGACCAGGATGGCGAGTGCCCCATGGAGCAAACCTAAACGAGCACATGGCTCCAGCCAGGATCAGCCGCCACTGTGGAACACCCCAGTCCGGCCATAGCCATCCAGCAGCAGTCCACCTCCACCAGCGTATTTCGTCACTGGTCCTCGGCTCGCATTCCAACACTTTCCACATCCTTCATTCGTTGCTTGTCCAGCCATCACCTTGCATCTACTGCATGGGAACAACAGACACGAGACGAAATACATTGAGCAGCTCTGGCGCGAAGCGTGATCGTGTCAACGGGGCCCAGGGCGACTGTGCGTGATCACCACAACACACGACAACAAGCGTAAACAACAACATCAACAATGTCCGGCCGCGACCTGTTCGGCCGACCACTACCTACGGGCTTGGGCTCGGGGTCCAGCTCTTCCTCAGCACAACAGTCTTCCCGGCTGCCAGATCCATACGAGGCCGTGAAGCGCGACGCATTCAGAAAAGTACGTCCTGCAGCATCCATGCGCTGACGGCAGCTCAAACCGACATGCGTCACGCTGATGGGACTGGCCGGGACGCAGCCGACCAACAACTCGTCGCACGCGGCGGTCATCGACAGTCTGCGCGGGATCGTTGACACGCTGCCCGAGCCCGCGTTCTCGCCCGCGTTGATAAACTACGTGATCTTCCCCGTGACGACGATTCTGCGGCAGGCGGACCCGACCGTGCTACCGGATCGGTTCCTCGAGGCGGCGTTCCGGCTCCTCGCGGCCGTGGTGTGGCACTGGAAGAAGATGCCAGGCGGGATGGACCCGGGGTCGTGGGAGCAACTGTGGCGCTTCGTTGTTGGTGTCACTGCGACGTCGGAGAAGGGCAAAGGGAAAGCAAGGGAGGGGGAGGAGGTCCGCCTCGAAGCGACGCGG
>Ga0160505_101303_pt1 | contig 11966 bp, 14 predicted proteins | sample DIDeMG_FD_108225 | JGI IMG/M metagenome (GOLD analysis project Ga0160505, IMG submission 108225) | Enriched chicken feces microbial communities from UW Madison campus, WI, USA - DID2874_E49_Stillage MG | ecosystem: Host-associated > Birds > Digestive system > Large intestine > Fecal ...
CATCTTCCCTCCTCATTTTCTCTTTCTGCCCTATATGTGACTGTCCATGAAAAAGACCATTATTTGCCAATAGCCTCTCCTTTCTCCCCTCGAAGCCTATAGTCTATTTTTTTTTTTTTTCCTTTTCCGCTATCCCGTCACTCTCCATTATCACAGTTCTCGACATGGCTCCGGTTTCTTCCTCGTCAGTGCTCATCACCCCATTGGCCCATTTTCACATGCTTGCTCTGTATAGGCATTGAAGAAGTATACCGCAATCCCTATCCCCTAGATATAAAGCTAGTTGACATTCCTCAATTTTTTCCTCCCAACTCTAATTATTTATTCGTGGCCCATAATGTCCAAGACTTTCACTTCTACTTCCCTCGACCATATCAAATCATACCCCCTCGTGGCCAAATTGAAGGATTACCTTTTATCTTTCACTCTCGTCGCTGCTTTATCTACTTACGCTGTGGCACTCACAAACTATATCTATACCAATGTGCTTGTCAAGCTTCCCTACGTGGTGAGTCTCTTAAGTTTCGTTGACGCCAAGTTCGACGCGCTTGTTCTTACCAACTTGGACAAGTTATTGGCTCTTGCAGCCTCCTACAAGAAACAGGGTGAAGACACGGTGCTGCTCTACAAGAAGAAGGGCGAGGATACCCTTGCTCTGTACAAGAAGAAGGGTGAAGACACTGTGGCTGTCTACTTGAAGCCAGTCAACGATTACGCTTCGTCCACCGTGGACAAGGTGTTGCCCAAGGCAAAGGACGCAGTGGCCAAGACGGAGGCCACTGCCACCAACGAGATCTCCAAGTCCATTGAGATTGTCAATGACACCTTGGAGAGAACTAAGGACTTGATCACCAACAAGTCTTCCGAGCTTTCGAATGCCGTCATCTCCACCTACAACAAGGAGTTTGAGTCTTCTCCTGATAAGAACTATTACGCCAAGGTTGCCTCTGCTTCTGTTTCCACAGGAGTGACTTTGTTGAAGAGCGTCAATTCCGACTACATCCAGCCTTTGAAGACCACTTCGCAGAACTATGTCAGCGAGGTTGCCTCGCAAACCAAGGCCAAGGCCGAGCAGGTTGTGAACAAGACATCTGAGCTTGCCTCGCAGGAGCCTGCTTTGAACGGTCTGGCCATCCCTGTGGTGAGTGCATCTGCCTAATTTCTTTGTTGTTATTATTATTATTATCTAGCTGGTCTACCTCGCTTTCAATTATTGTTATTTGTCTAACTATTGTAGGATGAGAGAGTGCTTTGAAGAGTTACAACATTTTGATACTTTTCAAAAGTTGAAATCTTTAGAAAGTGGAAACCTTCTGAAAACCTGGAAAACTTTGAAACCTTTTGAAATTCTAAAATTTCGACCCAATTTGGGGCTCCCTAGGCTGAGGGCCTCTGGGGGAGCCACTTTTTCCTATCAATGCATGTTTGCCAACCTGCGTCAAGCATAGCGGGTGAGTCTAATAATTCGTGCAAATTTTTGCGCATCTTGCTTCACTCGGCACGTTCCAAGTCTACTACTCGTTTCCCATCCTTGTTCCATAGTGATTTGCAATTCCATTTTCCTTGTAAAACCTCCATTTCATACACATTGTCTCTCATTCCCATCCAAGGGACCCTGCCATCCTGCAACATGATAACGGCATGGTTACAAGCCCGCGGCTGGTTTACATTACCAAAGTGTACCCACTGCACTTTGTCCTACTGACAGGGTTACCTGACGAATTTTCCCTAACTCACCTCCATTCACGCTTGCTATTTTGCTTGCACTGTTGATATCTCATTTAGCTTTTGCGTCTATTGGCTCCACCAGCAGCATTTTACCGACATCATTTCCAAAAATAGCCTTTTGCGCGCAACATATTATAGTCTAGTTATTTTGTTCGCTTGGCCACTCAATCTTCTGTGCGCATTGCCCTGGCATCCTAGTCAAACAATGCATTGACAATCTCACATTATAGAATTCCATTGTTATAGTTAATTGCGTTTGATTTCTCCTGGTATTCTCGTTTGGTTACCCCCTCGTTCAGGCTCCAGAAACTAACTAAACTCTGGGCCCTGCAGACATGCCTGTGGGGGACCACGTTTGACCACAAAATGCATAGATAGCCTCTGGTGCGTTGGCTAGAGGCGGAAAGAGGTTCCAGTGTAGTTTGGCCGAACCTGGAGTTATTTAGGTTGTGTTTTTCCTGTGTAATTTGTTCTTATCTATTCGTGTTCGTCTCTTGTTTTATCGACTTATCTCAAATGGCCTAATCTATTAATGTGTGTCACTTGAATATTGTTCGCTTCCCCAATCAATCCATTGTAAACACTGCTCAATTGGTTCACTGGCCAGAATTGTGTATCAATCTGATAACAATAGGTTAATGCGCAAGTGCATCTTTGTCTAGCCCGTAACTTCTCGATGGGCGCATAACCTTCTGGAACAACGAACGGTGGCTAGGGCTGGATGTGGCTAGAGCTAGAATGGGGTAGGGGGTAGGAAAATAATTAACGACATCCTGATCAGGAACTAGTTAGAAACTGAATAGGGATGTATGTGGACACGTTATATGTACACGCCATCGTCATTGAGTAGAATACATTGTTTATCATGTAGATGAGTATCACAACGCTTTGGGTACAAACTTGAGGGAATCGAGAATATCAATCAAGGTAGAATCCTGGTCATTTGATGCGGGAAACCATTCGTGTTGAGATAAGGATCTGCGATTCTCCTTTTTTGTAGAATTGTACAAGCTTCGATTGCGCTCTCCTCTCGCTTCCATGCTCCCATTGTACTAGACTCATTCTTATATTATGTCGGTCCCATTCTTTCATTGTAACGTCCTCATTTATTTATTGTGTATACCCCATTCTTTAATTGCCCTGATTATTTCCTTCATTGTCCTCGAGAGGGTCTATGGCCCTGATCTTCTCCGAGCCAAGGCTTAATCATTCGCAAGTTTTGACCAATCCAAGTGGAAACCCTCTCTCATTTCACAAGCCATAAGTGAAATGTTAATGAATTCCAATCCCATTGTATGAAAATTAACTCCTTTTTGGTCCCTCTTCGTTTCCCGAATTGAATTGTGTGTGGGGAATACGGCATGACATTGTGAGTTGTGTGGAGAGTGTAGTCTTAATTACAAGTACGAGTACTTGACCACCTTAACCAGGTGTCCCAATACATTAACTTCAGTCCATTCTAATGAAGTCAATCCATTTGAGTCAATGGAATACTTTACAGTGCATTCTTCCGGTCTCAATAGCTATCAGTCGAGTATGTATTCCAAATCTCCATGTTTACGCCACACGACCACTTAACTACGAAATACTCTACTCATCAACATTACTAAAACAGTTACAACATCTTCACGCAATCAATACTCTCCTACAATTATCTTTTAACAACTTGTTCAATTACTTACACACACCTTCTTAGCAGAAGACTGTTCCTCCGCATAAGACCGTTTCGTAAACAACAGAGCAACTTTCTCCGGACCAGCAGTCACAACCTTGGTGCCGATTTGGTTGGAATAATACTGCTTAAAGTTGACCTTGACAACCTTCAACTGGTTATCATCCAAACGGGTCATGAACTTCAGCCATTTCTCCAACTTATTATGCGATTCATTTTCGCCGCACCAATTCATGATTCCAAGGTTGACCTGGTGCAAAGAAATGAAGTCGTACCCAAAAATCAAGAGTACATTGCACCAGTTCTCATACTTGGAGTCATTGATGTAAAGGTTGTAGTCGAGCAATTTAAGACATTGCATCTCCACCTCACGAAGTTTCTGAAGGTTGAGGCTGGAGTTGTCTGCTTCCTTGCATCCACAAATCTTGAGCCACGACTTGAATGAGTAGTTGTGGTCTTGATTAAACTTAGAAGACAAGATCACCAAACCCAAGAACAACTTCTTTGGACAAGTAGGAACCAAACCTTCCTGACCAGTACTAATGATCCTAAACATGTAGTAGCAACAGATTTGCAAGGTCTGGATAGAAGTCTTGGACCTTCTCAAGATCTCGATAATGAAGAAGCGAGCCTTGGATGCATCAAAGTCGTGTTCAGGGTAGATGAGCTTGAGCAAGTTCAACGAGCAGTTGATCAAAATCAAGTTGAACTGACTCTTGTTCAAGTGATCATTGTAATATTTCAAGTTGTTGGGGGAGTAATGTTCCGAAGGCGTAGAAGGAGTCTCGTCTTTTGGGACCGGCGACACCGAGCCTTCTGGAGTCACACATGGGGAAGCCATTTCTGCCAGTCAATAATAATCACAATACCAAAATAATAAAAAAATATAAAAAAAATCTCTCCTTTCAAATCATCCGCTTTCCACTTTAATTAATGGAAAGCATCTTGGTAATAAAACAAAGGGGAAAAGAGATTTAAAAACAAAACACCAGAAACCCAGGTGAAGCTATGTCCAGCAGAGTTCCACAAACAGTTCACCAAATAACCAACCTATACCAGGTAACCCAACCGAGCGAAAACCGTAGAAATAATTTTGAGAATGTCGATAATAAAGTATTGGAAGAGACGTGGACTTTGAACGGGTTTTTTTGTGCCGAAGTCCTCGAATTAACTAACACTGTCAGTGATTGAAAATATGTGGCTACTGCGGAGCTTTATACCTTCGACGCACAACTGTGCGTCATTCCGAAATTACTCATTCCGATAAGGTTAGTCACCGGTCACGTGAGATTATGGGGGAAGGCCCATCTTTCCAAGTCAAGAGATCCATGGCAAAAAGTCTTGGTTGTGGGGTTAATTTTTCTATGATTTAGCCTGATACGGGCTGTGTTACTCGCGTTGGTGGCAGTGGAGTCATGATTTTGTTATTTGGATATGGTGGCGACCAAGTAGCTTACATTGCTGGAATTCCGAGTGTGACCGGTCAGATGGCATTTTGTGCGAAAGCGGACGAAGTTATCGACAGTGCGCATGACCGATGTAGTCATATTGAAAAAGGAATTTGACGTCGGAAAAGGGAAGGTTGACGATTACTCAAAATGCGATAATTTGTCATTTTATCGTGTAATTATAATTTGTATATTTTTATCGTGTGAAATGAAAATCTTGTCTATTTCATTGTGTAGCTGAATATTTGGCTAGAGCTCTCTCAAACTGTGGCGTGGTTGTGTATTTTTCATTTCTGGATGTAATGAGCCAGACGTGTGCATGGCTACCTCTTGCTCATGCCTCCCATCATGCCGTGTCACTGATGCCATTCTATGCCTGTGAAGCAGCATGAGGGTGGCACCTGATCTACTCCTAATGTTCTCATGCAGCAGTGCTGCCTATTGGTAATTTTACTCTCATTTTTCGCTACTAACATTCCTTTGCATTACTGTAAATTGTACCTAGTTGTTATCAATACTCGTTCTTATATTCTAGACACCATCTATTCATCCTCATGAACCCAAACCCTACCTGAAAATAGCTCTGAAGGTCAGATCGATGATATCTTTCACCTCCTTGTAGCTCACTATAATACAACTGTCCTCTTCACGGGATATTAGCAAAATTTTCTCATCAACCCCAACATCTAACTTATTCAAGTTGGTCAACACCTTTGACAAGTCTGCAACAGGCTTGCCAAACTCATTACATGTCTGGAAAATAAAGTCTCTGAATAGTTTGATCACGAGCAAGCTTCCACTGAGCTCGCTATCCTGAGGCCTGCGATCAACAACATAATTAATTTTGACCATGAGTCTGAATAGTCTCCCGTTCTCCACCTCCGACAGCAATTGACTCTCATAAAAATCGGTCAGATCCTGCAAACCATTAAGCAAATTGAGAGTTCTTTGAGAGAGGTAGTGATTGTAGAATTGAAGTAGATCAAACTCATCCTCCACTGTGTTCAACACTTTAAGCACCGTCAAGAATTCCTCCGAAAGCAGAACCGATGACAAGCTCCGCAAACTCGACAAGGTAGACTCGAATGACCCGCCACGCAAGCTGACTGGGAGCGTGGCGCATGCCAACTCATTGATGACTCTTCCAAGGCGAATTATATCACCCAACTGAAGCGTGTGCAATGCAGAGTCTGTACCCACTTCTTCCTTGCGTGCCTCGATTGCCTCGTACTCGAGAATATCATCGACACATACTGCGCCCAACCGCACTCTGTTCTTGTTTGTCACTAAGATCTTACTTAGCGAAATGGACGAACCAGCGTTCAAACCAGCCTTGTGGATGGCAAGCAATGCATTTGTCAACTGCACCACGTAAGCCCAAAGTATGTCTTCAGTGATGGGCTCAAGCTTGCCTCCCAACCTTCTGGTCAAATGATGTTCCTGTAAGGTATTTGCAGTGGGATAGAAGTCGTAGACTAAACACAAGGTGGGTTCACCCTGGTTGATAAATCCCACGGAAGTGAAAGCGTCGTGAAGCTGCACGATGTTGGGATTCTTGAGTGCTTTCCATTTCTTCACGGTGTTGAATGGAAGTTCATTCAAGATACGTAACTTGGAGCTATAATCGATTCTTCTCATGGCATAAGGAGCACCATCCACGTTTGAAGTCACTTTATAAACGTGGCTAGGAATCTGATATTGCTTCGACACGTTGTCAAATGACAGGTCAATGGGCACTAATGAGTGGTAAACCCCAACATGTTCTGGAAGAGACAGCTGCGACATGGTCTGCAAAGTGGCCTCATTCTTCTTAGTAAGAAGCTCACGAAGATCATTGGGGATGAACATGGCATTGGCAGTGGTCTCGTGGGGCTTCAATTGCATCGAGAAGCGTGGTGGAGGCGCTGGAGCATACAAGTGGTAGTTCAATGGGTAGGCCAGTGGGCCCAGTGTGTGCAGAAACCTGTAGTCCGATACTGGTGGCATCAGACCAACGCCAGGCGTGGGAAGAACTCCCGATGACTGCAAGTATGGATTTTGTTGCTTGGCAGGGCCAGGTTGTTGTAGACTCTGCACAGAGGTGGAGTTGTTCATGTCCTGTGACACGTAGCCATCATTGGCTGGACTCGCATACTGGTCAGGGGCATCGAATGGGTTGGATGGTGTGAAGGATGGCGTCGATGCGTTGAATTTTCTCGAAGCAAACACGGTGGTGGAGTCCTTGGTGCTTAAAGAGGATGGAGCAGCGCCAGCAGCGTCACCGGAGGAGGGCACGAAGATGGGAATCTCCTTGAGCTTTGGTGACAATGTCGCAAACTTGTTGGTGATAGCCAGCACTGAGGGCTGGAACAGCGGCGTGTTCATGTTGAACTTCCTTTTAGGTTCGTTGTTAAGTGATGGCTTTTGGGACGATGCGGCGGTGGAATCCACGGGTTCCGCTGATGAAGACGACGTCAAAGTGGCATTGGTGACGGAATTTCCGGACGCAGACTTCAAGGATGAGTTCTTGGAGGCATTCTGGTGTTGGCCCGCTTGACTAAGCAGACCACCATGCGAGAATGCACAGCCCTTGTTCTCGAACTTGCAGTAGCCATAGATGAGCACGTTCTTGCAGGGGATATCCCTTGCGGCGTCTGGGTTTATGTTCATTTGCCCTTGATGGGATCTGAGATTTGAGGGGATCGATAAATTTATATACTTTTTGAGTTGGTGTTATGCCAGAGGACATTCTTGTATGTGGTGGTGTATGCACGACCAGGGAGTAAGCTGGAGTTTGGGGTTGAGGAAACGGTGTAAATGGAGAGCCTTTGGGACTTCGAAGCTCTCGACGTGTATTTTTGGATTGTTAATGTAGGAATGTAATATTTTTCTTTGATTCTTCCTTGAGGTGGTTTTTGGTGATTCGCATCCTCATCATGTGGGTGGTGAAAGTGAAAGGGAATATTCGGTAGAACTCTAAGTCACCAAGTAGTAGGGATTCGGAAGGAAGCGTGAGAAATGGGAATGATATGATCATATAGTCTGACTTCATTGTCTGCTTGAAGCAAATATGTTGATAATCGATTTTTAACTCGGCTTTCTCTGATTTTTTGCTGCATGTTAGTGCTCGATAATTGTAGATTCTCAGAAATCTTGTTCAATTGCTGCGAAAAGTAGTATGCTGAAGCAGATACAAAATGCCCATTTAGTAAACGCAGATTGAGAATATATTCGTGTGAACGAGGAGAACGTTGTTGTTTTCAATAATTTTCTCCATTATTATTATGCCCATCATCATGTCAACCTTCAATTTCCATGCTTCTGTATATCTCCCATCTTCCTGTCCATATCCAGATCTGCCTGTATCTCGATCTTAAACCTATCTTCTCCATATTCCATCATGTCCCATACCATGATATTGACTGGTGCCTCCAGGGGTAAGTTTTTCAGATCTTTAATTCCACATCTCCACTAACGTCAGGCATCGGTGCTTCAATTGCTCAAATCTACTTGTCTGCATCGTCTCAACATAAACTCGTTGCCATAGCAAGAACCAAGCTGGCACTAGACGACCTCGTGGCCAAATACGGTGACCAAGTCTCCATTGTGGTTGGTGATGTCAGTGACTCGGCTGTATCGGCTAAAGCTGTTCAAGTTGCACTTGAGAAATACGGAAGTGTAGACTCGTTAGTGGCCAATGCCGGAGTGTTGGATCCAGTCGATGCTGTCGCCAAAGCCAACGTCGACAAGTGGAAAACACTCTTCGATATTAATTTCTTTTCAGTGGTGGAACTTGTAAGGCAGGCATTGCCGCTGTTGAAGAAGTCCAACGGTCGGGTTGTTGCTGTTTCATCTGGAGCCTCTACCAAGCCATACTATGGGTGGGCTGCGTACGGAGCTTCGAAGGCAGCACTTAACCACTTCATGGAACTGATTGCATCCGAAAATTCCGAAGTTCTGGCGATCTCGGTGGCTCCAGGTGTGGTTGCTACAGATATGCAGAAGGATATCCGGGAAAAGTTTGGTTCCAACATGACGCCGGAGTCGCTTCAGAGGTTTTTGGATTTGCACCAGGAAGGAAAGTTGCTGGCTCCAGAGGTTCCTGCTACGGTGTATGTGAATTTGGCTGTTCGTGGCTGGTCAAAGGAGCTCAATGGTCATTACTACAGAGTCGGCGAGGAAGCTTTGGCCGAGTTCGAGAAGTAAGAATCTTTTGTGGGGTTAAATGAAGCAATGAAGGCAAATTCTTCATTGATTTGTTCGAGAGAGAGATTTGGTATACCTAGATCTATTACTTACACTGGGCAAGACATAAATTTAGTCTATGTGAGAAATTCTGAAGTAGAATAAGTGAGAGTTAATATGATTCCCATCACTTCATATTGACCGTCCGTTGCCAATTCAGACTTCCTTTTATGATATCAAAATGAATTCAAATGAATTTATTTCTATCTGATGTTGTATACTGACATATACTGACAATTTCCAAGTAATTAGGCATAGCACCACCTCCATAATTAACCCTAATAAAGTCAAGACATCGGGAATATCCCCAAAATTCTCTGATTCAATTTCTTCGAATTACTTCACTCCTTAGAATACTCCATCATAAACCCACTATCACCAAACTTTCTACGGGTGTGCATATTCTTCAGCCTCGTCGTCACTTCTTACCATCACAATGTTTAGACAAGTCAAAGTCGCCTCGTTGGCACGTGCCAGACCTCTTCCTGGCCGTGTATCTATTCAACATGTGATTCGTTTGCAATCCACTCAATCGGGTTCGAGCTCGTCCGGCTCCAAATCTACTCCTCCACCTCCACCTCCTCCTCAGATCTCTAGAGGAAAGATTTTGGCTGCTTTGGGAGCATTAGCCATTGGTTCCACCATTTTTGCGTCTGTGTATAACCGTGAGGCACCAGTGGCGGCCGTGGAGCCTAAGAAGGGCCCTGCATTCTCGGACAAGGACGTTTCGGTGATTTTCGTGTTGGGAGGTCCAGGATCTGGAAAGGGTACCCAGTGTGCTAAGTTGGTGGCCGACCATGGGTTCGTGCACTTATCTGCTGGTGACTTGTTGAGAGCCGAGCAGAACAGAGAGGGCTCTAAGTACGGAGAGTTGATTTCCGACTGTATTAAGGAAGGAACCATTGTTCCCCAGGAAGTTACGGTGGCCTTATTGGAGCAAGCCATCAGAGAGAACCATCAGAAGGGCCAGAACAAGTTTTTGGTTGATGGGTTCCCTAGAAAGATGGACCAGGCCATTACCTTCGAGGACCAGATTGTAAAGTCCAAGTTCACGTTGTTCTTTGAGTGTGCAGAGGGAGTAATGCTTAAGAGATTGTTGGAGAGAGGCAAGACCAGCGGAAGAACCGATGATAACATCGAGAGTATCAAGAAAAGATTCCGTACTTTTGTCGATACTTCTATGCCCGTGGTGGACTACTTTGCAGAGCAGGGCAAGGTGATTAAGCTTCAATGCGACGAGCCTGTGGATGTTGTTTACGGACACGTACAAGAGGCCATGAAGCAAAAGGGAATCTAAGTGCATGTAGATAGAATACACTAGAATGTTTACTTAAATATAAACGTAGTGAAGTTGGAAAGAAATAGAAAAGCCCCAGTCTGACCTATATTAGTGGTGTACGGATGTAAGTTCAATCCAAATCTCCATTACTAACGACAAGAAAGTTCATAGAATTATCTCACCTTTTAAACAGAAGATTTTTTTTTACCACAAATAAAACTAATAATGGAGACAGGATTACCACCAAGCTGGTCGCTCAAGGTCAGTCGCACCCACAACAAGGAGTACTACTTGAACCAAGCAACGAAAGAATCTTCTTGGGAACCACCATATGGAACAGATTCAGACAAGCTCAACAATTACTTGGCTAAGTTCAAGGCCAACGGGTATAAACCAGTGGTTGCCGAGGATGGTAAGGTCAGAGCAGCACATTTACTCGTGAAGAACGAAACCTCCAGAAGACCTAAATCATGGAAACTGCCAGATGGCATCACTATCTCGAGAGACGAGGCCATTGCTAAAATAAAAGGGTTCCAGAAGCAGATTTTGAATGGAGAGGTAAAGCTCAGCGATTTGGCCAAGACTGAATCGGACTGCTCGTCTCATACAAATGGAGGAGACTTAGGATTCTTTGGTAAGGGACAGATGCAGCCCGCATTTGAGCAAGCAGCATTCGGATTGAATGTTGGTGAATACAGCGATATCATTGAGACCGATAGTGGAATTCATATTGTGCAAAGAACTGGATAGACGAATGAACGATGAATATTGATTAATGTAGGGAGAATGGGAGGAGAGAGGAGAAGAAAAAGAACAAGAATTGGGCATAGATAGTAGCGTTATATACTTGAGCTTGGACGAAGGATATTTTGATTCAGCTCAGACGATGAAGAAATAAAAGTGAAATCTGAGAATACAATAGAGTTTTGAATAAGTATGACTTGAGTCCATGAGTTCTTGAATAACCTCGTGAGATCAATAGACGTGCTAACACGAAAAAAATCAAGAAGCATTGGACATTCAATTCCATCTTCAATACAATTTAATGACTTTAATCCCAGTTAATTCAATCTTTTATTGAACCGATTATGAAGTTACTCTATGTATGTAGTGCACGTGAGCACCCGTCATAACTACGCTTCTCCACAATTCGTTTTCTCTCACTTACCATCATGTCTGTTCCCGAGTGGTTGAAGAAATGGGAGATTGCCGAGCCCGAAACCGTTTCTGTGAGAACCCCCAAGGAGGAAGTTCTCTCTGCTCTTGAAAATTCGCCAGATACCATCACTGTGGTGGACTTGAGAAATGACAGAGAGAGAGGATACATTACCAAGGCCGTTCACATTCCTGCCACCACCATTCATGGACCCGAGGAGATCAAAAGCAAGGTGATTGATCCAATTCTTGAAGTAAAGCCTGAGACAAAAACCATTGCCATTCACTGCAACAGTTCAGGAAAGAGAGCCAGTTATGTTGCAGGATGGTTGGATGACTACTTGAAGAAGAATCCTAGCGATTTAAAGGTGGAGATTTTGCACGAGGGTATTGTTGGATGGTTAGCAGGAGGAGAGAAGTTTGAGCCTGAGACCACCTGGGTCAAGGAGGAGTAACTGGG
>Ga0160505_101304_pt1 | contig 11963 bp, 6 predicted proteins | sample DIDeMG_FD_108225 | JGI IMG/M metagenome (GOLD analysis project Ga0160505, IMG submission 108225) | Enriched chicken feces microbial communities from UW Madison campus, WI, USA - DID2874_E49_Stillage MG | ecosystem: Host-associated > Birds > Digestive system > Large intestine > Fecal ...
CTGAGTCGACTTCATCTACGGAGTCAACTTCATCTACGGAGTCAACTTCATCTACGGAGTCAACTTCGTCTACTGAGTCGTGCTCCACTACTGAGTCAACTTCATCTACGGAGTCAACTTCATCTACGGAGTCAACTTCGTCTTCTGAGTCGTGCTCCACTACTGAGTCAACTTCATCCAGTGAGTCGTGCTCCACTACTGAGTCAACTTCGTCTACTGAGTCAACTTCGTCTACGGAGTCGTGCTCCACTAATGAGTCAACTTCATCCAGTGAGTCAACTTCATCTACGGAGTCAACTTCGTCTACTGAGTCAACTTCGTCTACGGAGTCGTGCTCCACTACTGAGTCAACTTCATCCAGTGAGTCAACTTCATCTACGGAGTCAACTTCGTCTACTGAGTCAAGCTCGTCTACTACATTTTTGACTAGGTCTTCTGCATCTATGCCTGACACTATCAAAAGCACAGGCTTTATATCTTCTCTGATGACCAGAATTAGGACAGGGACTATAGTTGTCACTACGACTGTTCACGGTACAGTTACTTCTTATACCACTTATTGCCCAATACCTGAATTCTCTGAAGCACTGTCCACTTTTCTTCCCATCCTGGAAGCAACAATAACTGCAGTCGTGGTGGCTCTCGGCAATTCAATTGTTCAGGCAACCTCAAGGACGGGAAATTCACCATGGGAGGACAATGACACAGTTTCGAAGACCGTGCTTTCTACTGTGATGGAGAATGTTGTTACCACTGTAAGTGGGATTGTTTACACAACTAAGTGCCCTGTGCTAGAACCAACTTCAACAATCCAGCTGATGGGAGTTACAGTGACAATTTGCAATGGAAATGATGAACTTTGTAGTTCGATGACTCCTGAAGTCGAATTGGTGGCATCTACAAAGAACGGTGCGAACTCTCACTTCACAGGTCATCTCTCCTTGTCTGGTTCTTACTCATATTCCAAGGAGCTCAGTAAGTCCCACAATCACAGTGACGAGATGGGAAGTTACACACCGGCTTCACAAGTAACTTTTGTGACATTGTTTACTAGTAGTATCACTTCAGCTGAGACGCCAAAATTTACGAATTTGGGAGAAACTTCAACTGTTCATGTTCAATCTGCAATAGTTGAGAATAAGGCTTACTCAACTACTTACGACTTTTTTGTATTCGTGGTTTCATTATTTGTTGTTTTTGTTTGATTATATTCGAAGTTTCGACTAGTGAAATAGCTTCTTCACTTACTTCTTTAAGTGTTGACTATCTTTTGGGACGTTTATGAACGAACCTGAATTTCTCTTTCTTACGATTTTCTTTACTCTGCTTCAAAGTGCAGTTCAATGAACTTCCGTATTTCCTTTACATACAACTTGGTTACGATTGTAATCAAGTTTGAAATGTTAGCAGACGGCTCATCTCTGCCTACAACTGGATATATGTGGGACGCTCCTTTTCCTTGAATGCATGTGGGGTCTATTCGTCTTCAGATCTTTTAAAAGAATCTTACTCCAAATTATTTTCATTTTCCCAATATACACTTCTTCCTAATAATAACTCTTCAAAGCGCTTTTTTATTTTTTTTTTTGCGCTTTTGGAATAGTTAAGAAGAAACTAGTAGTCTTGAAACACTAACTGCTCTATTCTTCTGAAGTAGAAATGTCTACCTCTCTATAGCACTCTTTCCGAAGCAGCGTGCTGAATCGTGAATCCTTTAGTCTTATGTGTCTCCATATAATAGGTTATCTTCGGAGTTGATAATCCTGGCGATGTCACATGCTAACACTTTAACTGCTCAGGAATAAATGTAAACCACAGTCCTTCTTGTTTTCATGTAAAGTTGATTTTCCAAATTTCGGTTAATAGAACTACATTATCACTTCTCTGTTTTTAAGGATTTCCTTTCTTGAGAAGCGGTTGTATCAGTTTACCACCTATGTTGGGGCGTTCAGACACAACCGAATGCAAAAAAAAGAAATGTTCTCTCATCAATAATGAAAGCAGCAGATGTTAGAGTGCTGTTTAGGTCGAGAATGAATATTTTCAAGAACATCTACAATTTTATTCTTTTGCATTTGGGACGCGAATTGACCAAAAACATAGGAATTGTCTGATATGGAAAATACAAGAAAACTACAAAACGCACGTAAAAATCGAATTCTCAAGGAATTGAAACAAAAAAAATTATAATGAATAGCTTGCACTTGAATTTAATCGGCAGACGTTTTTAATTACAATTTTTTTAATAAGAACGATGAAAAAAATGGACCTTACTCAAATACTGCACGTAATCGATTTCTTCAACAATATTGATCCAAATGTGGGTGCCTACTGGTTCAGCAGCATCTAAAAGTGTGTGGTTAGATTTTAACCACTGCTTATCAAAATAATTCGATGCATTTAGTTTTCTGAAGGAACCTTCAGATTGTATATCTTTTCGAGATATTAAGGCTATGTTATATACACACAACACACAACACCAAATAAAGCATAGCGCCTCGCAGCTTTTGAGATGTTGGAGACAGTAAAGAGACTACTTAAGTGATAACACTAAACCTTGTGGGAGAGATCAATGAGCTCAAGGTGACCATCCATGAGAGCTGGAAGCATTTGCATTCAGGAATGATTTCAAGCTCATTGCAAACCTGGATGCTAAATATATCTCTAAGATCTTCTGATTGAAAGCAAAAGGAAATTCAGGAAGTCGCTTTTGACTGAAGCAGACCCCATAGTGGATTTTTATATACAAGACTATAGAATAATTAAGAGAGTATTATTTCTCTCTGTAAGAAGAACTTGGCTATTTACTTAAGGAATTCATTTCTTGATTCAAATGGAAGAACCCCCTACAATTTATACATTGAGCAGATAATTTTCCGCAGAGGGGATGCATGACCATAAAATTCGATGGATGTCAGATGTATGGATTACATCTCCTTACATGAACAGCTCAACAAACAACTTCCTCCAGCAACAACTTGAAATCAACAAGACTCCAAGCGGCATAGGAAGATTTTTAATACTAAGACGAGAAAGGGTATCCAAATTATCTATGCAAGAGAGCGGCCCGGAAGGCGTGATGGTTCAAAAAGTCATGTCTGTAGAGTGTAGATAGAGCCAGGGGGCATCATGCTATTTCTTTTCCCCCAAATTTTCATTGTTAGTATTTGGTGGGGTAATTCAACCTATCATTTTTGAATTGCTCTGCAGATTGAAGAGGCACAAACTGAGTGTGGGTGCAAGTAACTGTTTTACTATCATCTGTCAATTTGAGCTGGTTACAATTCAATTCTAATCAATTTCATTCGCTTACTCTTGCTTTCTGAGGTACATCAAGCTGACCTTTTGACCATAGAAACAAGTATCAGACAATAGAATAATCGTGCTACAGGAAAGGAATATATATTTCTCAGCCAGTTGTGTGAATGAGTTAGAGGATTCCACCACATGCTATAGTACATTGGGATCTCTCTATGCTCCAGCAATAGTGGGAGCGCATTGAGCATCCAATTTCTCTACTGATATATGAGAAGTCCAGATCGAGAGCTGAACCGGTAGAATCAATTATCGCATCAGACAAGTAAATACCTCAGTAGTACCTAATAGCACTTTTCTGTTTATAGATATTGCTCCTGGATTTGATCACGTTGAAATCATTTGAGGAATACTTGTATACTGCCTGGGATTGTTGTTCGCATCAAAAAGCCTTTCAACATAGGCGAGCAATCGAAAAAAATACTGGTTTATCGAATATTGCCATTCAATTTCCAAAAATCCATTTGCTCATTTAGCCAGTTGGAATTGTAATACGTCTCCTCCACCTCGCCTATGCTTCAAGAAGCAAATGATTTAATGATCATTCTCATACTTCAATATTTGGGTTCTTGTTGTCAAGATGACAGTTGCATAGTCTTTCTCGAGTAGACTAAAGTTCTTAGAATCTGCAATTTGACAATATCAAATCCAAAGTGCTCGACCCATTACTAACACAACACATATAAGCAAGTTTTGATCGGTTGGCTTCTCTGCTCGCGAAGAAGGGCCCTCAAGTTAACCTGTTTAGATCCTGAGACTAAGATTGATGCCTTTAAGTTCTTGAAAAAATGGCTCTCACGAAAATCGATATTCTACTTCCTGGGTTGAGGCAGTGAATACTTCGTAGTCTTAATCAGTCTTCTATTCATAATATGAGTGAATTTCTGAGCGAACTTTTTTTTGATGGTGTCAAATAAGATGATACCCTGCCCGATTTTTGAGTCACTTCGCAGTTCTTGGTGACGTCCACCCCTATAATCCTTAATTTGATTGTCTGTTTCTCCATAAGAAAGTCCAAATACGAATTAATGCACGGAAAACGTGCCATAGGTAGCAGACAATTAGAGAATTTGTGAAAAGAGTGGTCAAGTGTCCTCCTCCATGTGATTGGAGTGAATAAATTCTTTTCCTCAACCCCTGATGAGCTTAAATTCTAGACATAATTGAAGGCATGCTATGTGGCTACTATTGTTTTATGTTCAGGAAGATTTTCCTCAGCACTATTGAATGGACTGATATTCAAGATTGGTTTCCCGATACTTATGTGGTGCAGATACCTTAGTGGTGCAGATACGAAATCGCGCAAATAAACCTCCAGAAAATTTTCTTAATTAAACATATACGCTTTTCGATGGCCCTATCTTTGTGTCCTTATATTAAAAACTAAACTGCGTATAAACGAAAATCTCATTGGACAGAAGGGCTCAAAGAAACTGGGAAAAATGTGGCGATGTGAATATCTACGAGTTCATAGGCGCCTTACCGAACTGGGCCACCACTTCTGATTATCCTGAAGTGCAGGCCCTAAACATGTGTCAGAATGTAATATTGACATAAACACCATTGCATGTATACGACAGTCCTTCCGTATGTTCGCCTGATTCTTTTGCGAAAAAATAAGCAGAAAGCACATCTTGTGTATAAAAATGAATTACAATGGTTGGTCCCGCAAACTTCTTTTATATAGGTGCGTCGCCCATCCAGGAAAACGAACCAGGCCGCGATCGTTTCCAGATTTGGTATAATATTGATTTCTTACTAAGGCGGTCCTTATTCTGAGAATTTTGAAGTTTGGCACTGAAAACGCTACTTGTACCGTATTCTTGGCGAAAGCTTTTCTTTACGGGCGAGTGGACTTTATTTCACAGAGGTGCATTTCGTGAGTGGTAACTACTCCTTTGGATTATTGCATTTCTTTCCTGTACTAATCTTGAGTACTTTAATAACTGTCAGCTAATGAATTTCTCTTTAGCAGTGGACGCTGTGTTCTTGAAGGTGTCAACCTGATCATCTCGCTCCTAAGATCTAAAGTGTAAAAAGTCCTTTAGGGCCGCTAGATTATCTTTAATATGAGCCATTTTAGAAATGGGCATTACTAAGTTCCTCTAGGGCGTTCTACATGGAAGCATGCACAATGACGCGTCGGCAAATGTCGCACTTTAGGTTTCGATAGATCTTAATTTGACGTTATGAGCCACGAGTAGGAGGCTGAAATATTTTGTTAGAAAGTGCTGACGGACAAGTTCACCAATCAGCACAACTATGACGAAATACACCGTCTTACGAGGGACTCTTTGACAATAACCTAGGGAGGTACTTAGCCAAAGTATTTCGGAACTCATTGCTCTATTCGTTTACAGTTGCTGTAAAGCTTGATATGATTCCTGGGCAGTGAATGATAGTGTTGAGCATCTCCAGCAATCAAGAAGTGCTTCCTTACGTGTACAGTGACAATCCCAATCAGTTTTTGAATCCTACTATTAAGACAACTGCTTTAGTAACGTTTTTTCTGTAAATCTATTTTCTACTGCAATCGCTTCTCTCATGCTATGAGTGTTTCAAGTAGTCTCAATAGATATAAAGGAAAGGTATTGAACCTTGATGATTCACAAAAAAATAGCAATATAAGAATTTCTTTTTGGGAATTATACGTATATTTACATCACTCGTAACGGTCTCAATTAGTACGAGTTGTTCAGTGAGTATAAAGATTATTGAATTCAGCCTCAACCATTAAAGAAGTACCACCTCCTCCATTGCTGTGAGGTTCACATTAAAGTTATGGTTCTCCCTCTTCAATCTCATTCTAGTTCAGCATTGCTCTTGTGATATTGGAGAGCATCCAACACCCAGTCCCTACGGTAAAGACTTTGCTGATATGATTATATTGAATTCATTTTGATTTCTCAACAGCTTGCGTAATATCCATCCATGTTTAGCAAGCCAGAAAATTGTTGTTGTATTCCGCATGAGATACTATAGCCGAGGAATGTTTTGATGTTAATGGAACAAAGTCAACCTCAAAGAAGATGTCAGATTATTTGCCTTCAAGATTCTCTTACATTGAGCTTCCACAGTGGCCAGCACGAAGTAGCACCTTCTTAGCTCTGGTGGAACAAATTCCACTCTTCTCTAAGTGGCAGATCAATTTCTGCCGAACTCTCTGTGTTAGCATCCTAACAGTCCCCTCCTTTTCATAAAGATAGTTTGAGAGGCTGAAAGTGGCATTGCAAAGTCTACTTGACAGGGTTTAATTTTTCGAGCTATATGAGCACCATCGTTCATTCAAGTTGTATGTTCGGTACAATTATTGAACATAGAGTAAAAGCCATCACATTATGTGACGTCAGGGGAACTATTCTCAGTGAATTTTCCCATATACATATACATAATTTTCTGGATAGGAATAACGTCCGGTTATTGGCTAAAACTTATCAGCTTACTATGTATATCGCCCTAGTAAATTTCAGTGTGTTCCGAGCCTATAACAGAGGAGGAAACTGTGCTCTTTCCCAAGTTGATAAATTTCTCCTTCGAAGTCTAAGCACATTGTTGCAACAAGAGTTCCACATAGCTTCAAATATTCTCAGAAACGGTTTAGAAGGCAAGAAGGTGGATTTTTCCATGTGGGAAATTGTCAAAAACGCTATCCTTCTGATCTTGTGAAGAAGGTCAAAGAATTGCTTCTGCCACCACTGAATTAGCAGGCTTCACAAGAATTTACCCAGCTTGGAATGGACAATTCAACTCCAGTAGGACATGGTTAACTTTTCCGTTTATACTGAATCTTGTACGGAGAAACTATCAAACAGTTTGAGTTTATTTTCCTTCTTTATAGCCGTGTATGTTATCAGTTCTTTCCAGTCCGAGGTTCTTTGCGCCATCACGGGTTATGTCACTCATTATTTCTGACTTTGGATTCTGTGACCTATTATTTCTCTTGGATTGGCCCCAGCTAATTGCTAATAATACAGTCAGTAGAATTTGAGTTCGAGAGACCTGTGATTACTTAAAGAATAAACCAAATCAGACTGGATGAAACAATATTTGGCTTCATATGGTAGTGAAGGCGTTACACGAGTAGTTGTTATTCTAGACACTTTCCTAAAGAGCATTCAACTAAGATGAGATTCTGAAGATATCTCCAGAAGTGGAATTCCAAGGATAAGACCAATTTAGGCAGGAGTTGATGATAGTAGCACAAGTGAACTTACAATAACTTTGCATGAATTGTGACCACAGAAACAAGCACAACCGTCTCAACGCAGATGGGAATCGGCAATCGTGCAGCCACTTAAGATTGACGAGAAGGCTGGAATTATTTGCTTGCATTCATGGAGTTATCATATCAGGAGATCAGGTGCATGGGCGGGGACAAATAATCGAACGCAATTTTATCATTGACTTCTTTCCCTAAGATTTACTTTGAATTCACATGAACTATCTTTGTCTTAGAACCCACAATGATCTTTTGAGCGGCTCGAAAGATTAAACGGGGAGATTTTTAGGGGGAGTAGAGTCCGAAATATCATTGTGCCTAGATACAAAATGTGATCTTCAAAGGAAGAATAAGATATCTTCCAAAATTTCTTCTTGAAGACGCTGGAATCTGTATTATATGGAAAGAATGTTCAGTAACCGAAAAGATGGCGCAAGTGAGATAAAGTTGAATATGTTGCTTACTGAAGTGGACCTATCAATCTGAAGACATTTGTTCTCTGCTGTATAGCACAAATCACAACTTTAGCAACTGACCTTCCCACCAGATAGTCACCTGTTTCAGTTTCGAAAATATAATACCAAGATTAATCTTCGTGATTAGGAGATGTTTGTTTAGTGCGAGGATCCGTAATTTCTTTTTTTTAGGTGCATTATACGTCAAGAAAGTCGAATTAGGGCCAATTTTAAGAGATACAGCCAAATCGGGATAGCAAATTCTGGAAAATATTGTGCCACCACTTCGGGCAACCATGCTTCGAATGTCCGCGCGATGTTTCCGTGCACAACGTGCTTTCTGTGCGACGCAAAGACTGCATTTGAATGGAAATTCAATAGGAGTCTCCATGGCTGGCGAGAAACGTATTGGCCACAGCATCCAAATCCCTAGCCTATCAACTTACTTGAACAAAGAGGAATTCACCAACCTGGTCACGCTCCCCAGTATACTCCCATATCCTCAGGTTCAACAACTTAAAGTGTCTGCCATCATTTTTGAATACTTCCTCGGCCAACCTTATCCCATTTAACTTGACTGATTTCTGTAGATATAACACTTGATACATGCAAAATGCCACCACCAAGATTTCTGGAACAAAACCTAACTGAGGGTTATTCCTGCACAATAATCATCAACATTACCCAGGGCTTCTCGAAAGGAGTGGACACTATTGTGTGTCAAACGGTACGTCTCTTCAACAAAGTGAAGGTAAACATTCACGAGACCGACAAAATGAATGGGTTACACCAGAAAAGAACAACAATTGGACAGCGCGAAGTTTTGGTTCTCTTTAGTTGGTGCTACATAGAATATGCAGCTTAGGAAATGTGGCATCGGTAATACTCGGCAATTATGAAAACTTGCGAGCAAAATACTTTCGTAGCGAAAAACGTTGTCCTTGGCAAGTAAGACTGTACTTTTCAGTGACAGGTCGTATATTAAATGCACACCTTGCATCCGAGGTCCTTTTGTGTTACCCCGCCTTGGAGCATATTATTTTCCCAAGGCTCATCTTTCACGTACACTGTGCCCAGAGTAGTAAACCTTGCATAATTCCCGGCACGAAGAACATCTTAAACGTTCAGAGAGCCAGTGGTGTGGGACAATATTTTCCTCGCAATGAGCGACCTTTTTGGAGAGATTTACGATCTACATCCGATAACACTTTCCTACAAGTTTCAGATCTTTTCGAAAATACACACCCTGATATGTCTACAATCGATGAGATGACACCTCAAGGGTTCCTTGGTCTTAAGATTTGAGAGGCTTGTATTTAAAGAAGCCTGAGTTTGCTAGATGACGAAGTCCTTTGTCCTCTAAGAAGTCTTTTTCTTGAATAATACTTGTTTACGATTGGGGCCGGCTGCTGAGAATGTGCAGCATGCAGATGTAGGTACTGTTTGAGAGAATGAAAGATTTGCAGTCAACCGAGTAGCTATCGCTTATCACACAATCGGCCGATGTCATTATTTTTTTTTGCAGAAAATGAACCTGGGAGAGCATGGAGAGAATCTACTGTGTGTTCGCTCACCCAGTCATCTAAATATTCGCCCCCCCCCCATAAGAATCTCTACTGCTAATACGATACAACAATATCCGGCAACAAATTCGACATTGACTTGACAAGATCTTTACCACTCAACGTTGTCAGTCAATCTATTCATTAGACTTGACATGTTGTCTATTAATTTGAATATTGGAACACTCAAATGATGACACCAGATTTTACTGAATCTTGCAGTTCGACCGGCCTACTTCTCTCAGCGACTTCCTCTTTCTTGTCATACTTGACCCTTGAGTGTGCCGGCTCAGAAATTGTATCTCATTGTTGGAAAACGCCTTGTTTGTCCAATACTTTTCTATATTTTTCTTTTAAAATCAATAAGGAAGTCTGTTGACAAAGTTGGTACCTTTGTCTTGAAATGTAGAGGAAGCCTGGGAGTTGCAAGAGGGCCATACCTATATTTTTCTCCTCTTTGCAATAAGTGGAGATGATTAACCAGAACCACCCACTATGGTTCTTATTCCGTGGATTCCATAAAGAATTGTCATCACCTGAACTGGTAGATCTCTGGCACTTCTTGCATATGCATTTGTAAATGTGGTACTGTCCTGATCATTGCATCCATAATATCCACTAAATAATATAACCTGCATTATAATTCAGACGATGGGTTGCGCCATGTCTCCAGATACCTGCTGTAAAGAAGGAAGGTTCTTTGAATCCAAATGTGTTAGCTACCAAATAATTTAGTGAAGAATTTCAACTACTCCTCAACAAAAGAAAATAATCAAGAGCTCCTTACAGGCATTAATGAACAAAAACATTGAAATTGTTGACTGTTTGTCGTAAATTCTGACTAGCCGTTGGAAGTCAATGGTCTGCATGTGGTTACAATGCTTAGAGTTGATAGGAAGAGATGACGTACAGTTGTGAGCATTTATCTGGCCAAAAAAAATAGAAAATGAGCCCAGTTAATCACACCAAATTCTTCAACAAATGATCTAGGGGGATCAGTGTTGGTAGAGAATGACAAAAGACAGAAGTGCAACATGAGTAATTTGTAATTGGCAAACGAAGGCGGGCATTCCTATGAGCAATTTGCGAAATATGCAGGTTGCTGCTCATATGAGACGGCGTAACACCTTCGAAACATATCCATTAAAAGTGTTCTCAGCGTCTTTATAATCCATTAAAAATAATCCACATGCATATTTGGACATGCAGTAAGAAGGATGCTTTATCCTAGTCATAATTTTTATCTGTATCTTCCCATAGACTTCTATATATACATCATGCCCTATCGTTCACAAGAGCTGGAATATTTCCACAATCTGCTGTTGCAATGCGTCCATGGCTTGTGGCTTTTCTCTTCATCGTTCTTCAGTTTGGTCAAAAAGTTTCTGCTTTATGTCTGCCACTGAAACTCTCGGCCCCAGGTTTCAATGTTAATTTCTACTACTATGTCCTACGAACCCGTGTGGGATGGGATGATGACTATTTCACTGGTGGCTACAAGGCCGGCGGACTCCAAAATACAATGGCAAATGTTGTTGACATCAATTTCTCATTTCCTTCCACTCGTTCTCGTGTTGTCGTGAATGGCAACGTCTATGGATTTCCTGTGACTATTTCCAATTTTTCGATGGAGCTCACGGGTTATTTTCGCGCCGATTACACAGGTACTCACACCTTTACTATTGTGGCCGATGATGGAGTCACCCTACAGTTTGGCAATGGTGTATATTGTTGTGACGATGTCAACGGTGCATTGGGTAACACCAGTTTCGGTATCAACTCCTTGAGAGGATATGGTGGAGTTCCAGCAGCTGACCCCAGCACCTTCAGTGTTCTGTTACAAGCTGGTCGTTACTACCCAATGAAGTTAGTCTATTTCAATTGGGATGGCATACTGCAACTTGATGTCTCTTATGTTAATCCTCTTGGTAATAAGGTCCTGACGTTTGATAACGTATTTCAAGCTAATTTCGATAATGAGGTATGCTACGTCCAAACAAAGACCACAATGTGGACGGGTTCTATCACTCTGACGACTACTCAATTAACCACCTATACATCAGAGGGTACTGTCTACTCCAACGAAATTATTAATATTGAAGTTCCAATGCCTACGGATACTACTACTGAACCTTGGACTGGATCTGACACTACGACGTTCACCACGTTGACTGTTGTTACTGCCGAGAGTACTACGTTCACAGAGCACTTAGTTGTGATTCAAACGCCAATGCCGACCGAGATCACTACTAAACCTTGGACCGGATCTGATACTACAACATTTACAACTTTGACGGTTGTCACTTTGGACAGTACTACGTTCACAGAGCATTTGGTTGTTATTCAAACACCTATGCCAACAGAGACTACTACTAAACCTTGGACCGGATCTGATACTACAACATTTACAAC
>Ga0160505_101305_pt1 | contig 11953 bp, 8 predicted proteins | sample DIDeMG_FD_108225 | JGI IMG/M metagenome (GOLD analysis project Ga0160505, IMG submission 108225) | Enriched chicken feces microbial communities from UW Madison campus, WI, USA - DID2874_E49_Stillage MG | ecosystem: Host-associated > Birds > Digestive system > Large intestine > Fecal ...
CATTTATCTTTCTTTTTCTATCCATTTCTTGACCATTTAATGCTGGAGCAGTTATCCATTGTGCAGGGTGAGACTGGATCAGTAGGGGGAAATAGGCGAATGTGCAGAGAATGGAAATCGCAGAAGAGTAGAACTTGCCAGAATACTGAAAGTAATAACAAAAACTCAAAACGCTTCCAATTTTAGTTTCTATTATATCTTCACATCAGTTTTATCATTTACTTCAATCTTACAAACTACACATTGTAATAACTGTGTCCATAGTCTATCCAGTCTATCCAGTGTATCCAGTATCCAGTATCCAGTATCCATCCACTGAGCATCCAATACTGAGTCTATGTATCCATGTATCCATCCTGATCTATAATCTAGTAGACCCCCAATATATACAAAAGTTGTTGTTCTTTATCCCGAACGGTACTGAGCGTAATCTGTTCTTTTACCCCCGAAAAGATGCTGACGCAAAAACTGACCACTATATCTCCTGGTCTTCTGGCCATTGTAGACAGTTTCATGTCTGATGGCTGGACTCATGTGTGGCAGATATTGCCCGTTGACGGAGTTACCAGCCATGCTGGCAGACTCTTGCATTTGAATGGCAGTGGCAACCGGGTCCGAAGGGATCAGCGGAAGAAATTCGGCGTCTGACAGCAAGTCAAACAGCTTGTGCAAGTAAAACTGCTGCATTTGTCTACTATGAGTGGCAGCCTGAGTCTGCAGGGCAGAAGGCTGCATGCGGGTCTGACGGACGTAAGCCAGAGACATTATACGTTAGTGAACGAAGGTGGAGGGTCTGGAAACGGGAGAAAGGTGGTGAAAGAACGTTAGATCTGGAATATGGAGAAGAGTGAAAATTTTGCGGCAATTTGAGGGTGTGCATGAAAATCGGGTTGCAGAGAGTGCAGGATGTCGTCGGCGAATATGAGTGAGTTGTTTCGGGGTGACGTACTTAATCTATTTCTTTATTTCAAGTGAATTTGCTATTTAAATTATTTAATGTTATTGTTAGTTCATATCTCACTGTTAATTTAATGGCTCACTTGAACTTTTTTCGTCGTTTTCGCAGCCCCATTGAAGTTGTCATACTCGGAGGTACGGGTGTGCTCCACATAAACCTTCTCTGTTAAATGGCTCTGCAAGATCAATCAAACCATGCATCCGACACTACGGCTGTTGTCGAAACTTGCACTCAAGGGCAAACTCAAGAAGCCGTTATTGCTGACCAAGGCAAAATCCGTACATCCCGTCACTCCGGCAAGAACCCGTTTTGCGCCGTCTCCCACCGGTTTTCTCCATTTGGGCTCACTCCGAACAGCACTTTATAACTATCTATTAGCAAAGAGCACCAATGGCCAGTTCCTATTGAGATTAGAGGATACAGACCAAACAAGATTGGTTCCTGGTGCGGAAGAAGACATTTATAAGTCGCTTGAATGGTGTGGATTACATCCAGATGAGTCTCCAGTGGTTGGAGGACCATACCAGCCTTATCGTCAATCTGACAGAATGGACATCTATAAGAATTACGCAGACAAATTGATTGAGGCGGGACACGCTTATAAGTGTTACTGTTCCAAGGATAGACTTCTTAGTCTACGGGAATCAGCCATGCAATTGAAGCCTCCCACTACGGTCACCTATGATAGAAAGTGCTTACACGAAACACCACAAGTAGTAGAAGAGTATACGGTCAGATTCCGCTCACCCGATGTCTATGAGCTGTTTCTGGACTTACTTCATGGAAATTTGAATTTGCAGCCGCAGTACAACCAAACTGATCACAGATACGACGACTTTGTCATTCTCAAGCTGGATGGCTTGCCAACTTACCATTTTGCAAATGTAGTCGATGACCACTTGATGAAAATTACTCATGTTGTGAGAGGAGAGGAATGGCTCACGTCAACCCCCAAGCATGTGGCCTTGTATAGAGCGTTTGGTTGGGAACCTCCTCAGTTCATTCATATTCCTCTTTTGACTTCTTTGGAAGACAAGAAGCTTTCAAAGCGTCAAGGTGATATTGGCGTTCTGAGTATGCAGAAACTCGGAATTCTTCCTGAAGCTTTAACTAATTTCTGTGCGTTGTTTGGTTGGTCTCCTCCTCGGCCCCAAAAGTTCAAGACCTCCAGCGAAATTTTGACGTTGAGTCAATTGGTGGAGAAGTTTTCGTTGGATCATTTGACGAAAGGTAATGCCAAAGTGAACGACAATAAATTGTACTTCTTCAACAAGCACCATTTGACTGCCAGAATTGCTGATCCCGATACTTTAGCAGTATTGATTGATGAATACTACCCACATTTTGTTGAGATCGCTGGTGATCTGTATTCCAAAGAATTTTTGACGAAAGCTGTTTCTGCGGTAGGTCCAAGTCTCACCACCATCTACGATTTTGAGAATATCCATTCTTATTTATTCAAAGATGTCAATTACCTTGACTATGAAAAGCCTCTGGATAGCATTTTCTCTGATGTATTGGTAGCATTGCAGAACGCTGCTACCGAGCAAGATCTATTCCCTGTTGATCGCGTATTGGCTGAGGTCCCTAAAACGTCGAAGAAGGAAGTATTTCAAGCCACAAGATATGCATTGTCGGGAGGTGTGCCTGGTTTAACCATACCGGTCTTGATTGATCTAATTGGTGCGGACAAATATTTCGAAAGACTTAGTGCTGCTATTGCATTCTTACAAAAATAGAACTCAAAACTCTTGTATATATATATTAACCTTTGACAAAAGTGCTTCTTTGTAAATCCAAGAAATCAGGATGTCTTGAATCAGGGCCATTTTCTTTGAGAAGAGGACCAGTGAAAATGCAATGAATTGCCATTCCAGGATGGTAATAAAGCCCAGTCAACAACTTGGGAGTGACCAAGAAATACTGTGACAGACCCTCACTGCAAGCTGTGTGCACAAGATATTTGTGGGCCATCTTTTCATTTTTAGGGTCCATTCCCTGGTTGATTTCATCCACAATTCTGATCGGCGCATTGGTCAATCCTTGTAGAGACATGATGAAGAAGATGGTCGATACCGCTCTTTCGCCACCAGATTGCGATTGGTGGTCCAAAACTTTAAGCTCTGAGTTCTCTCTGAATTTCACCAAAATCTCAAGTTTCCAGTCTTTGTACCGTTCCAGCTTCACCATTTCAACTTGTCCATCACTTGCAACAGTGATGAAATTCTTCTGGAATGAACTTGAGATCTTATTGACCATATCTTCAAGCTCTCTTTCCCATGGTACAGAGATATTCTCCATTCGTTCCTTTAGGTCTTCCTTTTTTCTCTTGAAATCTGGCAATTGTCTTTCTGCTATCTCAAGTTCAGACCGTTTAGACTTGAGAAGCTCTAAAGAGCCTCCGTCCACATTTGAGAGAACAGAAATATCGTCTTCTAGCTGCTCAATCTTGTTCAAAACATACAGCTCTGAAAGTCTATTCTGAGCGAGATAATCTTCTGCCAATTTTCTTACAACTTCTCGTTCTTCCTCCGTTAAATTCTGCTGTCGAATCTCCCTGGCTGTATCACCCTTCTTATACTCATCATATTTGCTCTTCGCTTCTTTGTACTTCTCTTGTAGATCAACTTTTTTCTGATCAAGTTCCAGCATGAGAGACTGGAATGCTAATGATTTATTCTCCAGTTGCTGGCGTAAGAGTTCCTTTTGCTTCTGTTGAAGTGTAGTGGCCACAAGTTCCTCAGTATAGTTAGCAATCTGGCTCTGCAATTCAGAAAACTCAAAATACTTATCAAGCAAGGCCACTTCTGTCTTCTCAATTTTATCCTTGTTATCTTGGTTAGCACTGACCGATAACTGCTGTATTCTGGACTCGGTATGTCTGATGGTATCCTCCAATTTTGTCTTTGCCTCTTTCTTTTTCCTCAATGCCCTTGACTCGATATCCAACTTCTTCAATTCTTCGTCAATACCAATTAAACTATCTTGTTGTTGTTTCTTCTTTTCCTCAAGATTAGTCTTTGATTGTTTCAACTCATCCATACGAGCTTTCAAATCGAAAAGTCTCTTCTGAATATCCTTTTTGACGTCTTCTGTCAATCCTTCAGAGCCCATAAGTTGCGCTTCTCCGATATGTTCGGTCTGATAAAAAATTTGCCTCGAGCCATATCTCGAGCGGCCGACCATAAACAAATTGTTCTCGACGACGAACTTAAGGAAGGGTGTCTTTCCGTCGCTTCTCGGTTCAAGAAGCTTATTGATGGTATTTTGATCAACGGGTTTCAGGGCAACTGGAATGCAATGCAAGAAGGAACGGTGTTTCAATCCACGGATAACAGTGTCTGGACCAGTGATGAAATCGGATAAGTATCCATCGAAGCCGAGCTGTTTCAATTTCTCAACTGGCATTGGTTGTTGTAGAGGAGCATTAGGGACAACTCTCATGGGAATGTTCATATTTTTTGGTATTGCTGCCGAGACCTTTTGATACTGATCCTCATTGTCAAAAAACAATGCAAAGAGAGAATTGTTATCAACAACTTTCTCGAAGTATTTTGCGTATTTCTGATGGGTTACATGACATGAAACAATAGGAGCTTCATGGTATCGAACCCCAAGGTTCTTCTTTTCCTTCCTTAGTAGAATATGGGCATTGTATGCGTTCTCCATGAGTTCTCTCCTGTAACGCGTACCTTGCCTACTCAAAATCTCGAGTCTGTCATTGTTTTCGAGTTTCTTGCGCTCATCTCGGAATCGAGTTTCGCTCACATCGAGATCTCTTCTCAAGGCATTCATCTCAAACTTCGTGGCATCATACTCCTCCTCAATTCGGACCTTTTCATCATGTTTCACCTGGCGCTCCCCAGATAAACGTGAAACCTCATCTTCATCAACTTCCTCCATTCTGGAAAGTCTTCGCTCCATGTCCTCTTTCTCGGAGACAGTCTTCTCAAGTTCTGCCTTTTGATTTTTAGATCTGGAGTGCAATGATGTGATCTGATTCTTCAACTCCTCACTTTTTTGCTGAGTTTCTGCGGCATCTCTGCTTGCTTTCTCACATTTGGTATTCAACAGACGAACCGTAGAGCTCAAAATCGTGATTTCCTGATCCAACAGCTTTATTTCTTCCTTACATGCCTTGTAATGATTCTCCAAAGGTATGGCGTTCGCAGAAAAGTCCTGAAGTGCTTTTTTGGCGGAATCTCGAACAGCTTTTAAGCTTTTCATTTGCTCCTTGATATCTTGGAGTTTAGCGTATGGCAAGAGCTTTCTATGGTATCCAATCTCTTTCGTTTTGTCTTCATATTCCTGGTACTTGCGAGCTTCGTTTTCGAACTTGGTGATGTCCGCTTCAAGGCCAGAAATCGTCTCCTCAAGTGTCCCGATTTTCTTTGAAAGGTCCACCCAGTTGCTATCGAGCTCAATAAGTAGCTGATGTTTCTCTAGTAATGTATTGTCACCAATGGTCCTCTCCGTCTCTAGTAGCAATCTTTCAGGAGATAAGGATGCGAATTCGGCCACACGCTCCTGAGGCAAGAAGTGGCAAAGGTTATCGAGTTGAATATTGAAGCTCTTCACTAGCAGACGTACTTGGTTGACGTCAGAGCTTGTGCCATCCACTTTCCACACTGATTTGGTCTGTTTGATGAAGAATGTTCTCTCAATGACCAAGTTTGGCTTCCCAGGGTCATTCTTCAAAGTAATCTGGATAGTGCTCTCCTTCTCACCAGATTTGATCATGGAATCCATGGTTTTCCTTTTGATCAAGTCCACCTTTCCTCCCAAGCCCAAACATACCGCAGCAACAAACGTAGACTTTCCTGTTCCATTGGGGCCAATGATCATGTTGAGTGTTGGAGATAGTTTGAACTCTCCGTAGGAATACGTGGTGAAGTTCCAGATTCGTAGAGAAACGATATTTCCCGGTCTGAAAACTTCATCTTTCAGTGATGAAGTATCTGATCCCGCCACTTTACGGCGCTTATTGCCGTTGGATTCCATGAATGTAGAATAAGAAATTGAGTTGTAGTTGATCAGAGTGTGCATAGATCGAGTAGAAGTGAAGATAAGAAGGAAGAAAATTCAAATATTGGGGAGAATTGAAAAGTATGAAAGAAAAGTGACCTTGAAAAGAAAGCCACCACTGGAATAAGATACGTATCGTTTATTTGCTACAATTTTCTCGTTGATCCTAATCTTCAGCCGGTTTATGGAAACCATCTCACAACGCGACCTTATGGAAACTGCTTCCTTTATGAATTGGACCATTATCCAAAAAAAAAAAGGAAAAGGCAATTATAAAGTAAATTTTAAGCAATACACATTCGCCTTCAATTTCTATTTCTTTTCCCTCCTTGCTTGATCTTTCTCATCACATTCCCTGTCTAAGCACATCTGCCACCAAGTCACGTGCATTTGTTTACTTCGTCTCGAGCCTCCAGATCAATCTCAACACGTCAATACTCCCTAAGCAAAATGGTATGTAGCATGCTTTCTATCCGGAACGTGCGTCTAACAGTTTATTGAATTACTGTAGATATCAGCATTGGTCTTCCAAACTCGACTTTCAGTTTTTTTCTCAGAATATTCCCTCAAAGTACTAACATCAGTCCAACACTAAAACTTACAAGGATGCATTCGCCTTATTCGACAAGAAGGGAACTGGAAAGATCCCTATCGAGCACTTAGGTGATTTGTTGAGAGCCGTGGGTCAGAACCCTACTTTGGCAGAGATTTCCGAGTTGCAGGACTCTGTCAAGCTGAGCGAATTCGATTTCGACACCTATCAGAATATCATCAACAGACCGGATGGTTTCAAGCCTTTGGGACTTCCTGAGGATTACATCAAGGGATTCCAGGTGTTTGATAAGGAGCAGACTGGCTATATTGGAGTCGGTGAGTTGAGGTACATCTTGACCTCGATTGGAGAGAAGTTGAGCGATTCTGAGGTGGACGAGTTGTTGAAGGGTGTCAACGTGACTCCTGATGGAAATGTTGATTATGTTGAGTTTGTGAAATCTATTTTGGACCAGTAAATTATTTTATGTACGGTGAATTGGTATTAGTGTAGTTATCATAGTTGAATAGATCGATTCGGAGATATGCCACCGGAAATGAAGGATGACCTTTTCAAACAGAAATTGAGGAAATAGCTCTGTACGATCCATGGGTGTAAATATTTCGTCAAATTGGCAACAGAATTACGCTGCTTTCCATCGATAATCTGTGACTTTATGCTCCCCTCTGTATTCTACAACCTGGAGGAGTGCCTAACTTTTCCTGGTACAGACTGTTGGTTGAACTTTCCAATCGTAGCACCCTAACATATTCTTTCATTCCATATTCCCTGAATCAACCAAGTTGATTTACCGTTGATTGAATAAAGCTCGCTTTCCTGTAAAATTGTATTTATAACAACCACACGGTTTTGATAGCGTCTCACCTTTTGTTGAGGCGATTACTGCGAAAATCTTCATAGGTACAGTCTATTACTGTTAACTAGACAAATCTATCGGACCAATAAAGCAGAATATCTCCCCTAACGACTGCCATTTATTCCCAAATCCTGCTACGTCCCTGAATTGATCCATTGCACACACTATGGACACAACAGAAAAGCCTGACCTTCTACGTAACGAACGTTTCCATCTAAAACCATATGACAGACTCTTGGCCGTGGCCACACTCAGTGGTGTTATAGGAGTGGGCCTGGGTCTTTACGAAGGGATCAAAACGTCATCTCTTCGGTATTTGACGGAAAATGCCCACAGACTCCCAACTACCGTTGGTGGGTGGTACTTCTACCATAAGAAGAAAAACTACGTGATGGTGATCTCTGGATGCAAGCAGGCGGTGAAATACGGAATCAAATATTCCATTGGAGTATCCAGCTTCTTCCTTTTGGAAGCAGGTCTTGATTATGTGAGGCACACCACAGATTTCTTGAACACTACTTTGGCAGGAACGTTAATGGCATTTGCACATGGAACCTCTAAGCAGATGAGTCGGGTCCAGCGCTTCAACCACGTTAAAAAGGGAGCTTTCTTAGCTCTTATGCTTGGTATTGGCCAGGACTTCTTGATCTCTGCCAGGGGTGGAGATGTCTGGTACGTTAACAAGTTCAAGGCATTTGAAAGAGATCGGGCTACAATTTAATACATGTACATAGAGATTAAAACCTTCAGGAGAGATTCTTCTTACGATTGAATTTGAGGCAGACTTTCTGTTTCTTATAATTATTCTATGTACTCTATTCGTCATCTTCATCCTCATCCTCATCAAGATCCATAGGATACTTCAACAATACAGCGGATCCAGTCAACTGGTCTAATTGTTCACCAGATTCGTGTAGTGTAGAGAAAATAAACACTTCTCCACCTTGTTCCTTTGTCTGGTTACTTAATGCAATGTAGTGCTTTCTCACCGCAATGTCGTCACTTCTGAATAGAGAATCCGTGAGCAACAAGTACTTAACTGCTCCTAATTCCACGGCCTTGGCGACCTCTTTTGGTCCGTACCAGGCTCTGTCATCGTCTTCATTCAATACTTTCTGGAACTCTTCAAATACTGCTGCCTCTCTGGCAAACTTTGTATCGTTCAAGCTCCGCTGCACAGTAGGATCCTTCAAGACTTCCTCCAAACCTTGGAGATAGCCTGTAGATGAGTGCACCACCAAGAACTTGGACTTGTTTTTGATCACTGACTTGTTATCTTCCTTAACAGCATCATCCAATATGGTCTTGAGCAATGAGCCGGCAGTAAATCCTGGAGAAGCAAGAATCACCACCTTCAACTTCTCCAAGTCAAAGTTACGAGTCACGGTCGCCAGGACCATTGAGAGAAACTTGTCCATCGACTTGTCGTGTGCACTGCCACCTCCGTCTCCCCTGCTCTTTCTAGGAATAGATTTTTCAATTTTATTTCTGAGAACAGTCATGGTGTCTGTCACCAAACACAAGTGGGCCACACCCTCCTCCAACACAACAGCACCTACTTCTGCTTTCTTCTCGATCGAAGATGCCTCGATCACAATGCCATAACTAATGTCGTCCCACTCAGGCTTGTTGATGGTGATTTTCTTATTGAGTTGTACCTCGGCAGTATGGTAGCTCTGGTTGGGAACATACTCGTTCTGTTCGGTGGTTTTGCCTCTGATACGCATGGTTTCATCACTGGGAGCATAGTCGACACTTTCAACTGCCAACTTCAATCTGACATGTACTCGTTCAGCCTTTCCTCCTTCGGTCTTCTTGACATTTCTCAATGTGGAGAGATCAACCACATCTCCTTTCTGGATGAGGTTGTATAGCTGCCACAAGTCTTCCTTATCCTGAGGAATAAGCGAAAGGGAGCCACTCTTATCCTTTTCGAGGGCGATTGTTTTGTCCAAAAGCTTCATGAAAGGAGCAACTTGATGTAGTATGACTTGTAGTGCAGGAAGAGAAGGTTCAGTATCGATTGACGATGGGATCGAAGCTTGTAAAGTGAGAAGATAATTTAATAGATGAAAACTATGAAAGAAATGAAATTTCTTAAGTTTCGACTTACCAATGGTGAAATTCTCTTCTTTTCAATTTTTATTTGAAGCTTTTATTTTTCACTCCGATGCTTGTATGACTCAGTTCATGTATTCTCAGAGAAGTAAATGACATCTCCCTAAAAGAAGGAAAACGTGATATCTGAAAATTTGAATTCAGCGTCCAAGTAAATACTAGAATCAAGTTTAGAAACCAATAATATCCAAGTTACAACCTCTACATTCTGTTCAATATCCCATGCATCTATTACTACAGTCCTCCTACTTCACATCAGCCTTCACCAAGGTGGAGTTCTTACACAACTCACCCTTCTCGTTCACCAATTTTGCTGGCTCCTTACCCTCAACAGTGTAAGTAACCTCGAAGTTCTCGTTGGTGCTGAAACCTGGCTGCACAGCCTCCCACACCTTCTTCTTAGGGTTCAACTGCTTCTCTGGAACGTCATTGTAGCCCTCAAAGAAGATCTTGTCTCCAGGCTTGGAGCCTGCTGGTGGGTTGACAAACTCAACAGTGTCATCACTAGAAGCACACAACACCATGGCGCACGACTTGACACCTCTCATGGAAACAGGCTTCAAGTTGGCCACCACAACCACGTATCTCTCTTGCATATCCTCCAAAGGAATGTACTTAACTAATCCCGAACAAACGGTTCTTGGACCCTCAGCATCTCCCATGTCAATGGTGGACATGTACAACGAGTCTGCGTCTGGGTGCTTGACAGCCTTCTGGATGAATCCCACTCTGAAGTCGATCATACCTGGGTTTGGTGGAACAGCAGCAGCCTGGTTCTTAGCCTGTTGCTCAGCCTTAGCCTTAGCCTTAGCAGCCTTCTTGGCCTTAGCAGCCTCAGCTCTAGCCTTCTTCTCCTCCTCCGAGACCTCTGCCCCCTTCTGCTGCTTCTTCTCACCAGCTGGAGCTTCACCAGCTGGCTTAGCAGCGGCCTTCTCAGCAGGCTTTTGAGCAGGAGCGGCGGCGGCAGCAGCAGCAGGCTTCTTCTTCTCCTTGATCTCTCTAGGCACCTCGGTGTCAAATTTGACGGCCAAACGCTCCTGTTCAGGAACTTCAACTAGGGTGTTCTGCACCAAGTCAGCCCATCTAATGATGTGTCTGAACTTGGCATACTCCTCAGGGGACTTCCACTGGCTGGCCACAGGCAAAACCTTGGAGAAAACATCCAAGTCAACCTTGGCTGGGACATTGCCCACAATGAAGGTTTTGCTTCTCAAGTTGGAGTTCAATGTCTCCAAAGTGTCTTGCTCGTTAAGTCTGGAGGACAAAGTCTGGAACTGCGAAGCCAAGGCCTTCGCCTCAGCAGATAATTCTGGGAATAACGAGTCAACTGCCTTGGAGACGTCTTTGAGGGGAAGCTTGTTGAATTTGGCAAGGAAAGAGGCCATTCTGGTTATGGTGAATGAAGGTGCTATGGGGATGGAAAATTTTGGGAAGGGAACCCGCTAGTTGTGCACGTGACCGTTCCACATACTAAAAATCTCTGAAAATGATTAAGGTTTTTATGAAATATTAGAGGAGGGAAAAAAATGTTTCAGTTTTACTATTATGAATAAATTATTCTTGTCCAATTTTAACTGTGTTTATGTTTGTGTTCGTAGGTCTTTCGCAACTTTCCTTATCTCGCACCTTCTACTGGGTAGAAGAGATCATTTTCCCACCGGACTTTATCCATTGTGTCCATCATAAGGAGAGTTTCTTTCCATGGAATAAGATCAACCTGCGATTTTTCTTCTGAAATTGCTTTTGCGGCAGCGTTGGCCTCATGAATAAACCCAATGTAGTCATTGTCTTCACTGTATTCAATAGGCGAAGAGCCATCCTTGAAAACGATCTTGAAATTCCTTGGCCTAGCAGGATTGTCACTCTTCATCTCTAGATATCCCTTAGTTCCCTCCAAGCGCAAGAATGGACTTGGCCCATCAACGTAATTGGAACTGGTAAGTAAAGCTTGCTTTCCATTCTTGTATCTGAGCAAGATCGTTGACAAGTGATCTACACCGTCAACAGGGTCTAAAGAAAGGAAAGATTTCACTTCAAAGTTACTCTCATCACCATAATCTTCGTCCAACAAAATACGTCCGTAAGTCAATGGATAGATCCCGATGTCTAACGTTGCACCAGCAGCAAGTGAGATGTCTCTAGCACGGGAACTCGATGGAAGATTATAGATGTCTGCATTCATAGAGAAATCCGCTCTCAATTGATGTACCTCTCCCAAGACCTTGTCTTTGAATATGAGTTCTTTTGCTTTAGCAATGGCAGGAAAGAACCTTGTCCATACAGCCTCCATGACGAGTAAGTTCTTCTTTTCTGCAACTGCAAACACTTCTCTTGCTTCCTTCCCTGTTACTGTGAACGGTTTTTCGCAGACAACATGCTTGCCATGCTCCAATGCTTGAATCACTTGGTTCTTATGGAAAGTGTGGGGTGTACCAACGTAAAC
>Ga0160505_101306_pt1 | contig 11951 bp, 8 predicted proteins | sample DIDeMG_FD_108225 | JGI IMG/M metagenome (GOLD analysis project Ga0160505, IMG submission 108225) | Enriched chicken feces microbial communities from UW Madison campus, WI, USA - DID2874_E49_Stillage MG | ecosystem: Host-associated > Birds > Digestive system > Large intestine > Fecal ...
AAAAAATTGTTTTTAAAAATAAATATTTTTTTTTTTTTAAAAAAAAAAATAAAAAATAATAAAAAAAAAATTTTTTTTTTTTTTTTTTTTTGTGCCTTGTATTTCGCGCTTTCAGAGCATAAGTTAAAGCTCAAAATGCAAGGATTTTAAGTGCGGCTGAGATGGCCATTTTTGGCAATAGTGGGTGCTGGCTTGAGCACCATTTGACGTTTTAGTTTTCCAGCAACAATCAATTTTAAAAGTGGTTGTAATTAAATGTTATATACAGACTACTCCTGCTACACAGATTCCAGGGTCAAAGGTAATTTGATACCGGAGGCTTACAGAAGAACCTTTGCTGGGACCTTATGTGAGTCTTGAAGCTGTCCAAAAACCGTGAACCGATACCTGTTTACAATGCCCAAGTAGCAGGCGTTGTGTTTCTTGCCAATTATCTCGGGACAGTTAATACTAATTTGATGGTGATGTCCTATAGCACCCATAAGCTCTTTAGTGTTATATAGTGGTCATAGTCTATATGGTCAACCCGTGACTATTAAGCTTAGGCCCAGATATGATACAAGAATACCTAGAAAGCTAAATTGATTCTACTGCAATTAGCTGTGATGAGTTTTGCAACACTTTACCTCAAAATTTACGTCAACACCAATGAAGTTTACAGCAATCTTCACTACACCTCTTCAAAATGTTAAACCCACATGTTTTTGACGCTGAAATAAGCAGGAGCTCTCCAGCTATTGAGTATACTATTTTTTTAATCTGTGGTACTTCTGTTCATTAGGAAACTTGATTTGAAGTTGTATATTTGATTTAGGGTATCGTATAGTCGTTGGGAAAAAATAGAGTGTCGCAAAACTCCTTACAGCTAACTGTATAGAGGAAGCCTCCGAAAGTTAAGAGTTGCGTTAAAACACGCCAGAATCCAGAAAACCTAACAAAAATAAGAAGCAGTATTTACACAAGCAAATTACGATGAAGCTATTCCAGCGTTTCTGATATTACTGGCTTCCTCCTCCGGTTAGGCTTCTTGATGCCAGCAGCCTTGAAAACCCTATGGACTGAAGAAGATGAGATATGTATTCCTTCTGAGCTGAGCTCTCTGGCAATATCAGTACACGTTTTTTCCCTTTCGTGTTGATCGCATCGTAACTTTGCGAGAACTGCTTCTTTTGTCTCTTCTGTAAGCTTGGTCGGGCGGCCTTTGTGGGGGCATCTTCAAGGTAGCAATCTCGAATAATAATAGGTTATTTATCAGGATTAACCCCTCGGGCAATTGCTCGCGCGTAGATTTTGTTAACTGTGCTCTTTAAGAGGCCTGTGATAGTGACCACCTCGGCAGTAGACTTCCCGTAGCAAGGTGATTTAAGGGAAACCACCAAGGCACAGGTCGCGATATCTGTATTGTGGGACACCATAGCTAGAGAGGTCAGAAATTGTCAGTTTGAAAACCTGAGGAATTTATCAATTGTATAAACACAGGATGTTGAATGACAGCAAGTAAATAAGGCATTGTAGATGGAAGAAGTGAAAAGGAAATCAAAGAGATATCTCTCCTTAGATAATTTGCTGGTATGGGCTTTGAACCTAATTTCCTTGCTTTTTTGTGGCTGCGTCGGTTAGCGCTTTGGGGCTAAGGATTTTGCAGGCTCTTCACTTTCTGAGAGGGCCTCTGTGGTTTGATTGATTACATGCAAAGTTCGTGTTGGTTAAGAACTGAGAGGCCGTTACTGAAGCATGAAAAATATTAAACTAGTTAGATATGCATATTATTTGTAAAAACAACTTTTGAATAATTATTGCAGTAATATTTAGCCATCATAAAGGATAAATAAAGGTATTTAATTATCATTTCTTTTGAAGACTGTCATTTAGAAAAATGAGACCAAAGAAAATGCTTTCTCATTGATATTGCGATAGCAACTTTTTTTTTGTTTTTGTTTTGAGTATATGCTAGATATAGAGATATGAATCATGAACTATGCATTTACTCTCACTGTCTTTTATTTCAAATAAAGCATCAATATTATACAAATAATAAGTTCTTTGGTCTCAAAATTCTACTTTTGCAGCATTGTTTTTAAAAACCAAACTTGATGGCACTGGAAAATAATTTTTAAAAAAACAAAACTAAAGGTCAAATACAAACAACCGGATCATACATATTCCTTTTATAAAATAAAAATGGGACTAAACAAATCTGAGCACTACAAACCAAGGGTTGTTAATTATAAAAATGCAATTCAGGTATTGAAGTCTAATGAGAGTTATCCTTGTAGCATGAAATCTGGTTTATACAAGTTTCATGCTGTCATTCTTTCTCTATTTTTATTTTTTTACTGGTCTGACTGACAATTATGGCTTCATGCTTTTTTTTTCTTTTTACCATTCACTACAGATCATTTTTTATGGCTTGGGTATCTCCTTTTTTCATAAACCCGGGGGCTGTGATAAATACTACAAACGAGATCACATCTTTATCTCTATCCGTGATGTGTGCTTTCAACCAAACACTTTTGTTACTGGATCCAAACTTCGAGTTAGAAATCTGATTACAAAACTTTTTTGTACTTCATTTTGTTGGAATGATTATTTTGTTTAATTTCTGAAAATTAGTTTCTTAATAAGTAATTGCTATTTTTTTTTCTGAAAATTAGCTTTTTAATAAGTTAAGGATATATTATTTAATTTCTCAAAATCAGTTTTTTAATAAGTCAAGGTTTTGGTATTATATATTTATTTCATTACTTCTCAAGTCTGACTTTTCAAGGTTTTAATATTGTTTTTTTAGAGCAGTCATAATTCCATATATACATGCCAGAATGCTAATGTTACCTTTACAAAATCAAAATACGGAGGCCACGCCTAATCCACCACCATACAGCACGGCAAATATAAGCACGTTGCATGCCAATCCACAGAGGTCTCAACCATCTCAAACCAATCATCGCCAAGATTCACCACCAAAACAAGATGAAGTAATGCCTTCAATGGTCTTTCTCTTAATAACAATTGATGTTTGCCTTTCAATCCTTATTTTAACAGGATTTGTGCTATTTGGACGAAACCAAGTGTTTATCAGTATTCCAGTCACAAGCGTCCTAAATGTTTCCAAACCCAAAGCGCAGAATATTTCTCAAAATTCCACTGCTCCAATATTCTCTTTCACAACAGAATTTGATTGTCTTGAAAATTACTTGAATGAACCGGAATTCAAACACAAGAAGATTGAAGGTTCATTTGACTTTTTGAGATTTAAAACGGCACTAGTTAAGTTGGAATATTATGCATCTAGTCTGCAGTCAAGTAATTGCCCATATCTCAACATTCAAAATGTGGATCAAATATTGACTTTTAATGAGAGTTGTCATCGCAATGATATCATTAGCCTACGCAATCATTTTGATGCAATCACTTATATACTTATTCCCAATTTTATATTACTAATATTTGGGTTTATGCTTCATATCGGTGTTCATTTTAGCGCATCTTTTGGAATATTTTTTTTGGCTGTACCATGAACCATTACGTTTGGTCTTCACTTAACAGCAACCATATTCAACTATAAACTAGACGACAAATTTAGGTCTTTAAGAAGCATATGCTTTCAACCAAATGTAGTTGTAACTGGCACTACATCTAAATTCAAATATATAATAATCGTTGTTGCAGTGCTTTATGTTATTGAATTTATTTTTGTTCTAGCTAGCTTTATAAGTTTAGTCATATTAAAACGAGCAAAAAAAAACAATGATGAGGCTCTTCAAAAAATTGGTTGAATTATGCTTAAAACGATAACAATTATACTTATCTATCCCATCAAATTTATGATTTTATATTTTTGGTATTACTAGGTAGATGCTAATAATTATTATACATCACACATCATTACCGTTCGTGTTGAATCAGCACTTTTGTAAAACCAGCTGCACATACTGAAGTAATTTCTAACGATTACCTTTGGAACCAAGTCACTACAGTTTTGTTTGGCATCCATTAAAGGAAATCAGAATGTTGAAATGAGGTTCCTGTGATAGCATAAAGGTGTAACGATCCATGACCCGACGGGAAGGCGTGTTGTGACACATGGCAAATGCTTTAATGAGTAAAAGTTTTAATTGTTAGATATTAGCACTACAAATATTTAAACAAAAATATTTTGAAAAAAAAGTTTTCTCCTTGCTCAAATGTACAGTTAAAAACATTGATTCTTTATATTCCCAGTTTCTTTTTCTTCAAATAGCCCGTTGATCTATCAACCACCTCACGACTCGTCCTGTTTTCTTTAAATTGGGAAGATCACTATGGTCAAAGTTTACACTGATTCTTATTATAATCCACTAACCAAAGAGTGTACTTTTGGCCTTTATTGCCCGTACAAAAACTATACTTATAGCTCTCATTTGCCCAATAATTTTCGCAGTAGTCTCCAGGCAAACATAATAGCGATCGAGAGAACTATTCAAATTATCCAAAACCGGCTCATGTCGTCAGAAGCAGACGGGACGCGCTTTGTCATATATAGTGCCTCCGTGAGGGCCATGAATGAGTGGAATTCTGAAAGTGATTCAGATGACGATGATGATTATGATAGTGATGATGATGATGATGATGATATTAGAATTTGTTGGAAACCATGGGGATCAAAAGGGATACAGGTTGCGCATAAACTTTCCAGGGATTTAATCAACATTTGACAAGTCACCAGAATCTTTTGGGTTTGTTGTTTAATATGCTATAATGATGTTTTGTAGTGTCACTACAGCATGACTACAAAAGTATCCGCTGCCCTTTAAACTGAATTCTTTTTTACCTGGAATGTATTTACTTTCATCAAAATTATTGATAATATTAGTATGCGGCTAAAATACTGTTTCATTATTTGCCAGAGTATTGAAATTTTTGATTAATTCAGGTACCTACGGCATGGTCAAATAACCCGCTAATAAAGATTAACGTGTATTTTTCAATGAGCAATAAGTTTTTTTTTCATGCTTGAGTTTAAGTAGGAATCTCAACAAGCAGTTTCTTTCTTTCTGCCCTTTTGATATCTGTAGGTATATATAGTCAATTGTTTGTGTTCAATTGTTTGTCAGGTTTCTTTTTCTTCAACCCTCAACTCTTACTTGTTAACAACTGTAAACCCTTCTTTTTGAGCTTCCGGAAAATATTACAATGATTAACGTTTACATTGCTACCTGCTACAACCATGAAATGGGCAAGTCTACCTTTGCAATCTATTGTCCAGGGAAAAACTTTTGCTTTTACTCTGGTCTACCTAGTTTATACAGTGGGGCTCAAGCCGAGTATCTTGCAATTGAAAGAACAGTCAGAATTATTGAAAGTCGACTAATGTCTTCTTCAGCACTAAAGGACCGCTATACAATACTCTGTTGCTCGGCAGAGGCAGTCCAGGAGTGGAGCAGATTGAATAAGTTACAAGGACAACGCATTGACGCTTTTGTCGATTCACAATCTTCAAAAAGTATGAAAGTTGCTGACTGTATGGCAAGAGAGATAAACTAATATCAGCGAATGGATTATTTACAGTATGCTTCCAGAACTATCATTAGAGTCCATACAATAACATGTTGCAATACTACCACAATCTGAATTTAAATGGTGGTTGTAATAATATCTACTCGGCCTGAGAAAAAATTATATAGCTTTCAAATTCTAAGTAGTGATAATACCAAGTATTGTTATAACCCAAGCCGCATTGCCATGAATGGTCAAACCTCTTATGTTACCAGTTAGGCCATATAGAAAACCAATAAGCTTTGTAAAGCAAATATAAAACCTATGCTCTGACAGAAAAAAGCTCCTTGAACCAGTTTGATGTTGTATGGCCCAGTAATATACAGATTTTCGGTCCTAAATATCTTTTTTTATCTGGTATAATCCATATCCACCCCATTACTGTACCACTTTTTGGTTTAAAGTGCCAATTGTTGATAATATGCTCGGTTTTTTTGCAGAAAATTAGAGCTTTTGTCAATTCTAGACACCAGTAACACTTTGTGATAGCGGTTGGTAGACATTATCAAGAATACTTTTATAGCCAATGCTTTAATGATTGCTCCTTCAAAAAATGTGGTTTTTTTCTTGGAAAATTCCAGTACTCAGTTTTAGCATGGGAACTCTTTCACAAACATATATTGGAAATGACAAGCACATGTTGATGGAGTCTCTACCAGCATTGATTTATCGTCTTTTCCTTTTAGTAAACACAATTATAAAAGTACCACTACAATCGTCATTTCTGTAATAAAACTGAATGTTAGACTCGCCAATTGTTTTGAAGGGGTGTATGACCTCAGAGATCAAGTATACGTGATTCGCGATTTTGAGTAAGTCTCATTGTGTCAACTGAGCTAATTCATCTCATTCTTGAAACTGAGACTTTTTAGACTATAAACCTAAAGGAAGGCCCGTTCAATCAGCTGAATTTACAGGTTTAAATCCTAATGCCTTATTATCTTTAAAACTTAATGCAAGAAATGCTCATCATGTTTTTCATTAGCCTGGTATTAGAGCCTCTTTCCTAAGAGAAAACTTTGCAACTTTGGGAAGTTGCTTGGCGAAATCAAAAGGCTATTGCGCCTGTGAGCACAGCTGCAACATAAATATATTCTTGTGTGTTGAAGACCCTTTGCGGCTCTTGAACCATGCTTGTAAGAGGTTTTCTATTTTGTATTGACTGTGCAACCGTTTGATTGATAACAAACTTTCATTGACTTAGATGTTTGTACACTCCCATCGTTAAAGAAAATGAGATTTTTGGTATTTCCCCACACGAAATACACTCTTTGGCAACAATTACAAGACGTTATTTTGGATACCGCTATGAAAAAGTGATTTGGTTGATCTATTCTTTTAAGTGCTTGGTCTTGTAGGTATATATAATTGATTGATTTAGCATATTTTCTTGTCTTGTTGGTTTTTTACTCTTTAAACATCTTTCTATTTTTATGTTTACAAGTCATACTATTATTTTATATTGAAATATAAAGTCAAAATGCTTGTATTCTACACTGATGCTTCATTCAGTTATATCACTGGAAGTTCCAGCTTTGGTGTCTTTTGTCCAGCTGAAAACTTTTACTATTGCTCCCATTTGCCCAAATATCTTTGCGACAACAACATGAAGGCCGAGCAAATGGCAATTGAAAATACAACCAAAATCATCAAAGAAAGGTTTATGGATTCGGAAAATAAACACTCTCACTTTTTGATCTACAGTGACTGCTTACCAGCAGTCCGCAGCTGGGAGTATTCACATGGACCTGAAAAGAATATTGAAATAAAGTGGATATCACGGTGGTCAGATGGCATCACAGTTGCTGACAGGATGGCCTCTTGGGAAAGGCGTCAATTGCCCACACTCGAAGGGCGAATTCTTACGGAGTCAGAATTCTCAACACTTTTCGATACGTGAATATTACTACTAACATAAATTTTTTATTAAAGATATGTGATACAGCCATGATTTTTCAGGAACAGAGACAGTTTTTAGGCTTGCTTGGTGCACAGCTTTGTTTTTTTTTTTATCTGTTAGGTGGTCATTTTCTTACAATGTCTTCCATAGTTGTTACCTATTTAATGGAAAAAAATTTCAAATTAAAAAGTTATTTTGAAAATTGTGACCCAGCGATTGACGGAAAGTGGTTATCAATTTTGAGTACCTAAAGTTCCCTAATTCTAATTTATACCCGCCCATTTCTTATACTATTCACTGTGTGAAAAGCGCCAGCTATTTTTATGCTTGCTGAAATATTCCAAGCAATTACTGGAGATTCCCCATAAGCAAATAAAAGTCTGTTAGAATTCAATATTTTGGCCCTCTTCAAAAGTCAAAATATAATTTAAAATTACGTTTTAAACTTCTTGTTTTGTCAAAAAAATGATTTGCATTCGATGAAAATTCGCTTAATATTAAATAATCTTTTGACAGCCTGAAAGATTGAATGATAAAAAGAATATTGTATAGAATGCTTCAGTTTTTAAATTACTTTCTTCCCCATGAGTTGGGTCTGAAACTAGACCAAAAGCATAAGTTCCAATGAGACTCTATTCTCTGTCGGAGTATTAGATGCAAAGGATACATTTAACTAGCGGCTATTGATGACAAATTCTTTTTGGACTTGTTTTTGTGAGTATATATAGTTGATTGATGTCGGTCAACTGCTTTTTCTGTTTCATTGTTTAGTTAGATGAATTGATAGATTGATAGATAATCAGTTTATCGTCCTTACATTTATTCTTCAGCTCTCATCCACATACATTTTACTCATATAACTTCAACATGACTACATTTTACACTGATGCCTCCTATGATCATTCCACCAAAGAGGCCACCTTTGGTGTTTACTGCCCATCCAATGACTATAAGGCTAGCTTCTATTTGTCAGATCACCTTTCCAGCCACCTCAAAGCCGAATATCTTGCAATCAAAGGAACAGTTCAAATCATTAAATCCAAGTTTAAAAATTCAGAAATGGCAGAGGAATTTTTGTTATACAGTGATTGTTTAATTGCAATTGATAGGTGGAACACAAATGATTATTTACCAGAAGACAACATTGAAGTATGCTGGATTTCACGAAATTCAGATGGTATTAAAGTTGCTGACACCCTAGCTTATTGCAAAAGAATCACAGCATTGATTTGAAGAATACCAAGCATGACTTGAAGTGTTTATGGTTGTTGTTGTTGTTTTGGGATGGTGATATAACCCAATGATCAAGATGACATAATTTTCAATTTTACCTCTGATTTTTTCTCATTTTTGTTCATTTAGCCAAGCTGTACCACATGCTTTGAGTTGGAATTCTGTGTTCTCAAGCCCAACTGTGCTGCAAACGTATTTGAGGCCCTCGTTAAGTCTGATTTCCTTACCACATGTAATTACTCTCAGATGGATAAACTCATATGATATCAATGTTATTTTGATTCAAGTTGCAACAATTAGGAGTTTCACGAGTGTTGAAATAACGAGATTGTGTAACTTCCATTAATTAATATGTACTTTGATTTATACTACTCTTAAAATGATAAAGCCGTGCATAATTTACGTCAATCCAAGTGCGGCTACTCACTGGCTATCAAAGGAAGGTAAAAATCAGCGACTACACAGGGAGCTGCTTAGACATTTCGTTTGTTTTGCGGGCTGGCAATATAACATGACTGTAAACACAGAGGGTACTGGGGTTAACGTTTTTTTGGATAATGCCAGAGACGTTACAAACGGTTTTACCAATAAATGGACATGGCTAAAATAAGTCCTATGAGCAATCTTTTAGTTGATTTTTTATTTTATTTTATTTTCATCTTTTTTGTTACTATTTCAATGTTTGTCTCCGATTTTGACCGTGAGCTAAAACACATATTTCTTGTAAGGCCGAAGTGGTTTATTTCCCCTTGTTGACAGCGAAAACAAACAAAATACCAATTTGGATAAATTCCCCTGACGAAGCCTTACTACTGAAAAAACCTTGAGGTCAAGTGATCATTCATCGAGATCTTTAGTCAATTGATTACAGAGTTATTTAATGAGATGTCTTTTTTTTCCCGGTATGGTTGGCTACAATTCGTGGTCAATAAAGAAATGAATCAACTACAGTGTGTGAAAAGGGTTGTATGTGATGGCTAAATAGTGTTTCTAAGTAATGGAATCCCACCACACCAAGCCTACAAAACACATCTAGTGGCGGCTATATTATCAAACACGAGTATGCCACTTGTGTCCTTGACGACAAATTTTCAAGATTAGCGATTTCCAATAGGATTTCAAGTTCACGAGTCTCATTCTCCAGTTACAGACTACACGGTACGATGAAAGACGGTGATAGAGATACGTTCTGATAACTCAACGCTTGCTGACTACACGCTTAGCAAACCGGCGGCAAATGAAAAAAAAAAAAAAGGGTCTAAGGCGGTTCGTTTGTGCAGAGACGTGGGCTACTATCTAACGGCATTCACGGTGGCAATATGTAGTCTTTGAAAGGTACTCGTAACTCGGGGCTTGTCCAACGTGCTTGGGATGGCAGACCCATTCGAAAACAATACTTCTGAAAAAGTCTTATTTGCTTGGCTTTTGCTTTGTTAGGGCTCCAGGCTATACACTCATTTATTTGAGATTCATCGACGCAGATCGTGGAGAAGCATTGATCGTGTGCCAAGTTAATCCGACAGGCAAAAACAGGTAATCAAACCATTGTGTGCTGGTTGACAATGAAAATCAAAGGGTTGGCTCGATCGCTTATATAATCATTTACATGTATATTTTACATATGAGTATATACCAACTTGTTGATCTGGTCAGGTGGTGGTGTTTCCAACTATTTGTTGTTTTTGCTTGTACTTTTTGGGGGCTGGAAAAACAGTTTTGGCTCAACAAGAGGAAAATTATCCGAACCTTCCCCACAAAATTGCTTACCAATATCATGTCTAGATTCCACAATGAGTCTATGACAGGTGTGATATTTTTGGACTGCTGCCATGCCCATCTATTGTGAGATATCAACACTTTGCTTAACACAATTGTGCTATTGTGATGGCAGTGCTTTTTATCTAAGCCCGCAAGACAACGCTCCGTGTTTCTACGAGGAGTGCAACAGGGGGTTATTTCTCCGAGTGATCGTCGGAAGATGTCAATTGCAACGTCTCTTTGTAGAAAACAAAAACTAAGTAGACGCTAGAAGCTCCAAGGGTGAGGCTAGTAATACAAAGTGTAAAAGACTCATGATAATTTCACGGCAAAAAGGACCATCTAGATAGAGAGGTGGCAGCAACGGAAATGTTCGGAAGAGCAATCAAACTCTGCGTGTGTATGTATCCATGGTAAATAGAAGTATATGAGTCTTCTGGAAATGATGCCAGCTTGGTGGCTGGAAGACAAGGTTTAATGTATATAATGTACAGTGTTTTATTTTTACATTTTCAATGTTGGTGGTGGCTTTAAATTCATTTCTTTACATTTTGCGGCTTGTTGTTGCTCACCATTTTTGTTTATGCTTTTTTTGTTTTCCTTCCCAAAGCCGGATCCGAACGGGACTCCCCTTGGGTTTAACACTGGCCCAACTGTAGATAAAATAAAATACCCTAACCTTCCCCGCATTTTTGCGCCTTTCACAGCCAATCACAGCCCCGTATTTACAAAAGGCAAAGTTTATGTCGTGAAATGCCGGAAGGAGCCTCGGTATCTGGCTTTACTGGGCTCCCTGCCTGCTCCTCTAGGTTTCCTGTTTATTCCGAATGGTTTTCGTTCGTAAAGTTTGTCCGATGCGCGGGCGAGCAATTGCTCGGTTTGCAAGGTCCCTTTTTCAAGGCTTCTCCAGATTTTCAACCTAGTCCCTACATTTGTCACTCAATAGCAAAATAGATCAATCGAGGAAAAATAACAAAAAAAAAATTAAATAAAATAACAAAAAAAATTTACCAAATAAAAACTATATAAAGACTTGATTTCCTGACGTTTACATTCTTTTTCTACTCTTTCTATTCATCATTCATCCCATATTTCAGTCTAACTATTCACACAAAAATGTCTCCTCCCGTTAACCAGACCTCTCTCCACCCCCAGGGTGTCGAGCCCACACACTCTCACACTGAGCTCGAAGAAGAACTCTACGAGACCGCCCACATTGACTACGACAAGGTCACCATCTCCCACAACCCCTCTGCCGCTGAGCTCTACGAGGATGCCCTCGTTCACGAGTCTGGCTCTGCCATCACCTCCGCTGGTGCTCTTGTTGCCTCCTCCGGCAAGAAGACTGGTCGCTCCCCCAAGGACAAGCGTATTGTCGACGAGCCCTCCTCTGTCGACCACATTTGGTGGGGACCTGTCAACAAGAAGCTTTCCGAGAACTCTTGGAAGATTAACAGAGAGCGTGCTGTTGACTACCTGAATACCAGAAAGAGAATCTACGTTATTGATGCTTACGCCGGCTGGG
>Ga0160505_101307_pt1 | contig 11949 bp, 4 predicted proteins | sample DIDeMG_FD_108225 | JGI IMG/M metagenome (GOLD analysis project Ga0160505, IMG submission 108225) | Enriched chicken feces microbial communities from UW Madison campus, WI, USA - DID2874_E49_Stillage MG | ecosystem: Host-associated > Birds > Digestive system > Large intestine > Fecal ...
AATAATCTTTCTTCCTGGTCTTCCTCCGGGCTTGTGGTTTTCAGGAGCAGGATCAAAGATCTTCTGTTGCTGGTGTGGAGGCAAAGATCCATACAATGGGTAGACCTTCAAAGGTCCACAATCCTGCTCTCTGATAAGCTCGTCACCTTCCAACAGGATCTTTCTGCATGCATCTTCAATTTCTTCTTCACCAGTGAGAAACAACAAGATATCACCCTCGTCCTCAGTGGCATGAATCTGTAATACCGTACGGATAGCAGCATCCAAGTAGTCCTTTTGATACTCAGGTGTGTAGTAGATTTCGACTGGGTGGGTTCTTCCAGGCACAGCAAGCAAAGGAGCTTCCAAGAAGTACCTCTGGAACTTCTCAGCATCCAAGGTGGCCGACATGATGATAAGCTTCAAGTCAGGTCTTCTGGTGGTAACCTGTTTCAAAAGACCCATCAAGATATCCGTGGATAAGGTTCTTTCGTGGGCCTCATCCAAAATGATACACGAGTACTTGGACAAGTTGTGGTCCTCCATAGCTTCACGCAACAACATACCGTCGGTCAAGTACTTCAAAATGGTTTTTGGCGAAGTCTTGTTCTCGAAACGAATGGAGTAACCCACTTCCTGGCCCAATTCGACATCCATTTCATCTGCAACTCTCTTGGCCACAGACATGGCTGCCACTCTTCTAGGCTGAGTACATGCGACCATATTTCCATGCAAATGAGGCATGTCGTCGTAGAGTACGAACTGAGGAATCTGCGTGGTCTTTCCCGAACCGGTTTCACCAACAAACACCATGATTTGGGTGGACTGGAAAATCTTCAAGAACTCATCTCTCTGGGCATGAACAGGCAAGTCTCTACGGACTTTCAAGATGTCAAAGTATTTCTGAGAGAATTCAGAACCTGTGAATGGGTTGATCTGGCCGGATTCCAAGCCTTGTGCCAATGAGGCAGTAGTTTTATTTCTCTGGGTGAGGTTGAATTCTCCACCATCATGGAAATCCATTCTGTCGGGAGTGGAGGGGTGTGGATGGATTTTCAAGGATTCTTCAGCAGCCTCAGCCATCTTCTCGGCTTCTGAATCCATAAGCTTTTGCTTTTTGTATTTTTTCTTGTCTTCCTTAGCCATGGTAAAGAGTAGTGATGAGGTTGAGATGAGTTAGGCAGATTTGATAGAGGATGAGTGCAGGAGCGAAGAGATAGGGTGGAGGGAATCGAAAAAGGAAAATAGAAAATTTAGATTCCATCGAATTGATGTTGATACTTGCCAAATAGTTGAATAATATATTATATTTTCCTTTTTTTATGTTCTTTGTATCTTGGTGCTTTCCAGTTCTATGAGGGTGAGTATGAACTGGAAAAGCTCATCAGATAAGATGGAACTTGTAAAGTGGAATGTGAAGTGAATTCTTTTCCTCGATGCTCATCTTAAAGACTCGAATGCTTTTAAGAAAGATATTTTAATAATTCAAAGGGGGGGGCTGTAGACCTCTCTATTTTATTTTTTTCGTCCGGTTTCAAGTTGTCACAATTAAGCTTTGTGCTCACAGAAAGTAATTTTATAGGATTTTCGCAGCCATTGTATTCTGGCAGTTCACTGTTAAAATATAGCGATTATCTTTCACTCTTTGTTAGTTAGCCATTATCTGCAACGTTTTTTTTTATGAAACTACGATTCAATGTTTCTCTTTTCTATTCCAGAATCATATCAAACTTCGGACCATTTGCTTAGAATTCCTGATCACAACCTTCTCCAACTTGTGTACATTTAGAAACCTCACCGACCAATTTCGATTTCTTATCTACATGCTACCTTGAGCTGATGCACTTCTTAGCCATCGAATTTTTATTGACCCAATATTTCGTTGTATGGAAGGTTCCAACTCAATAGCAATCCATTCTTTCTCAAAAGCCAGACCTAAAGCTACATATGAACCGAAATCAGCAGTTCAAACGAAAATCTTATATTAGTCACTAAGTGAAGCCTAAGATCCCTAGAAATTCTAAACAATTGCCTTTCAAGATCCAAAAGATAAACCTCACATTTATGCTTCTCCATTTACCCCATGGCTCGTGGCTCTGTACTCCATACGGTGCTGTGCGAAAGTCGAAAATTCCGAACCTAAAATTCTCCACCTTATGCCACTTTCAAAGTCAATCTTCGAGACGGTAGCTATCGTGTCATCTCTAGGACACGTAGTCCGTGGTACTACTGCTGTGGTGCAAAAAGATGTGGCTTCGTGGTGGAATCTGTCGTTTGTTCGGGCCCTGGCCCAGGCATGTGATGCCAGCCAACCAATGTGGTCCGAACTCCAGGAAAAGTCGCTAGGAGCACGAGAAAAGGAGACTAATGGGTCTAACGCCAATGGCAGCAGCCCGAGAGGAACTACAAAAGCTCCGGGCAAAAGTGCCGGAGGCAACTCTAAGAGAACATTCTCCACCAGCACAGGAGCTTTCAACGTGGGTCGGTCTCAAGTCAGATACTACCTGACGAAAAACGGCCACGATGAGGTAAAGCGGAGGAAACCTCAAAAGTCAAAGATTGTCAAGCCCAAATTGATTGGAGTGGAGGAAACGAAAGACCACCAGTTGTCTCAAAGTGAGATTCCAAGCAGTAGATTGGCCAGAATCTTTCACTATGGTACATTGGCAGCCGGAATGGGTATCGGTGCCGCCACCCACGGAATCAAGCACTATGCTTCAGGAAACAAACTGGAGTTAACCATGAAACTGATGTTTTTGAGCCCGGCCAACATTGAACGTATGGCCAAAAAATTCTCTCAAATGCGTGGTGCAGCCTTGAAGGTGGGCCAGATGATGTCGTTCCAGGACCTGCTGATTTTGCCAGCAGAAATCCAGCAGATCTTGTTGCGAGTGCAGAATAATGCCCACTACATGCCTCCGGGCCAGTTGCACCGAGTTATGGCTGCAGAGTTGGGCCAGGACTGGAGAAAGAAGTACTTTGCCAAATTTGTGGATGTTCCATTTGCTGCTGCATCCATTGGTCAGGTGCACGATGCCATCACCGTTGACCTTACCCCCGTGGTTGTTAAGGTCCAGTACCCGGGCGTTCTGGACTCCATCGACTCAGACTTGAATAATTTACTTTTGCTCTTGACAGCCCTGTCGATTCTTCCCAAGGGCCTTTTCTTGGATAAAACCATAGCTAATGCCCGTGTGGAGCTTAAATGGGAGTGTGATTACATCCGTGAAGCTCAAAATCTTATCAGATTTCGTGAATTGTTGCAGGATGATCCCGTTTTTGAAGTTCCTAGAGTTCTCCACCAGATGTGCGGAGAACATGTATTGACAATGGAAAAAATGAAGGGAGTCGAGATTGTCAAGGGCAACTGGGACCAGGAAACAAAGGATTGGATCGCTACGAACATTATGAGACTCTGCTTGCTTGAGCTCAAGAAGTTCAAGTTCATGCAGACTGATCCTAATTGGGCCAATTTCTTATACAATGACGAGACCAAGAAGATCGAGTTGCTAGACTTCGGAGCTTCGCGTGACTTCTCCGATGCATTTGTGGAAGATTACGTTGAGGTGCTTCGGGCTGCTGTAAGAAAGGACCGTGAGGCAGTTCAAGAATACTCCAAGAAACTCGGATATCTCACTGGATTGGAGTCTCCACAGATGATCAGTGCTCATGTGGATTCTGTGATGGTTTTGGGAGAAGCGTTTGTGCCACAGGAAGGCGACAAGCCGTTCAACTTCCGTGAACAGACCATCACCGACCGGGTGAGAGAAAACATAGGTTTGATGTTGAATGAGAGATTGACTCCACCTCCAGAAGAGACATACTCGCTCCACCGGAAATTGAGCGGAGTTTTCTTGTTGTGTGCCAAATTGGGTTCCACGGTGCCTTGTGCTAAGCTCTTCGAAGACATCATCGGCTACTAACTGTATATAATTAATGAAAAGGTGCGATGAGTAAGTTGTCATGAGACCAGGTACGTAGTGAGAGCATAATTGCGAAATAGGCATAGCAACTACATCCTTCACATAAAACCTCTTATCAGTCCGGCAACCAAAGTGCCAATTGAAGTATCATACCTCACTGTTAATCGAGAAATCTGTTTTTATCTTCTATTTGTGAAGTTTTGGCAGTAACCTCGTAATTTCAGTTTTGTGTTGGCATGTCGGCCAGCATCCCAGACGAACCAGTTCCTGGCAAGCCATCGCAGTCCCATGAGTCCAGCCGTTCTCCCAGTCTGGCCATTCTGGAACGAGATGACTCGGAAATTGAGTTTATAACCGGAGGAAGGGGCTTTAATCGCAAGATGAACAAGGTTAATTCGGTGATTTTGGCCGAAAGTGGCCAGAAAGTGTACCGATCTAATTCGTTTTTCAATACCGAGTTCGAAAGCTTCAACGACGAGTCCTTCCACGAATCTGAGTACCTGGATAGCATGGTGAGCTTGCCATTGCTTCTGCAGCCGCGACAGCCCCGTTCTATTGTACATCGACTCAAAAGAAAGGCCACCAAGTGGATGAAATTCACCCGGACTGAAATGTTCCAGAGCGTCTTCAAATGCTCGCTAGCATACTTGATAGCGTCGCTAGGTGTCTACTGGACGCCATTTAATCTGCTCTTGGGAAAAACAGACTCGAAACATGTGGCTGCTACCACAGCTGTGTATTTCCATCCGGCCAGAACCAAAGGGTCCATGCACCAGCTGTGCTTCTTTGTTCTCATTTCACTCTCGTTTAGTTTTGCTGTATCGTTGGGATGCCGGTCCATTTCGACGTTTTTCTTTACCAATGGCCAGGGGAATGTTAGCTTCTCAATTGACTTGGCCGTGAGTTCCATTGGTCTCGGGTTCATTGCTTTCATGAAACAGAAGGTGGGAAAGGATACTTTCAACACTGCCTGCTCCTTGGCATCAATATCCTTGGTCACATGTATAGTCAAGGAGGGTGCTCTCAACTCCGATGTGATACCCATGGTGAGGCTTCTATCTACCGCAAGAGTTGTCCTAGTAGGTGCAGCTATATCAGTAGCAATCTGTTACGTAGTGTGGCCAAAGAGTGCTGTGACTCTGCTTCGAAGTTCTCTTAATGACTCATTCAACATCATGTCTTCCCTTATATCCGTCACGACGCATCGGTTTTTGCATGGAGACAGAATCAACCCAAAGGATGCTGAGATCTTCAGTTTGCTCAGGAAGAAGGCTCTTGAACTCAGGAAATACCTCGAGGAAGCAAAGTTCGAGTTGAAGCTTCTTGGAAGAGAAGCAGAATATAACACATACTGCGAGATTGTGGAGGCTACGGTGTCACTCATCGAACATTCACAAGCACTCAAGGCTTCTTGTGAAATGCAGTGGCTCCTACTCAATGAAAATGAACATGGCGCTAGTGGGGAGCATTCTGGGGGACAAGGCACCAGTGCTCACAATGAGATGGAGTCGGTGAGAAGCCTCTCATCATACAATTCTGATACCATCCGCTTATCTCAGTCTGTGGAGAACCTCGGGGCAGTGTTTCCACAGAACACTAGTTTCCAGAAAAGTGACATGGATTATAATGCCATCTATCCAACCCAACTATTTGACTTATTTGTATACTACTTGTCGCCTCTGATTAAGTCATTTGTGTTTACTGTCAAAGAAATTTTGGGTGCTGTTCCCTTCGAAAAGAAGTTTGTCGAAGACACCAACCAGAGTTTTTTTGTCAAGTCCACCAATTACCAGATTTCTCTCCAGAAGGCCATACAACTCTTTGAAGATAAGCAGGTCAAGTCTTTCGATAAGTTGTATTCGCAGGACATTTTCAAACCCAATAATGCTATGTTCAAAACAGACCAGGAGGAAGTGACAGCATGTTGTGGAAATTTTTCATCCTTACTTGCCTTGTATGGAAAAGAACTCATTCACTTTTTGCAACTTACCGAGCATTTTGAAGTTGTTTCCAAGACAAGCCCGAGAACATGGAGCTGGCTTTGGTGGTGGAAGAAGGAGCCAAAGGAGAGAAGAAAGAGTCGTCTCGATGCAACATTTGTTGAGGCATTGAGGGAATTGAAGTCTCAATTGAAGCCAATAAGATCTAATGTGGTAACAGAGGCTACGTCACTACTTCCTACCAAGCAAACATTGGATGAATACAGGCAGAAGCTTTGGCAGTCATTAAGTTTCTTCCGTCGGACAGATATCCAGTTTGGCATTCGTGTTGGAATAGGCGCAGCGTGTATCTCAGTGTTTGCCTTTCTCGACAGAACAAAGGCTTTTTTCGTCAATTGGAGACTTGAATGGGCCCTTGCAATTTATTGTATCATGATGAGTAAGTCCGTGGGAGGAACAACTATGACTGTCAAGTGGAGAATTGTTGGAACATTTTTAGGAGCATTTCTGGCTTCCATCGCTTGGGTTTTGTTTGATGGAAATGGCGTCGGACTAGCGATAATAGGGTATTTGATTTCTATCCCATGTTTCTATATTATCGTGTATTGGAAGCGTTTTAACGCTTATGGCCGGTTTATTCTCTTAGCATACAATTTGACGGCACTTTACTCGTATTCGATGGTACAGAATGATTCTGAGGATGGAAATGAAGGAGGCGATCTGCCGGTTGTTTGGGAGATTGCATTTCACAGGTTTATCTCGGTGTCAATTGGTATTTTGTGGGCTTTGACAGTAGCGACACTATTCATACCAAATAGCGCAAGAGCACGGCTCAAATCAGGATTGACTGTCTTATGGCTTCGAATGGGAGTTATTTGGAATAGTGACCCCATGGACTATACGAAATATGCCAATGATGCCAGGCTCATTGGTTTGAAAGACTATAAAGGAACGAGAGACTTGCTTTTGGAATGCCAGACTTTGCTAAAGCAGGCACCGGTGGAGTTTCGTCTCAAAGGGCCATTTCCTAAAGAAACCTATGAGAAGCTTCTAGCCAGTACTTCGGAAATTCTAGACGCATTTCTGAATCTCCAATTGATGATAGAGGTCGACAACCAGATTGTTCCAAAGGAAGAGTATGTGCTTGAGTACATAGCTACAGAAAGAGAGGAATTGGAACACCGGATTTTCTTGATTTTTTATATGGTCGCAAGTGCATTGGCGCTAGGGTTCCCGCTTCCTTCCAAACCAGCCTCAACAGAACATGCTAAGGATCGGATGCTCTTGAAGCTCAGTGAGATCCGGTCAAAACCGGCTGACCAAATACAGCTCAACAACGAGGACTACGTGCTTCTATACTCGTACATTTTGGTCACGACCAAGATTTCCCATGAGTTGGATACGATCATTTTGTTGATTAAAGATTTACTTGGAGATATCTCGGAGGAAATATTTCTGTTAGTTTAATATGGTTGCAAAATTGCGACTGGTGATCTACTAACACGTATACGGAGTAGGCAGAGTTTGATAGATGTGAAAAATCTCACGCTAGGGGAAGAAGGAAACATTAAAAAAAGCGAAATTAAACAAACAAAGCAATTAGAATTTAAACAGAAAGACAGAAAATTACGCCTTCAACACTAGTTCGGATTGCTCTAAAATTCCTTCTAACCATGACCCGGAGAAACACGTGACTCGCAGCTTAACAAATAGAAACCTGGAAATTCTCGATTACCTCCATCTCCAAATACTCTGGCCATCTACTTCCATATTCTGCTGCTTTATCTAGCAGATTGCATAACCTTACATCTTGTTGCATAGATCCTGTTCATCTGGAAGTTTCAACCATGCCAGAAAAGGACCAAATCCTAAATGACTACGAGTCGCTTTTCGACAAACTAGACATTGAACATAATGGAGAAATCACTTTCCAGGACTTCAAGAAAGCTGTCAAGTCGTTCAATCACCCAGTGGGAGACAATCCAGACTTGCTAAAGAAGGTTTTTGACTCGTTTGACAGCAACCAGGACCATGTCATCGACTTTAACGACTTTAAACTCTACTTGACCACCACCGACGACCAGATTCTTAGAGGATTCGACAAAATTGACCAGGACCACGACGGTAAACTCACTAAGGCCGACTTCATCTTTTATTTGAAGAAAACACTCAACTTGAGCCCCACAGACCAAATGGTGGATAGCATATTCAGCCGCATAGATCATTATGACCATGGCTACATCACTTACGATGAATTCCGAGAGTTCTTATTGTTGATGCCCCGTTTGCACGGCTCACGAATCAAAACTGCATTTACTTACATTGCCGAGGAGTTGGACTTGTCTTCCGACGGAGATGTCACCTTAATCAATCAGTTCTTGAGTGGCTTTGGCTTTTTCCTTGCTGGGGGTCTATCAGGAGTGGTTTCTAGAACATGTACCGCTCCCTTCGACAGAATCAAGGTTTTTCTTATTGCCCGTACAGATTTGTCGCTGACGATCATGCATTCCAAGAAGGAGATTGCTGCTGCCGTCGCCTCGGGTGCTCCCAGACAAGTCATTGAAGAGGCACGTAAGAAGTTGGCGAAAATACAACTTGAGTCCAAACTGGCCCCCGAGCCTCCTCACGCAAGAACTATCCGGTCACCTATAATTCAGGCAGCTCGTACTATCTGGAAACAAGGAGGATTTCGTGCGTTTTACGTGGGAAATGGGTTGAACGTGCTTAAGGTGTTTCCCGAGTCAGCCATGAAGTTTGGGTCTTTTGAGGCGGCAAAGAGGTTCTTTGCACGAATAGAAGATGTCGATGACACATCTAAATTGTCCAAAGTGTCCACGTATCTTGCGGGAGGATTAGGTGGTGTGGTAGCACAATTCACTGTATACCCCATTGATACTTTAAAATTCCGCTTGCAATGCTCCAACCTTGATTCTCTGTTAAGAGGTAACGAGCTTTTGATTCAGACTGCCAAAAACATGTACAAAGAAGGTGGACTTCGGATGTTCTACCGAGGTATATTTGTGGGAACAAGCGGTATTTTCCCCTACGCAGCCCTTGACTTGGGAACATTCACTAGCATTAAGAACTATCTCATCAGACGGGAGGCTAAAAGAAATAAGGTGTCAGAGGAGTCGGTCAGATTACCTAACTACATGGTGCTCTCGCTCGGAGCACTCTCAGGCACATTTGGAGCCACTGTCGTTTATCCTATTAATCTCTTGAGAACAAGATTGCAGGCCCAGGGAACCTACGCCCATCCATATCGATACGATGGTTTCCGTGATGTGTTACTCAAAACCATCGAGCGGGAAGGTATGCCAGGACTTTTTAAGGGATTGGTTCCTAATTTGGCCAAGGTGGCTCCTGCGGTGTCCATCTCATACTTCATGTATGAGAACCTCAAGAACATCATGGGTCTCAACAACAAACTAGACTAACTGAGTCTTTCTCACGCCCCTATATAATAACTCAGCGCATTACATATTCGTTATGGAGGTCAAAACACAAGAACCCCACGTCCATCTCGCCCACCAGCACGTATTTTGCTGGCCTGGAATCATTCTGCGAAGTTAGCTGGACCCATGTAGTATCGCTAGAATTTAGCTGCACCTCTCCATCCACATTGAGCAATAGCTTGAAGAAATAGTCATTGGGTGCAGCCTCCTCTGTGCGCTTGAGCTCCTCCACATGGTAAAACATCATGCTCCGCATACTATTGTGAAGATTGGTCCATGTCATGTCTGGAACATTCACCCTGGCTACATGGACATCAATAGCTCCATCAAGAAAGTCCATCAGAGAGATCTTATCTGCAAGGCCCACAAACTGGCTGAAGTTGGCCACATACCGCTTGTGAACGTGTAATTTTGACTCATCGTAGATCACCACAATAACCTCGTGAACTTTTCCTCCGCTGGCCTTCTCCACCAAAACGCGTACCATCAGATTGGCAAACGATTCCAAGTACTTGCTGAGATCCGGCACACGGCTCTGGGTCACCACCACGTCGAGATACTGGCGTTTTTCATACGCGTTATCTTCGTAAATGTGGTTGTAGTAGAGAATCTGGCTGATCCAGACCACAAGGAAGTCTCTTAGCAGTAGAAGTGCTTTATCTAGGGTGAGTGCACCCATTGTGGTCGTAGATCTGCGTTTGAACGGAAGAAGGGCCCGATTTGAACTAGTTCCCCAGATAACTAAATTAGTTGATGTCCGCGTGTGTATAGTTAACCACTATCAAAGAACAAGTTGATCTTGGAATTGAACTTACTGGCGGTTCACACGAACAAATAGGACCTGAAAGATATTATTTTATCGGTGAATATTCATATTTTTGAAATTATTCCCAATTTGTTTTGGTACCCAAGCCTACTATACTGTCTGTTGCGTTTATTGAGCATATTCAGTGAATACACCACGCTGGGGATATTCATCTTTGACGATCAAAAAGCTGAGAATACCAGTTAAAAGTATAAAAATACATAGTGGGATGTCTATAAAATCCATCAATACTCATGATGTGGCGAAAATCACGTCGGGACAAGTCATCATCGACCTCGTTTCGGTAGTCAAGGAACTTGTGGAAAACGCAATCGATGCTGGCAGTGACAAGATTGAAATCACATTTAACAATTACGGAACGATCTCTGTTGAGGTTGCCGATAATGGAAGAGGAATAGAGGCTGAGGACTTTGCGTCATTAGCACTCAAACATCATACATCAAAGTTGACTACATTTGAGGATTTGGCTATGGTGAGCACGTTGGGGTTCCGTGGCGAAGCCATGAGCTCGCTCTGTTCAGTGGCATCTGTCAAACTATCAACTTGCACGTCTTCAAGTTTCCCCCGGGCAACAGAGTTGCACTTCGACACGTTGGGCAATTTGACTTCTCAGAAAACAGCAGTTTCGGGGAAGAAAGGCACAACAGTCACAATCAGCGACCTCTTCCGTGGCATGCCCGTGAGAGAGAAGAATTTCATCAAAAACTCCAAGCGTGAATACTCGAGAGCTTTGACTATGCTCATGGCCTACTTGCTCACATACACCAATATCCGGTTTACAGTGTTTAACGTGAGTGGGTCGACGGGGAAAAAAACCATGGCTATGGGGACACAGGGAGGAAAAGCATCCACCATAGATGCCTTAGTAAGTGTCTTCGGTAGTAACGGAGCGTATGGCTTAATACCCATTGATATAAAATCCACCAATATTGATGCAAGGTTTAAGTTGAATATGCACAGCGTACCTATGTCACTCGGTGTTCGGCTATTCGGGTTCATTTCAGATACTTCTTTTGGGCTTGGAAGAGGTTCGGGTGACCGGCAGTTTTTGACTGTGAACAAGAGACCCGTAACTCACAAACGTATAGCGAAAGTGATCAATGAGGTCTACAAGACGTTCAACACTACACAAGTACCGGTATTTGTGCTTGAAATAGAGCTTGACACAGCATTCGTTGATGTCAACGTGACACCAGATAAACGGATGGTATTAATGCAGAGCGAGGATGTGGTGGTGGAGGTTCTTCGAGAGGAACTTTGTAGTTTCTTCGAGGGCAGGGATAATTTCGTTCCAAAAAGCGCTCTTGGGGCTGTAAGCATTGGGAGAAAACCAGCAAGCAAAGAAGAGCTGACAGCTATGAATAATGAATCTAGTTTGGATGAAGTTCTGGAAACTAATGAAAAAGAAACCGGCCAATACGGGGATGAAACAAAGGAAAAAGAAAAAGACTCAACGTTATGGGGAGCGACTGATCGAGAAGCAAACTCTCTGTTTTCTGAAGAAAGGAAAGCAGATAGAGAGGCTACTGCATCGCTCGAAGGCAATTCGGAAGACTCCGAAGAGACAGCACTCGGAGTTTCCGGGGAAAATTACGAGAGCTTCGAAGTTATTAATGGGAACGAGACGGAATCGCACAATGCCGAGGATGTTGAGTCAGATGTTGGCCAAGAAAACCCATCAGAAGATCAGAAGAGAGACGAGTATCACCATGTTGTTTCGCTCGATTCTCAGGACCCTTCTCTTAAGCAAGGTACTGACCTGTTACAAAGACGATCCTCCCGCACGATCAATAAAGTTAATACTACTTTGCATTTGGTTGATCCTC
>Ga0160505_101308_pt1 | contig 11945 bp, 8 predicted proteins | sample DIDeMG_FD_108225 | JGI IMG/M metagenome (GOLD analysis project Ga0160505, IMG submission 108225) | Enriched chicken feces microbial communities from UW Madison campus, WI, USA - DID2874_E49_Stillage MG | ecosystem: Host-associated > Birds > Digestive system > Large intestine > Fecal ...
CCAAACCGATGCTTTTTTTTTTTTTTTTTTTTTTAATTTTAAAAAATTTAACCAACAAAAAAAATTTAAAAGTTTTTAAAAAAAAAAAAAAAAATTAAAAAAAAAAAAATAAAAAAAAAAAAAAAAAAAAAAAAAAAAAGCATCGGTTTGGATAGAACAAAATGAATTTTTTTACAGTTTTTAATTAAATATGTAAATTTTTAGCTTACAGAATTGATTCAAATGTTACAATGATTCCCCATATTTTCATAGCCTGCTTGTATTTGTGCTGTGGTGTACATATCTCATTCAAACAACTCTCCCAAAACTCAAGTTTTAGTTAGTAACATTTCTTAAAAGTGAAATGATGTTTTGTTAAAAGTGACTAATAATAACAATAATTATAAACTTGTTTATTATCCAGATATCTAAAGTTATAAGATAAATACAATGAAATTAAATACAATACCACAATATAAAAAAAGATTCAGTTCTGGAACACATTTCTCCGCAAGAGTGATAAATTTTTCATCTCAATAATTATTTGGAGTTTCGACATTCAATGGCGCCGAAAGTTCCACAGAATTAGCCCGTATAGAAGCCCTCAAGATTAGTGGATAGATAGATAGATATATAGATAGATAATTAGTTTATTGTCCCTACATCAATTGGTTACATAAAAATTAACAAAACAAAATGACATACAAAGAAGACATGAAATTTTCAACACATTTGTCTCTATAAGACTAGCAAAGTAGCGGTGTCAACGCGCGCAATGAGTTCAGACGTTTGATGACGCCGAGTTTTCCATGAAAGTATTTATGTGCTAAGGGAAACTTGAGATACATAACACCCAGTAGCTCGATACCAAAGATTGACACTCAGTAAAACCTTAACAAGCTGCTTAATCAAGCGAACCATCAGCAAAGAAGTTGCGGTAATGAATCTAAGAACTTGAATACCGCACCAAGGTACTTCTTGATATCAAGAAGAATCTTAGTATCAAGCTCCGGGGAAATTTTCCTCAACAAGTCTCGCTCTGCAGGATGCAGAGGGCACTCCTTGAGGGCGTGCCAACTGTTTCCAGTTGACCACAATGGCAATTATGATTTCGCTCATCTATGCCTCTCTTCTGGAAATACTTTCCCAAGACACAATGACCTGTACAAAGTTGGAACAGCTTGCTAAAGGTATGGCGAGACACGCTACTCATGAAAGATTTCAGTGGATTAGGGTGCCTTCCTTCATACAACTCTCTCTTGACGATGGAGTAGTAGTGGCTGATTTTACTTGGTGTGTCATAATCTGATTGCCATTCATTACGCAAAGCATTGTGCAAATTGCTTTTCAGCTTTTACAAGGCTTTTTCTGATTTCATGTTGAGTAGGTAGTTCGATTTCAAGATTAGTACTGCAACTCGATATCTTAGTGGGAGTGCAAGTTGGTAAAACCTCTTAAAATCGGCAAATTCTCTTTTACTAACTTACGTTGTGATTTAAACCCATACTGAACTTCAACAACTAACAAATTTTGGATTTCAATAACTAAAGAGATAATGATCACCATATAATTGAAGTAATTATATTATTTAGCTATATACTTATTTCATATTATTGCAATGACTTTTCTAATTTTCTCATGCCATTTTTTTGTTTCACTCAATTGCCTTAAGCTGGACAAAAGCATTATTCATAACTATGAGCCGCATATACCTAATTAAGGCAAATTACGTAACTACTAGCACTTGCCAAACCCAACGAGCCCAAAATTTTTTTTTGCGGAAGTTTCCACAGGCTTCTGATTCATTTCTGGGTTTATTCTTTCTCAAAATTCTCTTCTGATTATTGCTCATTTTAGTGTCCAGCAGCCACAAGCATTTCCAGTAGACTAGACAATAACCAGCGACAACAAAATGTCTAGTGATAACCAAGAGTGGCAGAGGCCCGAACGATACGTGCCTTCGGGCCCTGACGCTCCTATTCTACCTCCGCAACTGTCTGACTTCAAATATAAGGATGTCGACAGCTTCGTTAAGGATCTTAAGAAGATGCCGTTTTTCATGACTCAGCTAGATGATGACGACGATGTAGAGGGAAACAAGGATTTGGAAGCGCTGCAAGCTATGTCTTATGAGGGTGATCCCCACGAGATTGCAGAGAATTTCAAGACGCAGGGCAACGACTGTTACAAGCACAAGCGATACACAGATGCAGTTGAGTACTACACACAGGCGATAGCAATTGATATGTCTAGTAGCAGCGATAAAAAAATTGAAGATATCGAGGAACGCAAGAAGGAGGCCGATCTGCTGAAGGCGATTAAAGTCGCATGCTACTCAAACCGCGCGGCGTGCAACCTTGAGCTCAGAAACTACCGGCGTTGTATCAATGACTGTAAATCGGCCCTAATGCTTGATCCTACCCATGTCAAATCCACGTTCCGTGCGGGCAAGGCCTATCTCGCAACCGAACATTTGGGCGAGGCGATCCAGATCCTCGAGTATGGCAAGACTCTGTTCCCTGAAGCTTCTGATAGCAGCAAACCCAAACCAGCACAGCTACAGGCGATTGAATCACTACTGGAGACGGTGTTGAAGCGTCAAAAAACGCTTGAGGCTCTTGAAGAGAAACGTCGTGCGGCTGCGGAGCTCAAAGAGACCAAGTCACGGAATCTACAGGCAGCGCTCGACGCGCATAACTTTTCAGTACTGATGACTTCAAACGTGTCACGCCACGTTGATGATGATGATAGTAATGACAATAAGCTGCTTCCTAGCGACACCAAGATTCAACTCGAGGATCCGCTGAATCCGGCCTCTACACTCTACCTCCCAATTCTTTTCCTCTACCCGCTTGAAATGCAATCCGACATTATTCAGCAGGCCGAAACTGACTCTTTACTTAGCGACCATATTGCTCAGCTCTTTGAGACTCCTCCTCCCTGGTTTGAGAAGGACTTTGAAACATATTCACGCGACTATGCATACAAGAACTTGTTGGTTTATGCGCAAACTCGTACCGGTGGGCTTGTCAAGATTGGCAAGAACTTTTCAATTGAAAAGGTACTTTCCCTTAAATCCCCGCGCATTCCCATCATTGATGGCGTTGCCCGTTTTTACATTTTGCCCAAGAACAAAGCGCAAGAGTGGGTTGCGGGATGGAACAAGGATCAAGCAAGTAAACAGTTGAACGGTTATTAGAATTACTGATCAGCAATAAGAGTAGTGACCGCTTTCATGGCATATCTTGGGTATAAACAGAGTACAATGTTACCTTTCATTAAGGAATAAAATCTGACTGGTGATCTAAATCCTTACTTGGTGTTCGTTGGATTATCCAGTTTTGATTCGGTAATCTCGAGACAATACATTAGCTAATGAGATATCCCAAGATAAAAAGAAAGTATCAATGTAGTTAACAAAGATTTTTCAAATAGTAAACACTAAGATATTTTTAGTATTGGAAAAGGAACATGTAAAACCTTTTTTTTTTTTCCTAGCTGCTAATTTCCAGGTTTAAGGAATTTTTGTATTCCAATCTAAGTTGAACCAAGGTTTTTAATTTCTTCGTTGCCATAATTTTTCCAGTGAAAAGTTAAGTGCTGGCTGGTAATACAGTATATAGTCCACTATAGTGATTTCTAACCATATAAGGTTTTTATTTATTTTTATTAACCTTACAAGAGATTACAAATGTCTAAAACCTGAAAATGCAAACATCCTGAGCAAAATAAAATTAGTTGAAATAAACAGATACAAAGAGTTTAGAAAAAAAAAGATGCAAAGTTATATTTTAATATTATGAGTATGAATCTATGATAAGTGACGATTCTAATGATACTTTTTCTATTTATATCCCATTTCCTTTGCATAGTTGTCAATTTCCTTCTGCGACAACTTGTCCTGGCCAGACCAATTGGCCGATGATGATCTAGGCCTGAATTTGGCCCCCTTGGATGAAGTCGATTTATGGAAGACTTCTTCCATTTGTAGTGGCGCAACAGGGCCAAAGACCGTGTCGGGGTCCACTCTCTGTTGCTGAAGAAGGGTAGCGCGAAGCTCTGGTGAGTTGGCCCACTCAAGTAACACGCTACCCTCAGCATCATCCTCAGATTCAGAAAATATCTCTGGAAGCTCGGTTCTGGGGTTTCCGGGAGTCAAGAACTGGCTTGCAGTTCGCGTTTTGGCCACAGGCGTTTGTGCAATGCCATTCAAGTTCAAATGTTGTTTGGAGTTGGTAGGATTTGTGTAGAAAGAGCTAGCTGAGTGAATAGAAGATGTTGAGGTAGACTTGGAAAGCACTGAAGCAATTGATGGCGTTCTGTTCTTGTTACTAAACTTGGGAGGTTGGATAAGCATGTTGAGACTATTGTTGCTATTGCTGTTAGACATTGAGAATCTGAGTTTATCAGAAGAGAACTTGACAGCATCAACCTGAGGAATGTTAGTGAAGTTTCCAGAAGCCTTCTTTGCAATGGCGTGACGAAGGAGATTTGAGGGTGGCCCGAGAGAGGACTTTTTCGCAGGTGGACCTTCTTTGGACGACGCTTCATCACCATCGCCAGCATCGGCTGCATTGGAACCAAAGGCAGCATCAGACTTCCGTTTTGTTTTGCCATCTTCTTCTTGTAAGAGGTTGCGCTTGAGGACTTTTGGTGCCTCGGATTCTCTGATTGAATTCGAGGACGCTGAAGAACCCCTAGAGTGCGAGGAACCAACCCTTCCAATATTTTCCTTAGCGGCGCCCTGGCCGCGCGTATAAAAGGATTGTGTAACACTATTAAGTTTCTCCTTATGAGCACTCAATGTTGACTTCACAGACATATGATTGCCCGTCTTAGATGATGGCATATTGGAAGACGAGGAATTAACATTGATCTTGACAGGGTTCTTGGCCGTGTAAGAATCGAGTTTGGTGGCCGCACCAAAATTCTTATTAGAAGGACCCTTTCCTTTGTCACTAGTATCTTTCGTTAGCTGGCGACTAACCAGTGCCGACTTGGAAGTAGCAAGAGCATCTTCAAATGGATTTTTTCTAGCTCCTCTTAAAGTCGATGTCCGGGGCACACCATCTCTCCATTCACCGTGTTTGGCAGTAGGTGAAAGCTTGCCCTTGGCAGCAGTAGTTTTGGGAGCATCAGAGGCCAATTGCAATCTTTTGCCAGCCTGACTTTTTACGTCCAATGTAGGACTAGTAGGCATTCTCGCCTTGCTTCCAAGAGGTGGTGATTTCATTCCAGATTCATAGTTGCCAAGTCTTGATGGTGATTCTTTTGCACGACCTTGACGAGACGGCGACTCATCCCCACGCATGCCTTGGCGGGATGGTGTTCCAAATCTTGAAGGAGGTCGTGTGTCAGGCTTCATATCTGGATAATTGCCTTGACGAGAGGTAGATGGCATGGCACGGGCAGTACTGGACTTGGTTGGAGCGGCAAGCCGGGAAAAAACGTCGTTCTTCACTGGCGATGGTGGTCTGGCAGCGCTCTTATTAGTAGAAGCCGTTGTTGGTGATTTGACATTAGGCCGGTTGAACGAATCATCATTAATTGCGTTAAACTTTGTAGGGGATTTTGGAGGAAGATTGGACTTGGAAGGCGTGTCAAACTTGAGCGATTTGGGTCCCGCCTTTTCGTTGTCAAAGAAAAGCTTCTTGGCTTTGCGGAAAGCGCCAAACGTAGCACTCATGAGGCCATGTGAATCAGGCTTACCTGCTTGTTTCAAAGGCGACTCAAGTAAATCATCTTCCTTGTCGGGTGACTCGTCAATAGATGGGTAAATTGCAGACTTGTTGGGAAAATTGGTAAGCTGATTGTGAAGCGACCTACTACTGGCTTCTCTCTCCATTGGCAGAATCAATGATGATGTTGATTTATTTGAGGCCGAATCTAAGAGTAGGTGATCACGCTTGCCAAACTCAGAAGTTCCAAGCTCTGGCGATGTATCCTGAGGCTTCAATCCTGGTTCGTTGTCCTCGACAGGCTTGAGATGTTTCACAATTGACTTTCTCCAAGATTCCAAAGAGTTGATTGAATTTCTGTTTTCAGATTCAACCGAATCAGGTAGCACACTTGTTTCAACGACTGATTTAGGTGTCTTAAGATCCAGTAGTGATTTTCCACGAGAAATGCGACCGAACGACTTTTTAGTCAATGGTTCTTTGGCTGGAAGTCTAGCAAAGCCGAATATTGACTCTGATGAATCATCATTTAAAGGAACCTTTACTGAGCCAGGTGTCTTGGCCGAATCAAGACTGTGACTAGTATCATCGTCTTTTTCTAGCTGCTGTTGTTGATGCCTTTGTTCCGCAGTGTCAAAATTACTAACGCTGTCTTTAGATTGCTCTTCATTAGTGTCCACACGTGTCAAAAAAGAGTTGGGTGTCACCACTGGCAGCTTCGGGTTCGAGTCCTTGGCCCCTTCAGAGCTAAATGGTTCCTTCTCTCCGAGAACTGGCGCATCTGATTTTGTTACAGCTGTTGTTATTTGTGCAGAAGGGAAAAGAGTGTTTTCAGATGAAGAGGGGAGATTCTTTGCATAGGTATCTTGGTCAATGAAAGAGCTTTTCGTTTTGATAGTAGCAGAAACTGCCAGTGTTTTTTCGTTGTCGTCTTCCTCTGCCGCGTTCTTGTGTTCAGTATTATCAATGTGTTTCTGTGCATTTTCTTGGGATGGTTGGGAGTCGAGTTTCGACGCTCTGATTTCATCTTTGAGCGATCGAAAAAGTGGTTTTATACCATCTGCAGGGGAGTCTGTAGAACCCTGGTCGATTTCCCGCATGGTGTTCTCCGTCCCTCCGAGAGTTTTCTTTGGCTGCTCAAATATTGATACAGCTTTTGTAGATGCTTCTAATGACTTAGTGACAGGAGGCGAAGAGACTTGCTGACGGGTTGGACTGGGTGGATTTTGTTTTAATGAGGACGTCTTGACCGGCGCCCATATTGGCGCCATTGATGATGTAATGTTGGCTTTAGATTTGGGGTCGAGCGGCGTTGGGCTGTTCAATGACTATGATGGAAAAAAGAATCACATAGTTAGTACACACTGCGATTGCAAAAGTGTTAGCCAATTGAGCTTACCTGTATGTTTTCCTTGAGAAGTAACTGTCTCTCCTTTCTGGGCGACACTGCTCCCTTAAGCTTGCCTGGAGTCTGAAAAAAGGCTGTTATTTCGCTAAAGAAGGTTACCTGTTAGCATCAAAACTATTAGTTAAAATAATAGCAATGCCAAACTTACCTGATATTGCCTTCCATGACCTCTGTCATGTGTTCATTTATCCATTCGAGCTCGCGTCTTGCTTCGTACGCAAAGTCCTCCATATCAGCGTAAATGAGGTCTTCGACTACCTGCGCTTCCCGGTCCATCCAGTCCGTAGAACCCACAATGGGACCCAAGTTTCTTAAAGGTCTTGACATGATGGCAGTATCTGTTGTTCTCAACCTGTCAGTGTAGTGGTGCTGTCTTCTGAGATCAGGAAAAGTAGAAAGGTTTGGGAGTGATCAAGAGAAGTATTGATAGCGGTGGGGTCTACAGCGTTGGCTAAAAAGTAAAGATAAGCAGCTGTACAGGAGAGTGATGGTATCGTGACTACTGAAAAGACATGTAAACAAACTAGCGAAATCCAATGATGAATGTATTTTTCTGGTCGTCAAGATATTGTGGTGTTGTCGTAGCCTCCAAGTTTATAATTGGAATGAAATTTTTGCTGGAGGTGAAGTACTGGCTGTTTTATTTTCTTGTTTACTTTCCCGATGTTGTTGTTGTTGTCGGTATAAGGTTTCCATGGCAACGAGGTACAAAAAAGTTAAAGTTACTCCCAAATCTCAAGTAATAAAGCTCTAAATTTTAACTTGAATGATATCAAGGCATTTGGATAATCAGGTAAACATCTGTACTCACAAAGCTTTATGAAAAGAAATAAAAATAGAATAGATATATAGCAAGTTTATAATCATTACATCAAGCAATATATGTTGATGCGGTTGAATGGTCAAAATCATAAACCATATCAATACTGATAATCTGTAGCTAATTCTTTCTTTTACGAGTCTCCCATTTTGTAACTCGTCAAGAGTGAGGGTATCAGTTTTAAACAACCACGACAGCCTGGTTTGGAAAAGGCCCCAAATTACCTAGACAGTATGATGAGGATTAGATTAGTTTCAATTGTCATTGTGATATGTTGAATACCTCTTTTTTTTTAATGCTTCAATATTGAGAAAGTGAACAAAACTGGATTATTACAGAAGCATAGAGTTTAAAGCAAGTATGGGGAAATAATAAATGTGCCCTAGTTTCTGCCAGTGTGAGATCAACCCCCTTCCTTAGAAAAAATAAATACATAACTGAAATAAAGGGCAATGAACCACAGCTACAAATGCGGTCAGCCTGAAATAGTCAGTCATATTTTGAAAAACTGCGTACTTTGTGAGCATGGGCGTAGGTACCTGAGAGAAATATCTTCAGAGTTTGATTTCAATACCCTCCTTGATAGCAAGAAAAATATTAAAGCAGTAGCCAAGCTTTTCCACTCACTACTGCATCTACTCGACTGATGGTAATTCAGCAGTTTAGTTTGCTAAGGTTTAATCAGTTCACTTTTCACTGAAATATATATGCTGCAGTGGCGATCTTGAGAGATCTCTTTTAATATACATATTGATTCTGTAGAGAATTCAGCCAAAACCCCAAATATCGGGTAGGACGAGCCTGATCAGTCTCGTGGAGGCAAGTGATCCAGAGCTAAATGCCATATTTTTATATCTTTATCACTTTGTTTTATAAGCTTTAGATATCAAAGTGGTCAACAGACTCATTATTGTTAAAAAACAATAACCAAACCTTTGTTCTATTATCAAAAAAGGGTCTGTGAAAGAGTAAATAACTGCAACAAATATTGTGTAGCACAGACACAATCTTTTCTTCAAGTTGAATCAATATTTAATTCCAATTAAAACATTAAATAATGTCAAGAATTTTTAAATAATTCAATATCCTTAAGAAACAAAAAGAGATTTTGAATGATAACTTGCAAGATTACAGATGCTCTGGGGAGTATTCTTGCAAGTTGCCATTTACGCGTCTCGGATTCCTACGATTGTTAATGCTTTTGTATTATACAAAAATCATAGAACAAACCAAAGACGGCGAGACATGGAATTTGCCAAAGCTCTATTTTTCTGTAACGATTTAAAACAAACATATAAAAAAAAAGAAATGCAAATTTTCTCTAAATACATTTACAACATATAAATAAACTAGCTTGCCAGTATTAGGCATCAACTTCCATAGAATCCTCATTTGCTGCCACTTCCGCCTGCTCCTTTGCCACCTTCAGCAGCGCTTGTTCCTTGGCGCGGAACCCCATTATCAGCACACGGTTGATAAGCGCACGCGCAGACTCGGCCATATCCAAGGTAGTATCCAAACATGCATTCATCTGGACCTCTGTCAGAGCACCACCGTCAATTGCCATGCCCACAACCTCCTTGTTGCTTGCAGTCATGTAGCTCACGACTGCCGACAGGTCGCCGTGCTGTGCGCGGTACTCTGGGTCCGCGTAGGGCTTGGAAACTGATCCAAGTGGGATCACTGCTGCCCCCGCTGTCACAACATCACGCAGCACAATGTCAGCATCCACTAGCGCTGTACTTGCAGCATTCACACCAGCGGCGTAGAGCGCCTTGGAGTTGAGACCGCACTCAATAACGTTTACAAATAAGTCGATCGTACTCTTGGGGTATGCTTCGAGCAAAATAGCGGGACTAAGCGAATTTTGTATAAAGGCTGCCATCTCGCGTTCCAGCACTGACGTACCATTGGGACGAGCTGACGTGGGGCCCTGGCCCTGGCCCTTTTGCAAAAGCTCAGCATTGGCGGGGTCGACAATAAACGGCGCGAGCTTAACCTCGACATTAAAAGCAGCCCGGTCAGTGAACGAGCCACGGATAGGGCGTGGGCCATGCACAGTGCACTGTAATCTGATGCCACCAGCTTCATAGAAGCATGAGCCGCTAGCGTTTACCACCAAGTTGGGCTGAAGAAAGATGCGCTGGAGGTGCTCCGGGTCGCGAGTGCGCGCATCTTCGCGAAGAGTGCCAAGCAGGTCGGAGGTCGTCTCATAAGTGACACTGATGGCATCAACAGGGCCGAGAATTCTGCGTCTATCTTGTAAGGCAGCCATTACGTGAAGGTTGATATGTATGTGCGGGTAGATGTGTTTTGTCTTGTGCTGCTGGGCTAACCTTGCAATGTTGGACAGGCAAATCGAAAAAATTTACCAATGTTGGCAGCGCTGGGAGAAGCAAAGTGGTTAGGGTTATTGGGCTGGTTGGGATTACAGAACAGATGTCACTCCCGTCTGTAAACACCAACCGTAGCTATTCGTGACAGAGAGGGATGGTGACAAAAGCGATCGGTAGCTGTCACCAATACCAAAATGACGCACAGAAATGAAGTAACAAAAAGGACACTTTGAATGTCTGTATGAAACCGTGCGTGATATTTGCTCCTACCTAATACCGCATGTATTGTCAGCCATCAGTTGTTTGCTTTTGTATTTTTACTTTTTTTCAAGATCGCGATGAGAAAAATAATAATAATAATGGATAGAGCCACACTCAGATTGCTTTTCCTAGGTACGAGCGTCATTATGTAGAAAATCGTTGCAGTCCGGTTGACAAACCTTCATTTTCTACAAATTTGTTCAAAGTCCGGTGGTCCTTGGATCGAATGCTTTAAAGAACAATATTTTATTGCCTTTCTGATAAGTTAGGCCGTATTATTTTTACTTGCAGGTTTCATGATTATGCATTGGAAATTGTAGTCTATGAACAGACTGGGTGTAAGTATCTATAGAAGGAAAATTTAACATTATGTCTTCTGCTAATCGCACAATGCATCCAAGGTCCATTAAAAACCGAAATTGCAATACAAGTTTGTTTACATACTGTCGCAGATGGGTCGCTTGAACACTACGATGCATAAAAAAAACCAGGCTCGTTGACTGACAGGTGGAAAAATAACTGTAATAAGATTCATGTTGAAAAAAAATAATACAAACAACATAACCTACTCGAAACTCTCGACATAACTGTCATTAAAGGATGGGAATTGGCGGAACTTTCTTGCGTTCTGCCCAAAGCCAGGATAGGGAATGTGAATTGGGCCCTAGTACCTAGTGCTAAGCCCCTGAACGGCGTAATTATAACTACTGACTTTGGAAGCAAGGAGCATTGAGCCTTTGGTTTGACAAGACCAAGGCATTATTAAGTTTTGCTTTAGTTGCTATAGCCCACTACAATTATAGGTGGGAACTACAAGTCAGTTTGGACCGAGGGTGCAGGCAATTTTGCAGGTACGTAGGGTTTAGCTTTTACGGGTACCAAGTTCACTTGGCTTAAATCTTTCACATGACCTTCATGTTCAGGAGACATTGGAGAATCTCCCTTGGCACCTACCTGATGCCTGATAACGAAATCATATGTCTTCGTGCTTTCCCGAGTCATATTAATTTTTAACTACTTGGAATCGTCTTGAACTATCAGTAATCAAAACAAAATAAATAAATAAAAATAAAAACTGGAATCGTGAATCAACATAATTTCATGGGTGATTCCTAGCACAGCCTACCGTGGAGGACTTGTTATGGCATGCTGACTTTTCAGTGTCCAGCCGACCCTTGTCCACAAGACCCAAAGGGGTCAAGCTTTAAGACTTTTGAACTCCCAGGCCAGCATGAATCTACCGAATCAGGGACTCCAACTCAGACCCAATCGAAAAATGAAAAAAAATAAACAAAAAAAAATTATTACAAAAGCAAAAAAACAAAAAAACAAAAATAAAACCAGCAAAAAAAAAAAAAAAAAAAAAAAAAAAAAAAAAAAAAAAAAAAAAATTAAAAAAAAAAAAAAAAGGTTTGATCAAAGCCACCCCACGTAAACCAAAAACAGCGCAGGCGACGCAAACC
>Ga0160505_101309_pt1 | contig 11943 bp, 8 predicted proteins | sample DIDeMG_FD_108225 | JGI IMG/M metagenome (GOLD analysis project Ga0160505, IMG submission 108225) | Enriched chicken feces microbial communities from UW Madison campus, WI, USA - DID2874_E49_Stillage MG | ecosystem: Host-associated > Birds > Digestive system > Large intestine > Fecal ...
CTCTTCCATCTTCAAGTTTCTCTCTGCTCTCATTTTACGTGCGTCCATGACGTTGTTCTTGTTCTTCTCCAAGTACTTCTTCAACTTCGATTGTTCCGGCTTAAGGTCCGGTCTGATGGCAAACTCTGCTGCCTCCTTGTCGTTGGCCTCTTGCGCCTGGATAGCCTGGAGATCCTCTTTGTTCAATCTGACGTTTCTGGCATTCTTATCAACAGTTCCAATGTACGATGGGTCCAAAGAAATGGTGTCTGGAGCCAACTTGTTCAACAACAGTCTCACTTCACCCTCCTGTCTCTGTTTCGAGGATTCATATGGGTTCAACTCCATGGCATCGAAGTTAGCCTCACCAGCACCTGGAATAATGAGCGAGGAAATTCCCTTCTGATGGCCAACTCCCAACACATCCTCAAAGGGAACGAATCGAGTCTTTTCCACCTTAGCTCCCGGGAAAAGATGCTGCATGTATGGCTCTTTCTGGTGTGTTTTCATGACATCTTTCCAAACGGTGACATTTGGACCCCATCCAGCAGATAAAAGACCAGAATCAGAGAAATCCAAAGACGAGGCTGGAGTTTTCATTCCGTAACTGTCCATCTGCTCGAGCTTCCGCAAGTCCCAGATTCTTATACTGCGGTCAGCACCGCTGACAGCCATGTACTTTCCTTCTCTATCGATAGCCAAATCTCTGACAGGACCTCCAGTGGCTTGGATCTTCACCAAAGGCTCCGGCATGGTGGGAGCCCATAATGTCACAGCACCATTTCCGTGTCCCAAGTGCATAACTGCGTTCCAGGGGTTCTGTTTCATGGCTTGAGTGGGGCCCAATTTGGTGCGTAGTTCACTCTTAATTACACCTGTGGATACATCATGATACTTCAAGATTCCTGAGGTACCGGCGGTCACAAGGAGAAAATGATATGGCAAGAAGTCCAATTTAGTGATTTCACGGTGCTGTTTCAAACGGTGGAGCTCGAGACCGGTTTTGTCGTAGATGAATGCATACTTCTTTTGGGCAACAGCAAAGTACTGATCGTTGTGGAAGTACTTCACGGCGTGTACCGTTTCATTGAGGAAGAGCTCGCAATCAAGCGTGCCGAGACGCCAGTCCATTGATGCCACATGGCCCTTCTTACCTCCGATCAAGAGTTTTCGGCCGTTTCTCGAGAAGTCTATGTTATAGGGGCCCAACTCGTTGAGTTTCAAGTCGATCTTCTTGTTTGCAGTGGAAACATCTACAGCATCGACAATGTCTTCTTGTCTGAACTTCCACGTTTTTTCCATAGGGCCGTCTGCCTCCAAGAAACCAGCTTCTTCTTGAAGCAACATTTCAGTTTCGGCAGAGGTTTTGAGAAACTCCTTGTACTCTGCGTCGACCTTCTTCATACCATTATTGATACGTCTCGACTTGGCACGAGATACCTTCTTGGGGAATTTGCCCGCATCTCGTTCGAATTTGGAGTGATCTTTCGCCATAGTGAAGAGTTAGTGGTCTTTAATTTTTTGCGATGAGATGAGTAGTGCAGGTGTTGGAGATGAGACTAAGTAGATAAAGAACGAAATAGGTGTAATGTAGAGAAAAAAAGGAGGAAAGTAAGAAAAAAATCGGAGAAGTCAATTTGGGAGAAGAGCTTGATAATTTGTAGATTGGAAGCTCAAGTGAAAATGTGAATCAGATAGTATAGTTGTAGGCTGCACCTATTAGCATTGGTAACATAAGGAATATGAGTACAGTGAGCATCACAGTGTTAGTGATAATAATCAAAATGGTAGTATAGAAATGGAAAATGAAGGGTGAACTGAGATATCGAGAAGCAAATTTCAATAAGAAGTAAAATTTGTTCGTTTGGATCAATTCCAATAGGGTCAACATGACCAGGTTTCCTTCCTACTATACAAGATGGGTCAGAGGCTGCGAAAGAGTGGACTGACATGTTGGATAATATGAAATTGTTAGAAAAAATCCATGGGAAAGGAAAAGAATACCAAAGAAGATGAAATTCCCACCATTAGTATGAGCAAGGAGAATTTCCAATATTTTGAAGCTGATCGAATCTCGAAACTCAAGAATCAATATCTATAGCTATAATGCTGGAAACTTGATTGACCCTTGTATAATGCCAATACTTTCCATCTTTCTCTTACAAATTATTGTTTCCAAGATAAGCTTCATGCAATTTTTTTTTTCTTCTTTACATTCTAAGATTTTTCTTAATCTCATGATCTCTATATAATCCTCTACGCCGAAGCATCTCCATGACGATTATTTTCTTTTACCCTCCCGCACTCCATGCAACTTTCCAATCCAATTAATTCAAGAAGGTCTATACTAAACACCAGAATAGACAAAAACCAATAAAACATGAAAGACAAAAAAGAAACTCACCTTTCATAATAATCAAGCAATCACATTCTTCAATTGACATAACGATCTTTAATCTCGTAAAAAATATTCATTTTGGTGACCCATTTCTGTATCCGCATACCATCACCAGAGTGCATGCGACCCTCCAATAAAAATCTCCACAACTCCACCTTTCAATTCACCAAAATGAGCCGTTTCTTCCGTTTTGGCGCCACCTCAGCCCGCCATGCCAAGAATGCCTCGTTCCCCATTCTTCGGGCCTCTATTCTCCCCAGAAACGCTGTTTTGGTGGCAGGACTTGTTGGTGCTTCAGCATTCACATACTATGCATTCGATGCTAGAGCCGGTTTCCACGAATACGTGCTTTGCCCCGTACTCAGAGCCACTCTAGACGCCGAAACGGCCCACAAACTCGGCATTGAACTCATGAAGTATGGAGTTGCACCTAAATTACGCGGTGAAGACAAGAAGTTGGAGCTGGAGCTCGAGCCACTTCTTGGAGTGTCTGTGTTTGGCAAGAAATTGAAGTCGCCCATTGGTTTGGCTGCTGGTCTTGACAAGAATGGTGAAGCCATCGATGCTTTGTTTGATACGGGTTTCTCCTATGTGGAAATTGGCTCCATTACCCCAGAACCTCAACCTGGAAACCCCAAACCTAGATTCTTCAGATTGCCTAGAGACGATGCAGTTATCAACCGTTACGGATTCAACTCCGATGGTCACATGAGTGTATTAGCCACCTTGAAGAGCAGATTCTGGTCGTATGTCACGGCTGCTACCAAGAAGGATGGCCAACTTTCAAACTCTTTCAGAGATGGTAAGCTTTTGGCCATCAACTTGGGCAAAAACAAAACCGGTGATGAAGTGGAAGACTACGTAAAGGGTGTCAGACGCCTTGGACCATATGCTGATGTGTTAGTGATCAACGTTTCGTCTCCAAACACTCCAGGCTTGCGTGATCTTCAGAGTGAAGAGAAACTCACCAACTTGTTGACCACTGTGGTTGGAGAACGTGACAGATGCGGTAACAATCAGCTCGGAAAACTTCCTCCAGTGCTTGTCAAGGTTGCACCAGACTTGACCGAGCCAGAGATCGAGTCCATCGCCAACTCGGCCAAGACTGCTAAGGTGGACGGAATCATCATCTCCAACACCACCATCCAGAGACCCAAGGGTCTTTTGACAACTGATGCTTCTTTGGTGTCGCAGACGGGTGGTTTGTCAGGAAAGCCTTTGAAGCCATTGTCATTGCAGGCATTAAGAACGTTGAGGAAGTACACCAAGGACTCCAACTTAGTATTGGTGGGATGTGGAGGTATTTCTTCTGGACAAGATGCGTTAGAGTTCGGTAAGGCTGGTGCTACTTTTGTTGAGATTTATACCGCTTATGCTTATAAGGGCCCAGGCTTGCCAGCCAAGGTTAGAGACGAATTAGCAGTGTTGTTGAAAAAGGAGGGTAAGACTTGGGAACAGATCGTTGGTCTGGACGACAAGTAGAATAAAAGTTTGTAATATTGGTAAAATTAAGCTAGGTTTAGCTGTATAGAAAGAAGTTAGTGATGATGATGATGAGGTATGAATGCGCTAAATGTTCTCAATGCTAGAGGACAAGTTTCAGATAAAAAAAAATCGATGCAAAAAGTTCAAAAATTGTGTATCAAGAGCACCTTTACGTTGCTAATTATAGATATAATTTGCAAACTATCAGTGTAGATGATTTCATTTCACCTACAAAATGGTTCTAACAGAGATAGCCGTAGGAATCAGGATTTTCAGAAGATAAAACGAGGGTAAGTTTAATTTTCCCATTTGCAGAACTTGCAAGAGTCTTTTCAAAACCTCCCATAGACATTTGTTGTATATCTGGGCACGGCCATTAGTTCATCTTGAACGTTTAGTTGTCCTTCCTACAAGCCAGAGCCAACTTATATTATCTATCTTTACAGACGGAGAATAAATAAAATGGATTCTAAAACAAAAGTTTTCCAAACATTCATTCTGACCTCATATAATCACAACACTCGTTAAAAATCATACATACCCATCAATTTACATCAATACTCGCCGGGCTTCATATTCAACGCGGTCAAAATCAACATCCTGCATAGTCACCTACTTCCACATAAACACAACTATCACCAAATACAATCTACATCGTTTTTCACCCTCATGTCCTCAAAACCAACGACTCCAAGTCTGAAGTCACGCGAGGCGGCCCGCCGTAGGCTGCTCAGGTCTTCGGGAGTCTATAAAATACTCCCACAATCTCCCAAAATACACTATCCATCGGAAGTTCTACCACTTGAATCTGACCATATCCAGGAGGGCCTCCGGGCGTTGCAGGAATCACTCGGTGAGCTCGAAAATAACATGTGCGAGCTTGCAAAAATACACAGTGCTGTCAATTCTGGGTTCAACGAGCCGTTTGCAGCGTTTCTTTATGGATTGTTGATCACAATGTTTTGCAACAACTTTCCAGGATGTCCTACTCGGGACACCTATGAGTACAACCAAGATAATGGTCAAAAGGAGCGTGTGCTTCTGCTACAGAAGCGTGTACATGCCGCCAGAGCAGAGAATGAGAGGCTAAAACAACAATTAGCATCTCAGTCAACCTCTCAAAGAACCATAGCATCTAGACCGGCATTGAGTGGACAGAACCAGGCTATACGACGTATAGGGGTGCCCTCTGGACCTTCGTTTGGGAATTCAACTCGTGGCGCTCCTCTAAGCCGCCAGAAGAAAGTTGTTGTTGCACATGACGATACGTACTCTACCACAGATTCATTTGTCGATATTCCCACGAGCTCGAAATTGGCAAGTCGCATCCAGAAGCCAGCAGCCGCTGTAAGACCCGGCTCCCTGAACTCTACAGGTCCTAATCTCGATCAACCGCCAAGATACATGCGAGGACTCTTCGACAAAACCAGCAGTTCTAATGTTCGGAGAAACTTAGACACAAAGACAAGAGCACGGGGTCCGACGACCAGCTCGGCAAGAAGACAAGTAGAAAGGGCCAGTAGGCTTGCAGGGAGACCGCCATTCCGCTGAGCAGGCGGACTTCACTTGCTCAATTATCAAGGGGCATGCGCTCTTTCTTTTAAAAACATGCATTAATCATAACTATAGATAGTGTAATCGATGTAGAGTCTAAGTATATAAAGACTTAACATTTATGATTAATCTTGAATATGTGACACCAGTGACCAATATTCTCGGTTTGTAAAACATACTAAACTTGAGGATTCCTTTCGTTACCTTCTTTCACTCATTAGCGTCATCCAGATCAGCCAACAAGTAAAATATCAAAATTTGGAACTCGGAGGACAACCTCCCGTATTTGCAAACATTATCTGCATTGAAATTTCTAGAACAATGCTGAGGGTCTCTAGTTATGGATATACACCATTATATCCAACCTTTAAACCTCCCAAAACCACAGATACTCGCCAATTTGATCATTTAGGTTTCCATGAGTTTCAACATCAACTCATATTTCACCTGCTGCACCGATTTCTGCTGCTGGCTAGCCATCACAAGTAAGTAATCCTTATTCTCCATCAGATTCAAGATCTTCTGTCGACGAAGCTGTTCCTGGTAATTTAGAGAGTCCATGGATGCAAAAATTATACAAACAACAAGTTAGATTCAATCAGTTAAAATGAATTGAAACTATATTTTGAGAAATCCCTGCTTTTAAAAGCCAATATCTTCCACGAGATATTAATTTAAACTATTTCGGGTTCCATATAGGTAGTGAATTGTTGATGGCACACGTGACCATCACACATACAAACCCCAGTTGTCCTCCAACCTTCTTTCCCAACCATGTCTTTATCAGCAGAAGAGAAAAGACAAATTTTGCGTGAGCGCAGACAGGCCAAAATGGCCCAGGGCAATGCCTCCAACCGTCTTAATGAGATTTTGTCGAATGGTTCATCGGTGAAATCTGCCAAAGCAGTGTCAGTGTTGGATAAAACTGTTCCAGCGTCTGATTCCGTGGATGCTACGGCCAAGGCAAGTGGTAATACCTTCCAGCCAACTCCAATTGCTTCTATTGATCCTGTGGAGTCCAAGCCCGTCACTCCGCTCCATGGAGACCCCGAGGTGCCAGACATTTCGAAGCTTTTACATCAGAATGAAGCTCCAGAGGAACAGGACATGGATGCCATGTTCCAGAAGATTTTTGCATCGGCCGGCGTTAATGCTGACGATCCACAGAATCCACAGGATGCCAGCGCCAAGTTTTTTGCCGATTTGATGAAGGCCGTTTCGGACGAAGATGGTCAAGGTGCCTCTGGTTTTGGTACCAAGGAGACGAAAGAAGAGACAACGTATCAGCAGCAGATGGCGCAGTACCAATCATACCAGCAAAGTGCATGGAAGGCACGGTTCCTCCTTGTTCGTTTCTTGTTGCATACGTTCAACTTCTTTTACCATTATAGACAATATGAAGCGTTCCAGGCATCGTCGTACAGTTACATCCGGTCTCAGCAGGTGGATGGGCCAGTGCGTCAGTTTTTCACCTACTTTTTGTCGGTTGAAATTGCGGTGATCTCAAGTTATTTCATGGTGATGTCCAAGAACGGTCTTCTCAGAGCGTTTTCCCGCAATCATGCCATTCTGAAGGTGATTTCGTTAGCTTCAGGTCTCTATCCGCAAGCACGCCAGATTCAGCCTTACGTAGACAATGCATTGGTGTACTGGAGCGGTTTCAGCATTCTTTTGAGCGACATTATGCTTATGGTGGTATACTTTGGTATAGTCAGCGTTTTGGCCAAGTAGGCCCGCTTAATACGATCTAATATTACGATGTCCAGATAGTTTTTTTTTTCTTTATTTACAGATGCCCTTTCTTCCTATTTACACGCAACAGTGCCTCAGCTTCATCACAAGAGCTTCTTCATTTCCCTTCGTTTGGCCTCTATGACTTTTTCGGCACTCAGCAAATCCTTCTTTTTGTAGAACGTGTAGAACAAAAGAGCCGTACTAGCAATTGACACTCCGAACCACGTAAACAAGTATTGCATGTGGTTGTTGGTGAAGGAAACCTTAGGAACAGCTGCAATGGGAACACCCTGGTTGAAGAACTCAAACTCTTGCCATTCCATGGTCGAATCTGTTTCCGAGACAGGAATGTGTTCTGTTGAATGATCTTTTTTGTTTGAGAATAGTCCTAGCCATTTCAGACCCGTTTTCGTTTCTGCTACCTCTTCAGGAGATTTCCAATCTGGTTGATCCTTGAGTGAGTACATCATTTGAGCATAAATTGGCAATGAGTCGGTTTCCTTTGCCATGGCTTCTACGTCAGGAATATGGAAAAGTCGACTACCCGGTTCATGGTCGTACTGTAACGTGGATTTCTTTGGCATCATGCGAAACATGGCCTCGATCTCGATTTCTCCCTGTGGCATAGCCAAATGGGCCAAGTAGCCGCGTGCTCTGCGGGTTGGAATGACTTTCTCCTTCTGGATCCAGCCTCTTTCAATCAAAATGGGATCCCCTCCGTCTGATCTGACAAAGGGTGTGATGAGTAGGTATCCCAATTCTCCATTTCTCAATCTGGGACCAAGGAACAACTCCTTGTCGTAGTCAAAATGACCCTTGACTTTGAACCTACGGAATTCAAATTCCAGAATCACGCTAGGATCGAGATTGGCAGGTAAGCCTTCAAGTGGAGGCTCAGCAAGCAAATGTTCCGATCTGGAAATCAATTCCACCTTCCACCGAAGTCTCTTCACCTGCCAGCAACCTAAGAAGAAACTAATGACAGGCATTGCAATCATGAGACCCAAAATAAATTTCCGGAATACCGGCGACTTAGACTGGTTCTCTGCTTTAGATAAATTGGTCACAGAAGACTTGATAGGCTTCCAGTCGATGGTGGGAGTTTTGACACCTCTTCTGGAGAAGGTATGCTTAGGAGCAAATGTTGGAGGATGACATATTCCAAGGGTAAAACGAGAGCCAATTCCCAATCTGGTGGCAGACCTGAGATGGAACATGGTTGTTAGTAGAATAGGGTTGAGAAATTGATGATACACTGTGTGGTGCACACAGTCAAGAATTTGTGATTAGTGCATTGGAAGAGTAGTCGTGGACGATGTGATGTAAGAGAGGTGCCTAAGTCATCTTCTGTCATTAATATCAAGACCTCGTGTGTTCAGTTGTAGATACTACAGACATTGAACTTTTTCATCAGGTTCGAAAGAGAGAAAAGAAGTCTAATGATGTTTCATGCATTCTTGGGTCCAATAAGCATCCTTCTGATAAGGATCTTGAATAACACTAGTCCCTGGCTCCGAGTTAGCCATTTATAAACATGAGCCACCAACGCGTTGGGGTAGATAGCTACAATTGGGTTGATCTGTGTAAGATTTCTTCTGTGACTGTTCTTCACTATTACAAGCAGGTAAGTTAGTTAATATTGAGGGTGATGTCTTCAAGGTTCTTCTTTTATTTCACGACTACTATCTTTTTACAACTACCCATGAGAAAATCTTTTTCAACTCAATCTTATATTACTTTTCTTTTTTTGTTTTTGTTTTTTTTCGCAATTTCTTCTTTAGAGGAGTATTGAATAGGATCAGATTTCTATAATAGTGAGGACACTCAACTGGCCACCCATCATTCAATCTCTGTCCAGTTACCTCTATTAGTTACTGCAAATTTAAGTTATCGATTGAGACAATTTACTAATTTATGTACTGGTGATCTTGTCAATGCACCCAGAAATAATTGCATTGTGCTCGTTGCCTACGGACTGACTTCGGCTGATATTCAAGTTGACATTACAATCACAACTAGAGATTCTCATCATTCCACTGTTAGTGGAAAATATTTCAGTAGCAAATCTAATAACAGATTTCAAACTTCTTCAACATGCTCCAAGGAATGCTTGTGTGCTGCAACAGTATCAAGATGTCTGTTGGTGAGTTCGGGTGCTTGGTCACCGAAAACTTGTGCCACTTCTTCCAAAGTGTAACCAGATGTCTCTGGAAATGTGAAAACAACAATGAGAAGCTCAACCGCAAGAATGCAACAGTAGACAATATAATACTTCCATTCGATGGCATCCATAGCAATTGGATTGACATAACCGTTGTAGATCAAAGCAGCAAACATGACGAATTGCATGAGGTTGATACCCTTTGCTCTGTGGGAGTAAGGCAAGATCTCTGTGAGGTACAAGTAAGGCAAGCCGTTTAAGCCGACGTCGTAGAACAAGTAGTAGAAGAAGATCATTGTGAGGACTCCATTAGCTAAAGACTTATCCTTAAAGTCTCTTTGCTGGTTGATAGCAGATAAAATTGTCCAAATCACATACGAAAACATCATACCCGATATACAAGTAATGAACATGGTTCTCCTTTTCAAGTAGCGAACAAGGGACGCACATGTGAGACAGATGACAAAATTGTAGATCATTAAGCATCCGTTAATTTGCAATTGCTTCTTCTCCTGAGTGATACCAATAGAAATTAAAACTTTTACCAAGTAGTAGGAGACCAAACCATTACCGGATAGTTGCATCATTGCACCAACCATCACAACTAAAAATCCTCTTTTCCTGAAATTCTTCTTGTTAACGAAGTCAAGGTACGAAGTATTGGCTTGAAGCTTTTCCTGCTCTAACGCGCTCTCAATTTCTTTCAACTCAAACTCGACCAATGCAATATCTCTTGGGTCCTGTGAGTTACCAATATGATGTTTACACAAAACTTGTCTTGCTTTCTCAAATTTTCCTCTCGCGACGTAGAATCTCGGAGATTCGGGGATCATCCAGCAAAAAAAGATCTGAATAAGTGGGAATGCACCTTGCAAGTAGGATGGAATTTTCCACGAAGCATTTCCGTCAATGGTTCTTGTTCCATAAGTCACCCAAGCAGCTAAGACAGCACCCAAATACCAACAGATGCTGTACACAAATGTGGATACTTCCCTGTGAGTGGGGAAAGCCAACTCGGAAATCAAAGTAGGAGAGCCTATTGTGGCCACGCCAGAACCAAAACCAAGAAGAATTCTCGAGCCCAAGAAAAAACCGTAACTATTGGAAACACCTTGCAAAATAGCACCAATTATACTAAGTGATTGTCCAAAAACAAGTACGAATCTTCTTCCGAAGCGATCAGCCAAGAATGGAGCAAAAGGAAGAGCAGCAATACCACCAAACAAAGCACCATTGCTCAAGGCACCAAGTTTTTGGCCGGCTGGGTGGTCCATGGCAGACTGCCAATGGGATAAAGACTGCAAACCGTTCAACATCGAACCATCGTAACCGTTGTTGGTGGAAGTGATGGTGATCAAGAAGATGACCCACGACAACCTTCTCAAATGAGGCACCTTGTACCAGGGCCTGGTCTCTGCAATGTAGTCATGAACGGACAACTCATGGCATTCAACAGCCTGCACTTCAAATACTTTCACTTTCTCGACAGGAGACTCTGATCTGGAACTGTCAGTCATCTAATAGGATTATCTTTGATTTGATCGTGATGAAATAGGTAGCAATATCAAGGCTATTTATATTTTGCGACAGCCAAGATATAACTCTACCAACAAAATACCTGAGATCTTGACCCCACATCGCGAACCATCAGGCAAATACATTTTAGCATTTTTCTGAATGGTTTTTAGATGGTAGGGATCTTGATTATTTCGAAGGAAGTGTGTTTGTAGCCCTGGTGCGGCATACAAACTTTTTTGATGTTGGACCTGCCAGTCAATGCACCCCACTTTTCGACATACACAATAAGTAGTCCCAATGTATATTGCGAATTTCAAACTCGCTATTCTTTTTTTTGAGGGTGCTGAGATCATGTTTCGATAATCTTAGTGTGCCTAATGTCATCCTGTCAAAGGTTCCGATCAATGTAGGTACGTAAAAGGGCCCAGCGATATTAACCCAGTGCAACACTAGGGGTATGGTGATTCGGACAGCACCTCTAAAATTTGAACACGGAACAAAAGTGGAGTAAAGTTGAAGCAGAATGGGGACAATTTTCTAACATATGGACAGGATTCCTGAACTTCCATCCGGCCAGCTGTGTAAAACAGTCCATTAAAAGGAAGGATTGCCCTTAACAGTTGTACATCCATGCCCAATGCTTCCCTCACCCCCGAAATATAGACATTTTTTGTCTTAGACTGGTCAAGGTCCCAAAGAACAGTTGCTACGTATTACAATACTAAGTGATGTTAAAGATTTTCATACCATAATTCTCTATTCCTATCGAATGCCATCACCTTGTATCAAGGGGACAAGTGAAATTTGTTACTTCTTTGAACCTTTTTGTCTTACTTTTTTGGGATTTTCTTTCGGGAACAATAGAATACATATCATGGTTCTAGATTAATTTTTGTATATCAGTGTGTAGTGACATTTTTTTGGGTTTTGATGTTGAACATATTCTGCTCTTGGAATGAAGACCAGGAAATGCAATTTCAAAAACGTTCTTTAATGTTGAAGAAGCTTGTCACTACACGGCTTGGATTTGGGTGCAATGGCACTCGCCTGGCATCAATAACATGACCAGTGGATACCTCGCTGGTGGCTATCTGATATTTTACCCGATCCTTGC
>Ga0160505_101310_pt1 | contig 11943 bp, 5 predicted proteins | sample DIDeMG_FD_108225 | JGI IMG/M metagenome (GOLD analysis project Ga0160505, IMG submission 108225) | Enriched chicken feces microbial communities from UW Madison campus, WI, USA - DID2874_E49_Stillage MG | ecosystem: Host-associated > Birds > Digestive system > Large intestine > Fecal ...
AAAAAAAAAAAAAAAAAAAAAAAAAAAAAAAAAAAAAAAAAAAAACGCATAAAAAGACACAAACAAAAAAAAAAAACAGATTTAAAAAAAAAAATTTTATCACCCAAAAAAAAAATTAAAAAAAAAAAAAAAAAAAAAAAAAGCCAAACACTTACTGTATACGCCAGATCACTGGTGGAATTTAGAGTGGAGTTTTCCTGAGTAACTTCTGTCGCAATGGAATCTTTAACCAGTGATACGGTTGTCGCCTCAGCGATTGTGGGAATAGGGGTAGTTGTATTGTTGTTAGTGTTGTTGTAGCCTCCACCGCCAAACAGTCTACGGAAGAAGTGAGGTCGCTTGTATGTTTTGTTTAGAGAGGTGTTGCTGGAAGACGCTGAGGGCCCGGCCTTGAGATTTGGAGAAGACACACTAGAGACTTGCCGATGGGATTTTAAAAGAGACATTGTTTAACAAATTCACCTTGATAGCTGAATTGAATGTCAAAAATACCGTTGGTGTTCGGGTTTTTTTTAATAACAATAATAATAAAAAAGCGATCAGTAGTAGTAACAATAGAAGCACTATCTATGTATTTAACTGTAATTTCCCTGACAGAGACAAGAGTGGGAGAGGCAAGCGACTGTTTTTGTGTTCGTCAAGACTTTCAAAATAATGCGTCGTACTGTTATCGGGATATTATCGTATGTAACGGCTAACTCGCGGTTTGTATACTGGAACTGTCAACTAACAGGATGCGAGTAATGAGGCCTTAAGGCAACAGATGTGCAAAAAAAAATAAAATGATATTCAGTACCGAAATGATTTGCACGGAGAGAAAGGCGTGGAATGATAAGATATAGGCGTGCAGAACCGAAAGGAGTGATCGGGGAAGCAAAAAATAACAGTAATAATAAAAAAGGATGGAAAAAGGGTAATAAAAAAATAATAATAAAAAAGAAGGTTGAACGTGAAAGGGGGACTGATGAAAAGTAGTTTTGTGGTAGTGAAATTTGGGAGCGTGAGTCTGAAATTTAAGTTTTTATTTATTTTAATTTTTAAATTTTTAAATTTTTAAATTTTTAAATTTTTTTTATTAACTTTTTATTATTTTTCCCTATGTTATATCTCTACCATTCTTGTAGTTATTCTTAATGACAATTCTATTGCTGGTTCTAAAACATCTAAATGCTAAAGCAAAAGTGTTGGCATAATGTAACCTACATACGAAAAACCCACAAATTTCACTGTATGCTTTTTTTTTTGGGATTGGTTGTCCATTTGCCCTTAAGATTAGCACCCACTGATGATATGCTGATAGTGAGCGGCTCAGAGTTATTACCGTTCCTTCTACAAATAGTGGTCTAATTAATTTTAGCCATAACGCTGTCCTCGGTGATTAAAGGTGTTGTGGTTCTGTATTAGATGTGGTTGGACTGTTGCAGATTTGCATAATTTTATTAATGCCATATGAGCAAGTCTTTTATCAAAAGATACGTGCAGATAAGTTGATAGACCTTGTCAATCAAACAAAAGGTGGGTCGCGGTTTGTACATTGGAAGGTACACTTTTTACTGTGCTAGAAGGTATTTTATGGATAAATGCGTACAAAATAGCTGACCTATCCTACCTGAATAATCACATAACTTTTGGTTTATCATTTAAACAACATCTGGAATGTGCAAGAAAAAGACATTTCTGCATTCCTCGAGACATAAGTAAATTAATATGACAATCCCAAACAAGTCAAAAAAAAAAAAAGAAATCCAATTTTTGGATATTAAAAGCCCTTAGCTCCATGAAAGACTGACGTTATTAAAAAAAATTCGATTAGTTAACACTGTTTAGATATTGTGATCGGCAGCTTTATAAAACTTTTTCTTAGCATCAATTGAATACCTTTTAGGGTGCGGCGGCTAGGAGTTGAGAACGACTGATTTGGTCACACCCTGACGGAGTCGGTGAATAAAAACAATACTGAGATAACGACTACCAATAGGGAACCCAACAAGTGAGATCGCTCTGGAAGAGTAAGTTCCTGTATAATAAATGTGAGAGAGGACTCCCTGAACTGACTAGCTGGCCAACAATAGATACAGGTAGATCTGTATCAAACTTGACATGGGGAGATACGAGGGATACGTTGAGCAGAAGAGATCTTGCTTTGGCACGACGCTTTGTGCTTGAAACAGGGAGGGGGTGTGTGATTTTATAATTCATATTATTCAGCACATTTAAAAAAAATAGGCCTTTAGCAAAAATCTTAGATTCTATTATGAGTCAAAAGAGGTTCTTGTCTTACGGGGCATGCTACACTGGGTTTGTTATTTCCGGCTTTTAAGGTATGATAATTTCATAGATTCTGTGCAACCAATACCAGGGCTCAGGGCCAACTGTTATAAGTTACCAAATGATCAACCTCCCTTATACGCCCTGAAATTGTTACCTTGCCAATATTTTTTAAATATTTGTTTTCTAATAATGTTTGTTGTCCAAAGTATTGGGGACTTAAACAGTTAACAGATTCCTTATTTATTTATCTAAATATATGAACACTCAGCGTTCATGTTACTAAAGACTAAATTATGACATACATATAATGCTTGAGTGTACAAATAACATATCTGATATATCTCATTAATATATATACAACAGAACAGTTGAAACTTTAGTATCTAGGTAGAAAGATATACAACAGAGTCTCTGTACTGTTCTAAAAACGAACCTTTTTTCATCTTCTTAAATCAGATTAGGTGTTAAACAATGTAAGTGTTTCATGGAATGTTTACTGATGCATCTAATCAAATTTATGGATTAATATTCTTGATTTAAAAACAAGTGCCATGTCTAATTAACATCAAAGTAAACGTTACTTGTAAACGCGTGTTTCGCTTGGTTTTCATGATCCTCGTTTAATTATTGAACATATTTTTGGAGACCTTTTTAGTGCCTGCTTTTTTTCTTTTTTATAAAAAAAGACTTGTCAATGTTTACTATTATGTTAAATGACTAGTCCACTTGTAATCTCGCTAATTCAAACGCTTAAATCAGAGAGCAAAACCTAACTAGTAGAATACAGTTATAATTATTTACTATTCTTCCAGAACTGAAAAAGCTGGGAATAAAAACAGCTATGGCTAATTTCCCAGTATTAAAACTGCTCACGACTAAGCTTTCATGAGTTGGTAATACCTGTTATTTGAATATTAAAAGTTTAAAATACCACCATCCGCGAATATTAGCGAGTAAGCGACTGGAGAATACTATCCCTGATGCTCTCTTTATATTCGTTACATAATGTGACCTCGTTATGGTGTTGGTGTTTTCCGGAATAGGAAATATGTATTTCTTTTTGGTAACCTTTTTTGAATTTTTCGTGTTTTTACGTGACTCGTGTTCTCCTCATACATATGCTTTTAACGTTTTTTCTTCACTTTTTTTCCTTCCTTTTCAACCCTCATTTTCCTATTTTTCTTTTGGTTTTTTTATTCTCTTCTTCTTTAGCAACTGTTTTTTATCTCATTTCAAACCTTTTTCTTTTTCTTTTTTATTTCTAATTCCTTGTTAAAATAATACCTTTATCATGCCTGCTGAAGAAGTTAGCGAACAAGTCCAAGACGTGATTCCTGAAGTTGTGGAAGACGAAGAAGAAGTCCCAAGCGGACCCGTTCTCATTGATCAGTTACAGGTAGGTGATCTTCTATCTATTAAATTTATTTTTATTATCATCATTTCTCGCTTCCATTGAAAAGTTACTAATGATCTCTTTTATAGGGAAATGGTATCAACCCTGCTGATATCAAAAAGCTCAAAGAAGCCGGATTCAATACTGTTGAGAGTATTGCCTACACGTAAGTCTGAGCATATTTTTTTAAGCTGATCTATAGTTAGGATCTGACAGTTTTCTAACCGTGTTTTCAGTCCAAAGCGAACAATTCTCACCGTGAAAGGTATCTCTGAAGCTAAAGCCGACAAACTGCTATTTGAAGCGTCTAAATATGTTCCGATGGGTTTCACAACTGCAACTGAATTTCACCAAAGGCGATCTGAGCTGATATCAATCACAACGGGTTCCAAGCAACTGGACACACTCCTGGGCGGTGGAGTTGAAACTGGCTCAATCACTGAGATTTTTGGTGAGTTCCGTACAGGTAAATCGCAACTTTGCCACACTTTGGCCGTGACATGTCAGCTCCCCATTGACATGGGCGGTGGCGAAGGAAAATGTTTATATATCGATACTGAGGGCACTTTCCGTCCACAAAGACTACTTTCTATTGGTACGCGTTACGGTTTGGATGGCCCTGTAGCTCTTGACAATGTTGCCTACGCGAGGGCTTACAACGCAGATCACCAGTACACACTTCTCCTTCAAGCGGCTTCGATGATGGCGGAGTCCCGATTTTCTCTGCTAATTGTCGATTCTATTATGGCACTTTACCGCACTGATTTCAGTGGCCGAGGTGAACTCTCAGCGCGTCAGACTCACGTTGCCAAATATATGCGTATGCTTCAAAGACTTGCAGATGAGTTTGGCATTGCTGTTGTCATCACCAATCAAGTTGTTGCCCAGGTCGATGGTGCTGCTTCCATGTTCAACGCGGATCCCAAAAAACCCATTGGTGGCAATATTATCGCGCATTCTTCCACAACAAGACTTTCATTAAGAAAGGGCCGTGGCCCTCAGAGAATTTGTAAGATTTACGACTCCCCTTGCTTGCCAGAATCTGAAGCTATCTTTGCCATTTATGAGGATGGTATTGGCGACCCTGAGGAAACCGAATAGTTACCAATCTTTCAAGGTTTTTTGAAGTTTCTTTTAATGATTATTTAATTTGTTATTATTGTCTTTTCTTTTTATTTGCTTTTGTTTTTCATTATAGTTAGTTGTTTTTTTTATTATTATTATTATTATTATTAAATTTAGGGATACATATATTTATAAGGTTAAACGCGTCTGGTAGTTCTATAACCATCAACTAGAAATGATAGCTCTATCCCATAGATACTCTAAAATCTCTAGGTGAATGACTTGAGTTGAATGTGAGTTTCAGGCTTATCATTCTCCGTTGATATTTCTTCAGCGTTGCTGTTGTTCTGACCAGAGAGCATGATATATTCAACCATTTCTCTCTGCCATTCAGATAATCCATGTTGAAGCAAGTCCTTGAATACTTGACTATTGTATCCAACTAGCTCCAACAGTTTTTGGTTCACATAGGCCTTGCGAGTCTCAACTGGAATTTCACTATTTTCTTCGTCGGAAAACCACAAGAGTAAGGGAACCGTGATTGCCATTAGAGATACCAACTGTTCGCCCGAAAGGGTTTTTGTGAAATTAACAAGAATCTCAAGAACAAATCTCGGAATCATGTTAACCTTGGGCTTCTCAGAGTCGCCATTATCAGCAACGGCGCAACCATCTTCAGTAGCCAAGGATACCAGCTGAGGAATGGTTTCGGCAACCAGAGTTTTGCCAATATTAGTACTAAACGAGCTGATGAGTAACGTTTGAATACACTCAGAGGCAACCTTTTGAAATCCAGGGAAGGCCAGACTTTCAACAAGTAAGTTGCTGAGCTCATTTATCAAAGAGGCTTCAGGCTTCAAAAACTTGGAGGCACCATTAAAGATAATAACAATAGCCAACAAGTTGATCTCCTTGGACTCTAAGGAGGTTTCAGTCTTAAACACAGTGATAAAGTGAGAAATGGCAGTTATGGTTGCCTTTTTAACAGGCTCCTCAGTATCAGGATGACTTTCCAACGTTTTGGTCATGTTGCTCACAAGCTTTTTGAATGGAATCATTGAAAGCTTAGATAATGTAACAGATTCGCTCTTGCCGAGAGTTTTTCCAAAGACATAGAGAAGACAGGAGTAAAGGTCGACGCGGATAACGTGAGGGAAGACTTCAATCATCTGAACAAGATACTCCAAAGAAGAGCAAACCAACTTGATACCAACAATATTGGTGTTGACAATTGGAATGCCAGGCCTGGCAGCGTCGGCTAGAAATGGGAAAATAGATGTCAAGACAAGCATAACAATTCTGACAAGCTCAAAAAGCTGATCAACGTTCTCTGAAAGACCATCATCATCTTCATCAGTAGCCTTATTGTTAACAATGTTACCAGGGTGGTTCATGCAAAGTCTGTACGCAATATCAATGACAGCCTGCTGCTCAGCAGGCGTGCCAGTAAGTACAATTCTACCAAGAACATCAATAGTTTCAACGAAAACCATATCCTTGTAAATGGCGTTACCACAAACAGAGGGATGCAAAATTCTGTTCAACGCCGTCAAAACTTGCAGTCTTTGATCCGGCTGGCCATCAGCACCAAGAGTTTGCTGAGGTCTCACCAGTGATTCAAAACAGATACCAAAAAGAACAAAAAAGAAAGCGGCGGGCTCATTGCTGTAGTTAATGTCATCGGATTCCGAATTGGCGTTAACCCGCTCCTTTTCATTCATAATATCAAACACAAGATCCCGATCAACTTCAATAAGTGATGCAATGGCATCAACTAGTTGAATCCAGGATCGTTGATAAAAGGGTAAAACACTGTTTCTAGACAAAGCAGAGTACATGTAGTCCATTGAAGATCCGCCAATTGAAAGACTGGACGACTGTTCAGGTTCGAAGCGCAGTTGAGCAAACTCACGCAAAGAAGCAAGCCAAAGAGGAATAAGGCTACTAATGTAGGGTTTGACCACTTCCTCAAGCATAGAGTAATCCGGTGACGTACTGGCAATTTGAAGTTCGGCCCAAGAAGAAAGAACTGCCATCTTGAGCATTACTTGAGCATTGGGACTGAGAGTTTTCAAATCACCAAGAGTAATGGCCTTGGCTGAGCAACTTTCCAATGCAGATGTCAAAAGTTTCAAAATTCTTCCCATTCTATCAACATTCTTGATGATTCCAGCGCCAATGAAAGTAGCACATACGCCAATAGCTTGAGCAGCAAGTTCCGGAGAAGTATCACCAGAAAAGGCGGGCGTTAAAGCAGAGCCAATCTGAGCTTGGTATTGCTCCAGGAGGGAGACTTCCTTAAAATCAGGGTCCTCAACGTCACGCAGAGAAACAAGAATGTCATTCAATAATTGAACACCCAAAAGGCGAAGCTCAATCACAGAAGAAGTAGAAGCAGTGAAAGCAATGCGAATTAGCTCACCTACCTTGAACAAAATAGGGGATTTAGTAACTTCCACAGAATCCTTGTCCTTCAAGTTCAGATTGATAAGCTCTCTCAACATCTCAACAGCCAAAGCTCTAGTCTGCCATTTCAAGGGTTGGTCAAAAGAAGCATTTCCACCCTTTTCTCCAGAGTCATTAGCATTGGCAAATCCTTCAACTTCTTCATCAGCAAGGTTGGCTTCCATTACTTTCTTGGTAGAGGAAACAGATGGTTTAAAAGATTTTCGGGGCTTAAATAGAACTGCCTGGATTCTAGCAATCCACTCTAAAGGCTCAGATGTAGCGGTTTGCTCAAGCCATCTTTGGATAAAGTTTTTAATAGTCTTGTTATCTGGAGTGTAGTCGTAAGCTAGCCAAATGTCATACTTGAGATCATTACCGGCAATGGAGAAAATCCCAACAGAGTGGGTCTTGATGAGTTGATATAAGCCATCAATAGCGGCATTTCTCAAAGGAGTAGAATGAGATGTCAACAAATGCTTGGTGAGTGGAGGAACAAACAGCTGGAGATCCACCATATCGGGCGCAAAAATCATCAACTCTTGTGAACTTTTAATTGACTCAACAACAGTTCGATAGCTGTCGCTAAATCCAAATTGCTGCAAAAGAGTTATAACAATGCCTCTACTCTTACTGTTATCTTGCAAATCAGGACCAAGAATCTCAACAAGAGCATGAATGCACCGTGCAATGTTCTGTTGACTTGAGTACAAAACTTCCAAATTGCTGGATGCATTGGAGGAGCTTTCATCACCATGCGATTCTAAAAGATACAACTTGCTAAGGGTGGATAACGTTGTAGAAGAATAGGTAGCAAAGCTTAAGCCAACACTACTGATAGTAATAGACATAGCCTCCAGTGCCCAGAAATGAACAGTAGGATGGGGGTCAGTTGCTAGCGAGACTAAAATACCAAGGACTGTTTTAAGCTGAAGGTTGGCAAACATTCCTCCAACATACTTCAAAATGTAGGCTAAGCCTAGTGCGCAGCCACCACGAGCATTGGGATCACGATTCTCAACAATTTCATCGATAAGCATCTTGATCACCTCGGCTGCCAAAGTCGATGAACCAGCAATAGAGCAAATCATACCAAGAGACTGGGCTGAAACATTTCGGATATATTCATCAGAGTTTTTGACGGTCGATTTGAGCAATTCAATAAAAGCAGCAACAACTTTAGGATTTCTGATATGTTCTCGGTTGATAAATCCTGAGGAAAATGTGAAGTGAAGGAGGTTATGAATTGCAACAACTGAATTGACCACAATAGCAAATGGGCGACCATTATTAGACAAAGTAGCAATGCCAAGAATGTATTTGTTTAGCTGTACCAGCAAACTCTCTTGAACCTTTGCAGGCTGATAAGGAAATAAAGTTGAAAAAAGTTCCATTGACAAGTTTGTAACTGCAGTGGGGGAAGGGGTAGACGCAACATATAAATGTCCTTCTTCCTGCAAATGAAGCAAAGAATCGGGATCTTGCTCAGAGGCAGAAAGAACAGGCGTGTTAATCTGTTTCTCAAGAGTATCTAGTAGATCAGTCTCTGAAAGCCAGTGAGAATCTTGAATATCTTTGATAGGCTCCATAATCGAATTTCTCTTATTGTGACGATTTGGAGTTCTGTCACTTTGAATATCAGTGATGTCAAATCCAGATATTTTAGTAGTCAAGCCAAAAGCAAAATTATCAGCCATCTGCCAGATCGAATCAACTGATCCAGAATTAGCAGCAATAGCAGTACTGATATTAAGAGAAGTAAACTTTTCGGGGTCAGCAAATGTGGCAAGAGCAGAGGGAAGGACATTTGCAGGAAGAGAGTCGATAGTGTGAGAGTACTGAGAAAGATAGACATAACATTGAAGAATTCTGCGTTTCAGCATATAGTCATAATCCTGCAAAGTAAGGGAACGATCAAGAAGATGGGATGGTTCATCGTCTAGAAGTTGCTTGGAGTTAATGCTGCTCATAAAAATGGTAGTGTTGTATAAGAAGCCAACACCGCGTCTCGCGACATCAGCAGTAATCAGTTTGCTGTTGTTAGCAAAGAACGAAACAAGCGAACCAATAGCACAGTGACGGATATGATAGAGGTAACAAAGTTCCAGAGTACTTTTTTCGTTATACCTTTCCTTGCCAATGTTTTTCGGAAGGGCATTTTTCCAGAGTAAGAGAAGATGAGATAAATGGATTTTTACAAAGCTCGGGCCCAGAGGCATGAGACCACTAACCAAGAGCCAGGCAACCTGAATTTGAACAGTAGAAGTAAAAACATCAACATCACCATTGCTCTTCAAAAGTGAGGTAGCCATAGACAATATGCGAGAGGCCAAGTCGATCGATGAATATAATGGCTTGATATACGTGAGACTAATCAAAACCGAAACCATTCTGGCATATCCAATAATACTATGTGCGGGAATTTTCTTCGCAGCTAACTGAGGAAGGTCATTGTTGATGTGCAATATTCCCTTATTAAGTAGCGGGATGATGTGAGTAGGAGCTAAAAGCACAAGAGCCCTAATACAGGAACATGTCGCAACTTGAACCGAAAAGCTTGGATGCGAAATTAGCTGTGTTAAAGAATTAACAAGCACCTCAGAGACAGGAGCAATTGCAGAACCAAGAAGTGACATGAGCGCCTCAATGCTTTCTAGAGTTCCGATTAAAGTCTCTTTCGAGGGTTCGACTTGCTCTGACAAAACGGCCGGATAATTCTTTAAAATTTCGTTAACAAGAAGTTTGATCGCAGAAGTTTGACCAAACTCTTCCATAATCTCCGAGGCAATAATGTCCTTGATGATAAAGACTGTGTGTGATCTGGCAAGAATAAACTTGTGTCGGTTGTTGGAAATATTTTGGTTGCTAAGAACGTCAACAAGTAGCACACTGGCAATTTCAAAGAATCTCGATTCAATAATAGCTGGATCATTAAGTGAAATAAACGTCGTAAGAGTTTCAATTATACCAACTCGCACACGAGTAGTAGCTGACGCATGTGTATAGGATGTAGCAAGTATCTTGAGAGATTCTGTGAAATCAATGGCGTACAGAAGCTTAACCTTTGATGTTGATGGTTTTTCCTTTTCTTTCTCATCGTCATCATTCTTAGATTTGCCTGTAGATTGGGCTACGGCTTGCTGTAATGTAGACTCATTTGTTAAGACAATCAAACTTGACGCAAAGCACTTAGCGGCAGACTGTCTAACCAAGCCATAGGGTGAATCTAAAGCTTTTAAGTAAAGACCCTTAACAGTTTCAAAGTCGGACAAGGTTTTGAAGTGTGAACGATGTTGAATTAGCGCTTGGAATAAATGGAAGGAAGCAGCAGAAACCTTTGCAGACTTATCAGCAACATGAGACTTTGCCGCCTTCCATAGATCTTTGACAAGTGAGTCGTCGAAAATGTGACCCGCCGCAAGAGTGACATGAGCCAATGTTTTAATTACCGATGCCCTGTATCCAGCATACTTGATGGATAAATTAGTACCAAAAGTTAATTGAAATTTGAATGCTCAATATACTCACAGATGAGGCGCCCTTTAAGCCCTTAACCAATGTGATTCCACATAATGCTGAAACCGAGATAACCTATAAATATGTTAGCTTAAAGTCAGCAAAAATGAATTGGGGGGCAGATATAAATATATCTTCTACCTACACCATCGCCAGCAACTTCATAAATTGATCCCAGGACTGCAACCGCTAGACTTCAAAAAATTAGCATGGATTTGATACCATTGAGAGATTTAAAACATACTGTTTGAAATCGGTGTATTTATCAGCTTTAGAGGCGCTAATAAACTTGATAAGAAAACTAACAGTTTCAAATAAAAGCCTTCGGTTTGTGCCTGAGTAGATTTCCTGATAAGCCTTGCTAATCTCCAAACGAATTGATTTAGAAATCAAAGCAGGCAATTCTTTTGACTTTTCAATATAGGTAAGAAGTTGATTTAATTCAGTGACAAGAAATGTCTGTGTAGCATCTTCGAGACTTTTATTATGTTGAAGGTAAGTAATGATTTTTGAAACCCAGGTCAAGATATAATAGGGCTGTTTCTCAGCAGGCTGCTCATCAGCAACCTTCGATTCGAATTTAAGGTCTGTTACCTCAGACATATTGTTGCGTTGTCGAAGCTTGAGAGAGGGTAGTTGCTGTTAAGATGTAAACTATGGCCAAAGGAATCTACACATAGAAATATGAAAAATTCCAGCTGAGGAAAGGGACAAAGTATGTAGCTATAAGCGCTCAAGCAAGGAATGTTACCCTCCCGATTTGTTGTTCATATTATGAAAAACGTGACCCCTAAAATTTAGGGGAAACAAAAAAAATAATCGACATCAGCAGGATTTGAACCTGCGCGGGAAATCCCAATTGATAACCTCGATTAAAGAATTCGAGTCAATCGCCTTAACCACTCGGCCATAATGCCCAATTTCTGAAAATATAGTTTTCTACTTTTATATGACGGTAACTAAAAGGCTTTTATTTTGGCTGCAATCACTCTCAAAATTGTTTTTTTTTTAAAAAAAAAAAAATACATCAAATAAAGTTCTCATACATTCAATCATTTCAATTTTTGCCAAAACATTATTTGAAGGTCAATATCAACGTCACATGGTGGGCGAGAAACCCTGTTGGTGAGTTACGCGCGCTGACACCGCTACTTTGCCAGTCTCATAGAGACAAATGTTTTTGAAATTTCATGTCTTCTTTGTATATCGTTTTGTTTTGTAAATTTTATGTAACTATTTGATGTAAGGACAAT
>Ga0160505_101311_pt1 | contig 11941 bp, 11 predicted proteins | sample DIDeMG_FD_108225 | JGI IMG/M metagenome (GOLD analysis project Ga0160505, IMG submission 108225) | Enriched chicken feces microbial communities from UW Madison campus, WI, USA - DID2874_E49_Stillage MG | ecosystem: Host-associated > Birds > Digestive system > Large intestine > Fecal ...
ATCGGAGGCGGTCGTTCTTTGCGGAAGTGATGTACCCAGCTGACACGTGTAAGCGGCACCGCAACTGCCATCGGCGGCCGGTGACCGCTCCAAGATACGATGTGCAGCCCGTATTAACACACACAAGTGTATAGGGCCCTGCAGCTGGCACGTGGGCAAAACCAAGTGGCATCGTGGCAGTCTAACGGCCATGCGGGAGACTGACAAGAAACTAACATGGCCGAGTGGCGGACAAACAAGGCCAGCGCCGACGAAGATAGGCGCCATGTCCGTCGAGTGCGTTTCATCCTCGCCCCGAAGATCTTAGTATGCTTATCTTGTGGTAAGTACCTGCATCTAGACCGGGTTGATGTGTGCGGAGTCGGAGACTAACCCGGCCGAGCGGGAACTTCGAGTGACAGCCGCGGCGTTGAGATCAACAGAAGATTAACAGGGACAACTCCGAGTGAGCAACTCACTACGCCGAGTGCCATATAAGGCGGAGTGGAGTTTAACAGACGATTAACAGCGCCGAACGCCGAGGGGGAGACTAACAAGGGAAGTGGGGACGGGGTATGAGACGCGAAGTATGATATTAGCAGATTAGCAGGTTTGTAAGTCGAGTGGGAGACGGTGGGAGATGCGGAGGTGAGATTAACAGGAGATTAACAGACCCCAGCACTTGCGAGTGGCAGACTGATGGAGTCGAGTGGCAGACATCGAGTGGAGGACGCGAAGTGAGAGAATAAGCGGAGAGTAACAAGGCCGAGCGACAAGTAGGAGACCAGCAAGGTCAAATGGCAGCCAACAATATATAAAGGAGAAGGACAAATCGTTCGTCTGGGCTCCATTCTCATCACCTTTCCCCGGCTGTGTCTGTCCCCTACACGGACGCCTTCAATCTCCTTTATTCTCTCCCTAAGACAAACGTTCATACAAATACTGTCACGTGCATCATAGCCTTTCGTACTTCTACTACGATGGTCACGTGACATGTTCATCTCCCATACATCCGCTACAACGAGGTATAAGTACTAGCTCGTATCTAGTCCTGTCTTTCCCCTCCTTCTAGCGAATGTATTCTCTAGTCTTGTTACATTGCTCTGATCCTCCACTACGGGTATCGTGATACCGCCGCCCAGCGCGCCAGCTTGCCGTTTGTACGACAAATACCTTCCTCACCATGCTCAAGCTTCTCGCAATTTTGCCCCTCTTCCTTTCGTCGCCGGCCCTCGGCGCCCCCGCCGGCCGCGCCTCTGCAAACGTCACCACCCCCGAAGGCACTGTCCTCGCCGACGATGTAGACTACAACGACGAGAAGGCGCCCGACGACGTTCACGAGGTGTCGCCCAATGGACCCCTCGAAGGATACCGCGCCCCGCCGGTCAACTACGACGTGACCGCGCGGTGCTACATTGTGGATGGGGTCGATGAACACGGCAATCCGCTGCACGGCAACCAGAAGCACGGCATTAAGTTGGAGTGCATCCAGTCGCTCCGCCAGGTCACGTACGACATTCGGCGTATTGGCCAGTATCCCGTCGACTGCGGGGCGGGAACCACTACTGAGAAGTGGTCGGTATCCGACAGCGACACCAAGTCGGCCCAAGTCAAAATCTCCACGGAGACGAGGTGGGAGTTCATCAAGTCGGCTCTCGACGTCGAGCTCTCCGACCAACGCACTCACGCGGAAACGTTCGAGAGGACTCTCTCGTGTGGCGACTACAAGGGTGTAAAGTGTCTTGTGGGCGGCTTGGCCCTCGTCGAGGTCAAGGTTAGGCGCGGATGGGTGGACCATGTCACTACGTGGGATCAGTCTCACCCTGGAACTATGCTGCCCCAGTGGGACCACTTCACCGACGCCCCCGACTACGGCATGTGGGACATTGAAGAGGAGACCATCTACAAGTTCAACCCGCTCTACGCAAACGGATGGGACATCTGGAATGCCAGGGACCACGCCTGCGATGTCGGCGGGGGCCGTTCCTACGACTCTAAGCAAACACCTGCGTGATCAGTGAACCCCCCATTTGCATACACGCGCGACATGTAGCGTCGCCTCTACTGCCGATTTGTTTATTCTATAGCTTGTGCCAGAAACCTCGTACGCTCCCACTTGACGAAAACCCTAAAAATATGTATGGCTTGGAATCGGACTGTGCTTGACCTGTTCTGGGAGCTGGCATGTCCCTTAATTACCGCAGCGGGGGAAGGAGACTATCTTGGTTGTGCAGTAGCAGTGAGGCATCACCTCTGGGCGGAAATGGGTCCCTCGGTGACGTTGATCATTGATTTTCACTGCCTTCATTTTCTGTATCGCTGAGAGGAGGACGAGGCTTTCTAATTTATGTGTCTGCCTCAAGCAACCCACTATCAGACCTCCCAACAGCGGCGTCATCCATCCTCCACCCGCACCCTGCTTTGTCTTCTGCTACAGCAGAAGCATTTCAATATGTGTGAACGTTTGCACAGGTGGTAATTCATGATGCTTTTCTGAATGTGCCTGCCTCAACTGCCACAACCCCAAAAGCTAGTGCCACTTTCATCCCCGGACATCACACATCCATCATACCGGCTTCTGAGGCCAGACAAGCCCTCCAATGCACATCCAATACATACTGCGTCTCGCGCACACCACCCACTATCCCTCTCGAGCCTCCCAGCGTCCAAAAAGGATACATTGTAAGGGAGTCGAACCCCTGCCGCGTCGATGGCAACGACGCATGATACCGTTTCACCAACAATGTACGTGTCGATCACTTTCTGGCGCCGATCGCCGCCGGTCCGCGCTCGGTAATCCTTGTGTTCTTGCGATGCGAGGATCTGAGGCCCAGAGACGTGTGGCAGATCAATAAGCAGTAGCTACAGAAGTCGAGATTTGAGTGACTACTGGGGGGTTCGTTACGCTTATTTCCCGCGTCGTGTCAAATTCACAGCTTGGCGGACCTCCACCTCGACCTCGAGAAACAACAACAAGCACAGCCCAGCGATGCGGATATCTTGCCGATGAACTCCTCTCAGTCTTCTCCATTTCACACATTCCTATCACTGGCATACTTCCTCTCACACTCTTTTCCAAGCTACAAGCTAAACCACACTCTTTATGGGCCTCTCAATTCTCGACTGTTTCCGGCGCCCGCTGCGCGAGCACGACCCCGAGCTCCTAAATGACGACGGGTACAGGGCCGGCTGTGTGTTCTGCGACGTGTCGGCCGAGAAGGGCTTTGCGATCGAGTACGAGGTAAGCTGATCTGCCAAATCTAGTCTCTCTAACACCCTGTAGGACGAGGAGCTCATTGCGTTCAACGACCGGTGGCCGCGCGCCGCTGAGCATCTTCTCATCATCCCGCGGAAACACGTGGTCGGGACCGTGCCCGAGCTCACTGCGGCGGATATCGGAATGAGTGAGTTAGCAGGATAGAGGTAGTGCTGATGTGCAGTTGAGAGGATGGCGGCGACTGCGCGCGCGCTGCGGCCGGACGCTAACGTCAAGATCGGGTTCCATATCCCGCCATTCAGCTCGGTGCATCACCTCCACCTCCACGTGCTCGTGCCCCCGTTCACGGCCCTCGGCAAGGTCATGTACCCGGTCCGCGGGGGCGTTGAGGGCGGGAAGAAGTGGTCGTGGTTCGTTACGCCGAGCCAGATTATCAGCATCCTCGAGGCGGGCGGACGCGTCGGGCTCGGCGCGCATGCTGGTCGTAAGGCCTAACGCGTACTAGGCACCATCTGCAGGCACTTGCCCCATCTGTTTCTACCCATGGACATTCACTAGATCATCTCACTCTGCTCCGCTCACTACCTTTGGTACTGTTCATACATACATTTCTTGTCATAATAAGGAAGACGGGTATCAGTCTAATGCACCTCACGCCTCTTCATCCTCCAGCCACACGCTCCAGACGCGCCGGACGCGTCTAGCCAAGAACGTGCATGTTCTTCTTGGCCTTCTTAGCCTTCTTCTCTTTGGTGTTCTTGAGGAAGTCGCGGTAGTTGGCAACACGGGCCTCGCGGGTCTCTGCGGGAGTAATAAGTCATATATGGGTGGAATAGCCAAAGCCAAAACGGAACATGTGTGTCAGCATCTTTATTCTCACAAAGGGGAGGAGGAAGCGAAACGAGGGACATCGCAACAATGGCACTGTGCTCTGGTGAGAACTCGGCATGGCCGTCGCTCGCAAACATCAAATCGTGTGGAGAGACTCACCTTCCCAAAGCTTCGCGTCCTCCTGCTTGCGCTTCCGTTTGGCGATCTCGGCGTCTTTACGCGCGCGCTCCTCGGCCTCGTTGACCTGGACCATGCTCTGGCGCCTGCGGGTCAGCCTCTGATCATTTCCGCAAAATAGTGACTCACTTGCGCTTCGAGAGCTCGTCCTCGACAAACACCTCCTTGGCCTTGTTGCGGAGCTGGATCTGGAACGGGGGCGTGAGATTCGTGAGACGCGGGTCGTCGGCTGAGATGTTGGTCGTGTAGGCGTCACCGAGAACACTGGAGAGTCAGCCTATCTCTTCTGGGTGTAGTTACACTCACGCCTTGAGCACCAGAGTGCGTGAGTAGGTCATGATAGAGTCAATCTCTGCACGCTTATTGGGGTCCGACAGCTGACTCTCGGCCTGAATGTTAGATGTCTGTTTCCACAAGTCTGCGACCGAAATGCTCACCTTCTTCAACAAATCAAATGCCTGAGCTGTTAGCCGCGTGTCCTCCGAGCAAAGTACTCACCTCATGTCCCTTCTCATGCTGGAACTTGTCCGGGTGGATCAGCAACGACTTCTTACGGTACTGCTTCTTGACCTCGGTTTCGGTTGCGAATACCGGCAAATCAAGCACATCGTACGGGCTGCGAGGGCGTTAGACACTGATGCTGATGAATGGCGGCGGACTTACTTGAGCTTAAAGGCGCGAAGGATGCGTTCGACCTGTAAGAATGTCAGCTCTGTTCGTTTGAATACCTGTCAGCGGACTCACCTCGGCCTCCCTGGCTTGAAGCGACATTCTCGAAAGCTGCGAGACGGCTGGATTGGTGTGTACGGGCGAGAACGAGGCTAATGCGGGGGCTCACGATACGCGATGGCAAGAATGCGCTTGCTGCCGACGATGGATGACGTTTGAAGTGTCGGTGAGGATGAATTGGATGGTGAGGAAGCTGGCTTTGGCTATTCATTACCAAGTGGAGGAAGGTGGCTGGGTGGCAAATTCGGGACCACACACACAGGGGACGGCTTCTCCAGCCTAGCGGCGTTTTGCCCTTATTTCCGGCCATGTGGCATTCCAGTTGGCTGTGAGCGGATCCTCCACCACTGACCAACGTCAGTTGCCACCCAACTGTCACACAAGACAATAACTAAACGCTGCTCTGTGACTCTCATCCACCACCAACCTCGCATCACACACCATGGCCGACGCCTTCTTTCTCAAGAAGAAGAATCGGCCTCGCCAGCTGGGCGCCGCGCGTCCGAACGGCGCGCCTGCCGCTGGTTCCGCAGGCGCTGCTGCTCCGCCTCCTCGCCGCCCGACGCGTCCGATGCCCCCGCGCCCGCTTCCCGGTCGTATTGGCCCCCCGCCACCGGCCTTCACCAAGATCGGCGCAGCGACCAAGGCGGAAGCCAAGGCCGAAGCGAGCAAGGACAACATTGTCGAGATCCAGATTCTCTCCGCTGAGCCCGGCTCGGGGTTGCGGTACAACCTCATGAAGCTCAACTCTACGCGCGATGTCGACCCGTCAAAGTTCCCGCTCCCGCTGCTGATGAACCGCAAGCAGCCTGGGCCCCGGCAGCCGCCGCAGTTCCAGTTCGACGAGTCGGGCAACATTGTCGGGCGATACGTGTACGACGAGCAGGGCAAGCCTGTGCTGGATGAGGAGGGCAAGCCGGTGGTGGAGAAGAAGACCGAAATGGACATGTCGCTTGTGGGAACCGCGCCTGGAACATCGAATAAGCGCCGTGGGAAGCGGAATACGAAGGAGGTGTTCCACCAGGATGTCGAGGTCATCAAGCTCCGTCGCGAGGAGGCCAACCCGTGGGTTCTTGAGCCTAAGAACCCGTCCCCCAAGCCCGCCATCCCGGAGCACTGGATCGGCCGCATGCAGGAGCCTGGCTCGCTGCCCACCGTTCTTCTTATCAACGAGGGCGAGGGTGTGAGCTTCACCATGGTTCCACTGGGCAGGACGTACCGCTTCGAGTCGCAGCGTCCGTTCAAGGTCATGGACTCTGACCAGGCGAACAAATACGTGAGTTGCCGGAGTCTCTTTCGTAACTGACATTCAGTTTGAGATGCAGGCAAAGTACAAGGTCCATGACCGCTGGGGCCAGCGCCAGGAGGATGTCGGACCAGGTCTCGTCAAGGTGGAGGAGAACATGTCCCGGTTCACGAACCGCGCCGCGCGCATGGAGTGGAACATTGCGCACAACAAGGGCTCGATCCCGGACATCAAGCCCAAGAGGGAGCAGTTCGAGGACGACTTGCGCCGCGAGGGCCGCGGTATCGGGCGTGGTCTCGAGGGCGACTTTGACGAGGAGCTCGACTATGACGCCAACGAGGACTTCCAGGACGACGAGGACAGCAATACGTTCTACGTCGACAAGGGCGAGGAGGAGGAGAAGAAGCTCCAGGAGGTGAGACCTGAGACTCTCGTTGAGAGAACCGCAGGGTTAACAACCAGGAACGTCAGAAGCAAGAGTACCGCTGGGCAAACGCCACGTTTGCCGAGCACCCCGATGCGCAGGACATCGAGGACGATGACGACCTGTTTGGCAGCAAGCTCAACTCCGAGGGCAAGCGTCTGCGCAAGATGATGCGCAAGCGCGGCGAGGAGGAGGGCGAGCTGTACGACGTGTCGTCGGATGAGGACGAGAGCAGCGACGAAGAGGATGCCGAAAAGGACAAGGAGAAGGACAAGGAAAAGGACAAGGACGGCAAGGACAAGGACAAGGCCAACGCCAGCAGACCCGTGTCCCGTGCTGGATCCAAGGCGCCCGACTCGCGGGGTCGCACAGGCTCCCCGGCCAGGAAGCTGCAGCCCCCTACCCCCGAGCGTGCCGGTACTGCTCCGCCTGGAGCCGGTGCTGCTCTCCTCGCGAAGCGTGCTGCCTCCCGCGGCGCGAGCCCCATGCCCCGTCCGCGCGCCTCGTCGCCGCTCGTCCGCGGCTCGTCCCCCGATGCCCGTGGCGGCAGCCCTGTCCCCGGCGCGTCTGGTGCTCGCGAGGGCTCTCCTGCCAGTGGCCGCGAGGGCACGCCAGCCGGCGCACCCAAGCCCAAGAGCAAGTCGGCCAAGCGCAAGGCCACGTCCGAGTCCCCGCTACGCGACACTGCCCCGCCTCCCGCCAAGGTTCCCGGCAAGCGCAAGTCGCCCGAGGACACGCCGACGCCGACCTCGGCGCGCGGTGACAGCCCTGCAGCCGCGGCGCCTGCGCCCAAGAAGAAGAAGTCTCGCGCGTCCAGCGGCTCGGCCACGCCCAACCCTGAGGAAATCAGCTTCCCCGGCATGATTGAGCGCGACGAGGTGCTCGCGTGGCTCCGCCAGCAGCCGGACCCCTCCAACATCCAGATGCGTGCGGCCATTCAGGCGTTCACGCCCAAGATCAAGGCGTCCGGCCAGGTCGACAAGAACCAGAAGGTCTTCTTAAAGTGGATCAAGATGTTCACCGACAGGGTGGGGGCTGGTGCCGAGGGCCGGCTGTCCACAAAGCAAGAGTACCTGTAGAGCAGGTGTAGAGAGAAACGAAGAGACCCAGGGTGGAGTGACGGCAAGTAGATGATTCGTACCGCTATAGCACAACAACATGAACATTTGCACTGTACCTTGCTTGACACAGAGCGGTACGGAGGTGACGAGACATGCAACTGACAAAATGAGGAAAGGACTATCTAGTGAAACGGAGCCTCAGCGGCAACGCATCCGTCCAGCGGTGAACATCGCCTACAGTGGATCTGAGATTCTCGCCAGTCGTTCTCTCGTCCTGTTCCATCCAGTGCAACTGCCAATTCTGCTACACAGCCGAAGCTGATAGTACATCAAGTCCTGCATGCCTGCAGCCCTATATCCCTAATCCTTCTCTCAGTCCCGTTCACGCGAGCGCAAAGGAGGTCGTGGGTCGATGAATCGGGGGTGGTTGGGGGGGTTGGCCGAACTCCAACTCTCAGCGACACTAAATCATCTTTCCAGTTAAGAAGAAGAGATTTAGGCCTCGGTCTTGGCGGCACGCTTGGGGGCAGCGCCACCCTCACGGAAGCCGTTCTTGAAGCGGCGGTTGACCGACTTGAGGTGGGCGGCACGGCCGGTGCCGGTGGTCTTCCTGCGCTTGGCCTTCTGGCCCCAGTTGAACGAACGGAGCTTGGCGGCGGGGTAACCACACTGGGCGCAGGCTACAGAGTTAGTGGGGTAAACGACTCGAGGCATGCGAGTCGGATCTTGGTGAGGCAAAGTTTTCAACCACATGGAAGGGTGTGGAAGGCGGTCGATCGCTGGTCTTTGTCCACATCTGGCAGCGACCGTGCCTCCGTTCTCAATCCCGCTTCCGTGCTGTCCCTGTTCCCTCGCCCAATATCCTCACGCGTGCCCGTGTCGAAGGACACTTACTGCTCTTCTGCTTGTGGAACGAGCGGTTGCCGCAGCGGCGGCAGAGGGTGTGCGACTTGGTGTGGCGCTTACCGCTGAAGGGAGAGTCAGCTCCTGTCCTCAAAACGACGTTGCGTAGCTCTACTCACAAAGAGGGAGTACCCTGTTACAAGTGGAAGCCAGACCAGGTCAACCAAGAGAGGACCTTCCGTCAGCTACTTGTCCCATTTGCTCCAGATGGCACTGGACAAACGATGCCGCGTCTCCACCATCTTTCAGGTCGGAGAGCGGCCAGTGTGTTGACTGACCTTACCCCTGTGAACGTCAGCAAACGACTCTAGAGAAGGCGGGCAAGACGAAGGCCGGGCAGTTACAGCATTTACGCGCGCACACGACAAACGACGACGAGGACCACTGAAATGACAGCATTGCCCCCTCTCCTTCACGCCCTCGTCGCGGTCGTCGTCGTCGTCGTCGTCGTCGTCGCGGTCGCCGCTGTAACTGCCGCCATGGTCGTCGCCGGCCGTGTCGAGGCTCACATTTTTGCGATGCTTGATGTGGATGAGGAAGGCTCTGCAATGAACAAAACTGCTATGTTCAACCGCCAGCACGCCCAGCGGGCGGGCCAGGCCCACTGCCCAGAGCCAACGGCCACTGCGAGCCCTGTCCACCATGCACGAGCTGCACTGAATCTTTTGCATGAGTTTGGATCGGGGTTTCGGGATTATAGGATCGTGTGGCAGGAACGGTCTTGTTGAATATCATAGCGTGGCGAAGGCGTGTATATCGCGTGGCAAAAATCTGTCTTTCCCACGGCCGTCCTATTGCTCATGGCTTTCAGGTCCTTCCATGTCCAGGGTTCTCAGCTCTGTCGATCGTGTGGGCGGGCTAAATATAGACCTCCTCCAACATTACGGGACAGCAACCAGGCCACTCAGCTACTCGGTGAATCACCGCTGGCACCCTCGTTACGCAGCCGACGTTGCGTGCAGTGTTTCCGCAGCAGACAGCAATGTGACAATGCAAGATGCGCTGCTCGGTGCTCGGCACCTCGGTAGCTCGGTAGGTTATAGGTACCTCCTTGCGCAGTTTGCAGTGCACCACATACCGTTGTGCAGTCGCTGTCGCTTGTCGATCGATGTCAAATCGTCGTCTTAACGACGCGGTGTACCGTATACACTGCCTGACTTGGGACTTGTTCGGCCGAGAGCGAGAGCGAAGACGGACGGAGATGAACGATCGACAAGTGTGAATTGGTACAGTGCAGCAGATACCCATCACCTGGCTTCCATCTCGACACTGCCAGAGTTTCTACAGTAGATCCCAGTTGTGCGTCGGCGTCGATCGTGGCGGCAACCGCGGAGATTCCAGCTCCCCGGTTCGATATACAGTATCATGCAGAACACGACACGACGCGCAGGACGCTCCATTCCAGTGCCAGCTGTTGTTCTATCTATGCCATCCTGTATCTATTTTCACGCCGGAAGTCGGCCGCGTCGCGAAGACAAGCATAACGGGCCGGCCAAGATGGTTTCGAGGACGCGGACGCGTCGTCTGGACATGATGCGATGCACAGCTGTGCGTGCACGGTCTACGCACATGGTGGAACTGATCGACATCGATATCCGAGCTCGTAGCTACCTGGTTTATCCCCCGACCTTGCGCTCCTCGGATGGAACCTGCCCGAGCAAGTAGAACACACTGTTGCGAGCAAGCCGAGACGAGACGCCAGACGCCATGGGTCACGCCCATCATGACATTGATCGCAATCGAGGCGCCAAGTTGCCAAGTTGCACAAGTTGCACACCTTGCGCACACCCCACCACATTCCCGCGCGCGATAAATCAATCAAAACGTGCAAACGAGACCAAGCGAAGTCCCGCACTCCCCGGTCAATAGCAGCTAGAATAGAGCAGCTAGTCCTCAAGAGGCAAGCAACAGCAGTTGAAATAAGTCTCCGGATCCCATTTTGTTGCGCACACTTGAATTGCACTTGACAAGTGTGCCACACGACGCCCAAGATTGAGATTGGGTTCGCGGACAACCTGCAACACCTTGCCGGTGCCCGCCCTTTGCGCCCTTGGCCCAAAATAGACATACCTCCCGAGTATCACATCCGCAACTTTGGCCCAGCAAGCGAGCGTTAATCACTGCTACATGGAGTAAGGTGCGTGTTTTGCGGCAGTTGAGTGAAGCACAGTTGGGAGAATGCATGTCACTGAAAGGCAAGTGCTGTGCACAGGAAACGAGGTGGGTGGGTAGATTGCAATCAACTGTCGCCCCTGTCACGAAGAATGGTATGAGGTATTTTGGGAACACGGCATAATGACGGATCGAGAACCAGGGCCCAGTCTGTGTGTGTCCCAGCACAGAAAACACAGGGAAAGAGCGCAGCTTGCCGACCTTTGCGAGCGTCGCGTCGATCGCCATACAGAACAAGCACGTACTGCAGTAACCAGAGGTCCGGGAGAGGAGAGCATGAGGAGACTCATGACTCACCGGCAGCAGCCTTCAGAGTTGAGAGATCCCGCAGCGCACACCCCAGCGCACACCCCTGAGTTCCCACAGTTCCCGCGTCGTGTCGCGTCGCGCCCGCGCCGGTTCATCCGGGTTCACAGAGGGACACACCATACCGATGTCGTCAGCTGTCCTCCAGCGTGGCACTGCGTACTGCGTTCCGGGCTAGGCCAAGTAAAGTGTATATAAACGTGTCTTGTGGTTGATACGAGGCTGCTTCTTCCCATCCTCACCCTCATCCTCATCTCTCCTCGTATCCACAAACAATCTTCATAATGGGTACGTACCGACGAGTCTCACTCGAGTCTCACTAGACTGGTGTGCACATGCCTCACCACCTCTCCACTCGGACACTCTCCACCCTCACTCGCAAGACTAACACCCAGGCCTCACCGACTTCTTCGACCAGCAGCAGGCCGAGCGCACGCTCAACGCCGACCCCTCCAACCCCGAGCACCAGAGCCACCTCTCGCACGAGCTCATTGCGTGAGTACAGTACATTGTCCGTGATCCATGTGTCATGGCACTGGCACACTGGGCGTCTCCCCACCACCCATCGCTGCGCCCGTGATGTCACCTCCCCCACCTTTTCTTCCAGCTAACATGCCCAGCGGTGCCGCCGCCTTCGCCGCCGCCAAGGCGTACGAGCGCCACCAGGAGCAGAACGGCGCCCCCGAGTCGCACGGTACCGCCAAGTCCCTCCTTGCTGCTTTCGCTGCCGCCGAGGTCGACAAGCTTGCCGAGACCAAGGGCCTCAACTTTGTCGACAAGGAGCGCGCCAAGCACGACGCCAAGAAGCAGGCTGAGGCTGCGCTCGAGCAGTCGGGCCAGTTCTAAGAGTGTAAAAGAGATTGGTAGCAGTTTTACGTAGAATGAGATGTCAACGA
>Ga0160505_101313_pt1 | contig 11920 bp, 4 predicted proteins | sample DIDeMG_FD_108225 | JGI IMG/M metagenome (GOLD analysis project Ga0160505, IMG submission 108225) | Enriched chicken feces microbial communities from UW Madison campus, WI, USA - DID2874_E49_Stillage MG | ecosystem: Host-associated > Birds > Digestive system > Large intestine > Fecal ...
GGTGTTATGTATCTCAGGTTTCCCTTAGCACATGGATACTTTCATGGAAAATTCGGCGCCATCGAACGTCTGAACTTATTACGCGCGCTGACACCGCTACTTTGCCAGTCTCATAGAGACAAAATGTTTTGAGATTTCATGTTTTCTTTATATATCGTTTTGACGGCGCCACCGAATATTTGAACTCATAACGCGCGCTTACACCGCTACCTTGACAGTCTCATAGAGACAAACGCCTTTGAAATCACATGTCTTCTTTATATGTCATTTTGTTATATAATTTTTGTCACCATTTGATGTAAGGACAAAAAACTGATTATCTATCTTTCGTTACGCCATGGGCAGTTATAGGCGTAATGATGTCCGGCCCTACAGTGAAAGCAAAGACCTTCGCGAATCAATATGTTTCTTTCTCTTCGCGTTAGTGGTTTGGTTTGAGTTACCGGCAAGTCCCTTGGTTCGGATGGAGGAAGGTTGGAGTAACAACGTCCCGCACCGTTTCGGTATTGTTTAGTACCGTATCGGGAATCCACTGGAGCTGGCGGACTGTGATATGAGGATCGAGAGCGGTTGCTCTTTCGGTAGTCGGTAGATCTGTGGTAGTCGATTCCCAAGACGTTGCGCTCATAGGAAGAGTTCGAGTGGGCGCGACTTGCGTCCAACATATGTCCTTCCCACTCCTGCGCGAGGAGCATCAGGTTTTCTAGAGATTGGCCGTCGCGGCGATTAATATCGTTTTGGACTCTGAATGGAAGGCCTCTTAGGTAGCGGAATACCAGGACTTCCGGGTGGGAAAACGGAAAAGGGACATTTCGGATTAGATTCGTGAATTCAATGTTATAATTGGCAATGGTGGAACTACAGTGGATACGGTCCAACTTTAGGATCGCTGCAGTGGCGGACGCTTCAGAAAGGGAGTTGTTTTTTGACGCAACTCCGGATTCACTCATTGTCGCTACCAAGTGTAATCGTTCGACTTGAAAGCTTACTAGAGATGCGTGACAAAGCGCTTAAAAGTAATATTAACAATAGATGAAGATAAAGCTTATGCGAGCTGTGTTCTATAGACATGTAATTTAGATTAACTAAATACAACTATATAATATCATCTTCTGGTTAATTACGCTTGTCCTTCCAAAAGGAAGGATCGAGCAAAGCTTTACATAAAAGAATAAACTAAAAGGAGACGGAAGTAAGGGTAAGGGATATCCCAATTATATAAGAGAGCGAACATTAAGATTATCAGAACGAATGAATTTAATGTCAATTTCTTACAGTTTTTTAATAATTAGCAGGGTTAAGAGGGATTAAAGTACTAAAATTCAACAAATGTACGTATTCTAAAATTTATGCTTCTTTTGTTGTCTATTTTATATTAATAATCTTAATTACTATTTAAACATGTAACTAACTTAATGAAGTTTTGTATTTGAAGTTATGTGGGAGTATCTATTTTTTTTTTTTTTTTAACGAATTAATGATGATTCTGAAATCCTACCGGTGAACATACAAATGGAAGAAATCTGTGACCGATTTGCCATCCGAGAATTTTTAAGCTGAGAGTCTAAACAATTCCGTGTGGGGATTCACCAACCGCAGTAATCCAACAGAGGGTGTCTTTAAAACCATTTTGCTTAACTCAAGCAAATGAATGAATGATACTGACAATCATAAATGTTGGAGCAAGCATCCAACATAAAAGTAGCCAAAGGCTGATTGCAGTAAAAATTTTTGACAAACTCCTGTGAAAGTTGAAGGTATTTTGCGTGTTGCTTCGCACGATGAATGACAATCAGATGATAACAAATCAGATGAACTTACCCACTACCATTCCATCACCCAAAGGAAGCTGAGCGAAGGAGAGTATCCCAATCAACTGAAATCTTTCATGAATGCTGTGGCTCTTTATACCTTTTGTAATGGAGCTGGACTGACGAGCCTATGTACCATTGGTCCTTATTATATTATGCCTTATCTACTTTACAACCAATATGCGACTCAAGCTTGATTATAATTATGTTACTGTTATTAATTTCTTCATATCTTACATGCTCTCTTATATTTGGAGGTTGCACTGGTGAGCCCTCCAGTGGTAGAAGTTGATTACACAACCTGCCTACACATCAAAATCTACTTAGGTAGTTTGGTATAATTTCCCTCGTGACGACCCACAACTAAATACCCTTGTCAAACTAAAAGGTGTAAACCAATTAGACGACAAGTCTACATTCTACAAACGGTCACTTAATCGAACTCAGTGCTGTTAGTTTATATAGAAATAAAAAAATTCTTCTGGGGATTAAAACGATCAACCATAATCTGGTATATGATTAAGGCTCCTTACGAAGGTTAACTCCTACAATTAGCTTATGATACTTGGTGTCGTTTGATTGTTGTTCCCGTAAGACTTCTGTTCTCATAATTATATCCAATTATATTTCTTTAAATCTTTAACTGAATTGTCCCTCGTTACACCTTTAGTAAACTGTTTTGGCTTACCATAGGTTCTGGCGTTCTGGGAAAGTATTTTGAAATAAGGTACATCTGTGAGCAAAATTGTTATTGCAAGCGTGGTCAGCTAAAAACAGTTGAGCATGCTCTCAAGGGATATTCTAGAGCAGCTTTAAAGCCTTTGCTGAGTGTCCATCTCTGGCATCAAACTACTGGGTGTTATGTATCGTAGAGTTTCCTTAACACATTAAACTTTTCATGGTGAATTTGGCGCCATCGCCCTTAACATATGGGATCATCAATAGAGAATTCGGCACTATCGGATATCTCAACTCTCAACTTATAATATGCCCTGACACCGCTTTCTTGCCAGTCTCATAGAGACAAATGCTTTTGAAATTCATGTCTTTTGTGAATGACATTTAGCATTATAATTTTGTTTGTATCTATTTAATATAAGATCAGTAAACTTAATATCCATTTGTAAAGCTATCATTCACGATTTCACAGTCTAGCTACAAGCAAAATCACTGCTTTTGGCATAAGATGTAATGGTTGTGCCAAACCGTGAGGCTGAACCACGCATGCGGCTGTACATCGGGGAGTTCAAGGCAAAAAAAAAGAATTAATGCTTAATTTGGGCTTTAACTGCGTTTAGGTTTTCACCACTTGACGTTACTAGACATATACTCAGTTTTGTTGGTGAAGTTGGTTGGTTTGAGCTTTTGCATCTTATGGAAAATATATCTATATTTTCTGTAAAATTATATTAAATGCTGCCTCCTTTTTTTTCATATTTCTTTTGGCATTTATTTTATGTAATCTTCTAGACATCAAAACAATCACTAAATTTTTCTATGTATAATAAATTTAGTAATTATTATACAAATGAATCAGCATTTTATATCATATTATCATAAATCATTATTAAAGTATCTTAAAAATGCTGATATTTTAAAAAAAGAACAATACGAAAACTCGCAGGGAAGACATTAATCACCACCACCAAACTATTACGCTTGTTATAACCGTACTTTATGCCCTGTTGATATTTGTATTATTTGTCGCACAACGCTTGGAGATTAGAAGAATAAGCACCTTTTCTATCCACATCTATGTAATAGGTAGTGGTATTATGCTTAACTTTTTCACTGCCACCGAATGTATTTCTGTCGTTGTAGTTATTGTCATCTCTGCCTGTATAATTATCACTGCGGCTATTGAAAATCCCAACATCACCGACGTGGTAGCTATTATCGCGGTCTCCACCATTGTTCTCTCCGCCAACATAAATATCATCATCAGGCAGTGCTCCAGCATTAGTTTCATTGTCTCTGGCATCGTCTTTGTTGGCTTTATTTATTGGATCCTTAAACCAAAAAACAGCAAAGCTAATGAGCTGCACCACACTAAAAGCAATAGTGCAACAGCTTAGAACTTTAAATCCTGTTGACGCACCCCAAACAATAGGGCTAGGATAGAAGCAGCTTTTGACCAGTTTTTTAATTGCCCCACCAGGCTGATCGTGGGTATAGGCAACCATGAAGCTTAAAATTAGACTTGTTAAAGAAAACACAAGGTTCAAAACAAAAAGCGGAACTGTTCGATAGACAATCATCAGTATAAAATTCAATAGCCATAGCGAGTTGACGATAACTGCGCCCAAAAGACTGTTGGAAAGTAGTTTAGACCGGTTCTTATAAGCAGTAAAAGATGCAATCGAGCAGTATGCCCTAGTGGGAAATTCCTTGTACACGTCAAAAACATACGAAACGCTCATTCCATGACACTCAAATGGCTGGTAATTTGCTTTTGTGTCGTTGCTAAAGTTCTGGACACAATAGTTGGTAGGATAAACGGTAATGAACTCAGCTTCGGGACTGCTTACGTCCAGGCTTCCGTTGTTCCGCCATTCGTAAACGTCATAGCTCATTTGAATTCGATAAATATAGAAACTATTTTTTAAGGCGCTGCCCGGAAGTCCTGAGAGGAGAAGCATGTAGGAGAAAACAAGAACAATGGCACCAAGGATAAAGAAAAGTGCGGTGCGACGGGGGGTATACATGCGATCAAAGAATTTCTTTGGGGGAAACAATCTCATGTAAAGAGGAGGCGATTCATCCTCTTCGTATGCCGGGGGAAAGACTGCAGGTTGATTTTGGATACCAGAATCTGGTATGACTTTCCCTTCGTGCTCAAAGCTGGGGGCAATAGTTGCCATTAGTTCAAATTGTAGTTTGTTTGAAGATAGTGTTACTGTGGTTAAACATGGAAATAAAAAATTACAAGGGTATTGTTGAAAAAGACCTCTATTTAACGACTATATAAGAATACCGGTTTATAATGAGAGCTCATAAACTGGAATACGAACATTGCGATGTATTTTAGGAATCGCTTACAAGAGGGTAAACTTGTTCACATGTTTTGTTGATGCTTGGCTAGAAATAATGGGTAGCAGCATTGTGGAGTAGTAATTCAATTGATAGTCTCAATACCACTCGAGATGCTTATTGGTTATTAAAGCACACAAGTTACACAACTGGGCATAAACTAGTGTTGACATTTCGCCAGCTTCTCTTTGTCACCAACGTCTGCCCAACCAATCATATAACAGAGTTTGTCCACGGGGAAAAATAATACGAGACATGACTAAGCCCAAGCACTATAAGATATAAATTACAGGAGTCTTATTATAATAACAGCCCCGTTTGAGTTTACTATTCTTTTATCGCCATAGGATGTTTCTTTTCTTTTCTTCAACAACACAAGAATGGGATAGCCTTTCATGACATCACCCTTAGAACCGTTTAGACCCCGTTTATTTTAACTGTATTAAGCCCAATATCAAATCAGTTACAGCAAGCATGAATGTCTTATAGCTCTTAAATGCAGAAACCCTCGTGCATTCTGTTGATCTATTACAAAACACGCTTAGCTTGAAAAAAAAAGGTTTAACAAAAGCAACAATAGAAAATAATGTACAAAAACACATTGTAGGACTGCAACACCTTTGAAGCATGTTCTTCTTGGCATCCTGTTAGTTACAAATCTGTGGATACTGAGATTTGCATTAGAGAGATGTTCATACCCCTAGCTATTGTTATCAAGCGTATTTCTTGGGGACCAGATTAATAACCAGTAATCAGCAGCCGTGACAGAAAATCTAGTTAAATCTGGTAGGAAATATTGCTTTTGACTGCTTGTACTTGAGTAGTCATGGAAAGTAGGGAAACCGAGAATTTCACCAATCACCCAAAACTATGGAGTTAAGTATAGTGGCTTTGAAAACATATCGATAGGCGAGATAATGAACATTAAAACAACATTGGACGTATCACTATGCCCTCTTTTAAAGGGCTAAGTTGGTAAACTCTCTCGTCTCGGGCGTTGCCGATTGTTGAGTCAATGTCGATTTTAAATCAAAGACTCCCTTCAGCCGTATAGATTAACAGACCCATTACAATTAGGAAAAAAACAAGAGGACTAATTTATTCAGCCGTTACACGATCCCAAACCGATAGTTATAATTAAACCCAATAACTATTGTTCAATAAGCAAAAAAACAAAAACAATGAATGGTGCGGTTTCTGATGCAAGTTCAGAAAACAGTTATTAACCTGATGAGACAAATGTTGATACAACGCCGGATGGAATAAATGCTATGACAACGATTTGATTTTCTAAAAAGACCAAATAACCAACTACCATGTAAATATCTTTTGTGATTGACTGGCAAATATTGAAACAATGAATATTTTATTTTATCTGTGCAATGGTGTTTCTTGGTAATTAACATGCTTTTCAATACCCAGTATAACACCCATGGCAGCCTGGTACTGAGACCTAAGTTTACCAAATGGTCATGGACTTTGTTTCTAATTGACATTGTAAATAATGGATTTTATTCATACAGAGCCTACAAAACAAACGGACCTGATAGCGTTCCCCGAATTTTCTTACACGACCAAATCGTTGCATTTAAAACAAAATAACAAGAAGAAATGTACTTTTAATTTTCCTTTGTACGCAAGAGCAATACACTGTCTCAATAGGTATTTCGGAGCCCTTTCTACTAAGGAAGCCATTGAGATCAAGCTCCGGGGAGGATTCTCTCTGGTAACTACACCCAGACACAAATGGAATAAAAAAATAGACAAGATATAAACAAGATATAACCAAGAATCAGTAAAACATGTTTTTATTAAATTAATTGACTGACAAAAAAAAAGTCAAATGGGATATATGGTCCTACTAGTCACCCCCTCCTCCTCCGCCGCCGCCATCACCACCACCACCACCACCACCACTATCGCCACCGCCACCACCACTACAACCACCACTATCACCACCGCTGTAGCCACCACCACCGCTGTAGCCACCACCACCACTGTAGCCACCACCACCGCAGTAGCCACCACCACCACTGTAGCCACCACCACCACTATCACCACCGCCGTATCCACCACTACTAGCGTTACCACCACCACTGTGACCATTATTATGACAACTAGAGCCTCTATAGCCTCCGTAGGGAGTATAGCTACTGGCACCGTAACTATTTGCTCCTGCAGTAGAGGTATCATTGACAGTGCTCATGGTCACATTTGTACCAGAGCCCTTTTGATGCGAGGAAGACGAGAAACATACGCGTAACATAGCTATTATAATGGCTAGCATTGTAATGATTTGTACTACTAGGATGATGGAGGTCAAAGCCACAAACCCCTTTGAGTAGCCCACAATACTCATCTCTCTTCTTCTGTAGCAAGAGTAAATATTGTCTTCAATTCTAGGAGCAATTTGGCCGGACCAATCAACTATAAGTGCAGAAAGCACAAAAGCAATCAGTGAATTGACAATGTGTATAGAGCAAAAAATCGCTGATTTTGTCACGGCTGCCAAAACTAGCCAGATCAATCCCAGTGAATTGACAACCACAGCACCAAGCATGGCATTTACCAGTTTGGTTTGGGTTTTCTTGAATTCAGCAAAGGGATTATATGAACAGCTTGAGTTCAGTGGAAACATTAGGTCAAGATTTGGAACATAGCGGGCCCCATAGTCAAAACAATTGTATTCCGGGGAAGTTTCGGGAGACAAAGAAAAGGCATCATTATAAGATTCGTAGGTTCGGGTGCAGTAATTGGTGGCATAGATGTAAAAGAATTTGCCGCTACTGGGCTCGGATTGGTCTCGGACAGGAATATCGGTGGTGTACAAATCTTCCTGGGCCATGATCCGAGCAATGTAAAGCCCATGAAGATTTTTAGAGACTCCACCCAGGTAGAGAATGTAGCTAAGGGCAATAGCAATGCTACAAACCAGGAAATAAAAAAACAGGGGTAGCTTTTTTGCGTAAAGCTTATGGGTAAGTTGCATCGTGTAATTATAGACCTCCTCTTTGGAGGAATTCGAGAGCTCTACTGGCGTAAGTTCTAATGGCTTGCTTTTGCTGCTTGTTGAACAGCACTGTTGTTGTTATTGTTATGACTGGTTCTGTCCACTGCAATATACAGTCGGTTTAAATATCAATAATAGACTAATTTGTTATTCCAATGGCAGGTTCTTGTTTGTTGACTTGGATGTTTTGATAAAAGAATATGAATAGAATCCAGCTAGACGAGCCTCTATTTATATTTGCCAGTGTGCTACAAATGGAGAACGAGGCATAGGTAATATGATAAAGGTCGGGATTAGCGAGGAATCAAAAGAGTCAAATCAAATGCCCTGCTTTGACCAAACTACATTTTCCAGTTTTGGCTTCTGCATCAGGTCAGTGACAAAAAAAAAAATAACGGTCAATCTTGAAAACTTAAAAAATAATTAACATAGGCATAATGGGAATGAATAGTCCTATAGGCTCCAACTTTATTTGATACACAAAGTAGGCCTTCTTGTACGTCATAGGACAATAACATGGAAAGAGCAAACAGAAAGGTGACCTTGGGTCAAATTCTTGTTAGTCCACGCAATGGAAATGGAAGACTAAAAAGGGTTGAGACTTGAATATCATAGGGAACAAAAAACGATATATTTAATCGCTAACGTTGTGACAGTTGTACCAGTGGTAATGTGATTGACACTCATTTGTACTAACATCTGAGAGGCACACAGCAAACATTAAACAATATTCAATATAAACGTACAAAATCAATGTTCTAAACACATGGCTCGCAAATAGAATAGTTAAGTTAGTAACTTTCACTCGTGGGATAGAATTTCTTGGTACTACATTATTCATGCTCTAGTTTGATGACCGTTGCTTGATTAAACTTTTTTTTATTGTTGCCGATTTTTATCTAATCACCCGATTTTTATCTAATTATTAAGGACCATATGTAATATGGAGTCTCTCGGACTTTGATCAACTAGAATTCATGGCTCAGTGATTGGATATTTTATTGTTATATTTATTAGGTCTTTATTTATTTACATGGCTTTTAGATGTTTACAAAATAGATCTGCTCAAATATACCATTTGACAAGTACGCGCTGACGCCGCTACCGGACCTGTTTCATAGAGACAAATAACTTGCAACCATGTCCTTTAAATGTCATTTTTTTAAACGTTGTTTATGTCTATTTAGTCTAGGAACAATAAACTGATTATCTATCTAAATATGCACATTAATAACATTAAATTTACGTTTTATACGTCATCAATTATGGTATACTACTAAAAATGTTAAATCATACAAAGCCATTCCCCAGGTTAGGGAAATTGTTTAAGCTTATAGGTTATTTAATCTTAGAGATATCATGCCCAGATTAACTTTTCTTTTGTTAACAAAAGAAAAATAAGCCTAATTTCAATTTGTTGTTTAAAAATTTAAATGTTTATGAAATCTATGAATCAAAAACCAATGTATTTAGTTCTAAAGAACTTGTTTCAATAAGGTTGAAGAAATCTAGTGCGCTCAACGCATATCCGAGATATCGGACTTTGAGAGAGCCATAAACTCCTATAGATTACGTCCTATAATTAAAGGTCTTTTTTTTTTATGAATGTCACTTGGTAGATCAATACCAAATATTGACAAACTGACAGGCTTTAAGATACCGTGTACGCCGTTATTGAAAAAGTGATAAACAGTTTATAATTCTTACAATTACATTGGAACCGTTGTTTATGATGATAAAACAGGCTATTATGTATTGCAAGACACATTTACAATCACCTTTTAATCACCATTCTTAATAAAATGCTATAATAATAATATACTTTTGCCCAGTCAATTGGCTTAGAGCAAAAACTATTTGATAAAAACAAATTACAAACATTTATTTAGTATAATAAATAGTTTAGACTACCATAAAGACTATCGTTTAAAAAACAGAAAAAACGCAAAAAACAACGGTTACAACATCAGCAGCCACCACCACCACCATCACCACCGCCACCACCACTATCACCGCCACCACCGCTGTAGCCACCGCAACCACCACTATCACCACCGCTATAGCCACCGTGACCACAGCTATAGCCACCTCCACCGCCGCTTCCATAATCTCCGCTGCCGACGTAACCAGCAGCAACACCGGCACCAGCCGCACTGGCACTAGAATCACCAGTAACACCAGCACTGCCACCACTCCTACCACCGCCGTAAGTGGACGATCTACCAGCATTTGGAGAACTGTAATTCATACGGTTTTGTTCACCTATCTCATGACAAATAAAAACAATGAACACGATAAAATATAGCACACTAATAACAACGATAGTGCAGCATAGGGCCTTGAATATTTTCGATGCACCCCAAACAATAAGGGCAGGACTAAAACATCCTTTTTTCTCAAGTTTGATCAGCTCTTTTCCAGGTTTGTTGTAAATGATTGCCATCATAAAACTAAAAACGAGGCTCACAAATGAGAGAAGAATATTAAAAATGAAAAGAATATTGCTTCGAAGCACAACCGTCAAAACAAAAAGAACCATCCATATCGAGTTGACAATAATGGCGCCAAAAAAGATGTTAGAAAGTGCTGTTGAAAAAGATTTGTATTTTCGAAATGTTACGGCCAAGCAGGCCCGGGTAGTAGGGAATTCGTGACGGACATCAAAAACGTATGGAATACTTATTCCATGACATTTAACTGGCTGATCATCAGTTTCGGTAATTTCATTATAATCTTGGGCACAGTAGTTGGGGGGATGAAGTGAAATGTAACCGGCATCGGGACTGCTTATCGTTGAGGTATGGTTTTGTCGCACTTCATAAGCACTTTTTGAAATTGCGATTCGAGAAATATAAATATCCTTTAGCGCATTGCCCTGCCCGGAGAAGTAAAGTAAGTAGGAGAAAATTAGGACTGCAGCTACAAGAAGAAAGAGGATAACTGTGCGGCAAGGTGTAAAAAATCGATGAAGGAATGTCTTTTGGGGTATTTTTAAGTGAGGAGGGAGCTGCTGAACTTCTTCGTATTCTGGGGGAGGACCAGGAGAGAGATTTTCTTTGTCAGAAACGGTGATATCTTGGCTTTCAGAAACGCCGACGTCCTGAGGTTTAGAAACGGTGACGTTTTTATTTGCAGGAGCTGTTTCAGTTTTGTCCCAGAATGCTGAGCTAAAAAAAATAGTTGACATCGATTTCAAATATCACTTATGGAGGGAGGAGGAAAAAGAGATAAAAACCAAGATTTCTGCTTTTTAAAAGATATTTACAAAAAATAAAACCTCGTCGTCATTATCAAAATAACGGTTTAAGTTGCGTGCTCTCATAAGCTTACGGTGATAAGTTAAACAACGTGTGGACATTATGATAGATTTGGGTACAGATGCATTTTCTGGGGACAAGTTGGGTTTACGGTACCTGATTTTGACTTTCAAAAATATTAGCTCTTCTTGGAAATATTGGCAGTATCTTTGGAACAAGAGCCAAGTCTCTATTTGAGTGATTGATGATAAACCATTACTGATTATAATCAAACAAAAATAGAACTGAGTCCGAGAGGCATCAAAAGTAGATTGGCCCCTGTTACTGATGTATATTCAACCTGCAGACTCGTAATCTAAAAATTTAAGACACTCGTTAATAATGCCCTTATTTGCATTTATTTTGTAAATATCAAATTATCATTCTTTAAATAGTTTGGACAAATTTGGTATGATCTTCTCGTTCACCTGATAACCAAAAACAGAGATCAATCAAAGTACATTTTTTTCCCCCAAAGAGTTACTGTTTTTGGGTTTACAATCACCATATTAAGACAAGACTCAATGCAAACGTCCTTCTTGAGAACGATAACAAGGTTGTGTTACACTGCAACTATATAACAATATGTCACGTGATATTATCAACCACTGGATAAATAGGCTTAGGCGTCTAAGAAGAGGTATGGTCAATTAGATAGATAGATAATCAGTTTATTGTCCTTACATCAAATAGTTACATACAAAATTACAAAACAAAATGACATACAAAGAAGACATGAAATTTCAAAAACATTTGTCTCTATGAGACTGGCA
>Ga0160505_101314_pt1 | contig 11915 bp, 7 predicted proteins | sample DIDeMG_FD_108225 | JGI IMG/M metagenome (GOLD analysis project Ga0160505, IMG submission 108225) | Enriched chicken feces microbial communities from UW Madison campus, WI, USA - DID2874_E49_Stillage MG | ecosystem: Host-associated > Birds > Digestive system > Large intestine > Fecal ...
TATTTCTTCTACTTGTGTCTTTATTGGTCAAAGCTTTTAGTATCATTGCAAGTACGATGGATTTTTTTAAACCAACCTTATGTAACCCTACATCTTAAGTGATATTAAAGCCACGGCTATTTGTTCCCACTTTCATTAATTTTTTTTTTTTTTTTTTTTTTTTATTTTTTTTTTTTTAATTTTTTTTTTTTTTTTTTTTTTTTTTTTTTTTTTATTGTTTTTTTTTTTTTTTTTTTTTTTGCCTTAAAAGAAAATAGTATTATGGCATATATAACAGGAATTGGAGTTCTAATGTAAACTGTTGACTATATGGAATTACCTGGCAAAACAAATAAACATTTTCTAAGAAACCCGGCTGAGGAAATAAGAAATAAAAAATCATGTTATTCTATTGTATTTAATGAAGACACATCCATTTTTCTAGGTAGCCTGGCATATAAATATCATTGAATTAGGTTATCTATTGCTACAAGCGGGTGATATCAAACCACGAAATTACAGATCCTAATATACTCTGGTCTAAACAATGAGTTCTAAGTCGTTCATTGTTTTTAGCCCAAGTAGATGATTTATCCCTACTTTCAAATTTTTATATGAATTAGGGCTCAACTAGAGTTTCCCAGTGTAAGTCAACAGGTTTTGAAAAGCCAGAAAAAAGTATATTCCCTTGAGTTGCTAAACACACACACATACAATTGTTTCACAAAGCTATACTTCCTCCTTTTTTACTCCCCCAGTCGAAATCTAAAATTCTCGTTTAATACCATTCCGTAGAAAGTGTTAAAAAAATAACAGGGGATATAATATATACTAACGGTCTACAGCAACGACATATGTACTTCTAAGGCGCTACTGCAGACAGATATGTAACATTAGTAGGCGACATTTATAGTATTATATTTACATACTGGCAAGGAAAAAAGGGCCTGCATTGAGTAGGGAGCCTGGCTATCACAATCGCCCTATCGCTATAAATACTCGATCATGAGCTTTTGGCCTGTTCAGGTGCTTTTGAAACAAGCAACCGCTTTCTATTTGCAAAAATAGATTTGAATTCAAGCCTTCATTTTTATTGGCTTACTTCTTATGATTTGAGACAAGTAACTATGTATCAAAAGTTTTCCTTTTGTCTCAACGTCAGCTTGCTCTAACTTTTAAGAACCCAAGCGTATTTTCTTGGCTCTATGAAAATTTACCATCATAGAAGCCTCACTCATACAAAAGCAGCAACCCCCGGATGTGAATGCACATGCCTTAATTCTTAAGCGAGATTCTTAGATTCATATGTATCATTAATATGTTATGAATATTTTAACTTGTATGCATTATATTGGCGTTAAGCTAACCTCTCACAGGAAAGTTGAAAAGTAAAATATACCAATCATTTAACTATGACAAAAGCGGTAACACTTTAAACTATTATTCTAATGCACTTAGTCTGCAAGGTCTCCCGAGCATTTCAAATATTGGTATTGCTCGTAAAAGGTAGGGTCATTACTGCTGAGTAGCATTCTATAAGCTATGATCCATTAGTTTTTCTATCGTTGTTAGTGACCCAGTTTAAAGTATATATGATCAGGTTATCAGGCTCTTACCAAAGATTTTGCGGTCTACGGAAAAACTTGATTTCCCAAATCTCCGCACCTGGAGGCATATACGTTTTGTAAATAGTCTGATTTTGGTATTTTTTAATATTCTTTCAATTTATAATTATTATATTAAATTATAATTAACCCCGTATTAATTTCACTATTGTTCAAAATATGAACAGCAATACGGATAGATTCACTTTTGGAAAATCAAAAAGTTTGTTTCCGGAAATACTTTGAACATTTAGGCAATTTTTTATCTACTGTTGTTTTCTTAAAAAAATATTTCAATTTCAACTACCCTATTTCAGTTCCTTCGTTTGTTTGTTTGTTTTTTCTATGGCTCAATACAATAGGTTCAATTCGAGTTGTAAATAAGTGACTTTGCCTTCGTAATTCCATTGATTCCAGATTGTATAATTTAAATTCCAAGGTTTTATTAAATTGTGGTCACTAACATACTTTGTTGTCTCAAGCCCTACATTTGACAACTTCTCTTAAACATTCTCTTCAACATCTAGCAGCCATTGCACACTGTGAATTATCTATAATCCTAAAGACATAGCCTTCTTTGGAATGTATGTTTTATATATTATCTATCTAGCATAGCCGATCGGTCACCGTTTTACTATAGGAAATATACGGGGCATGTGCGGTGATATCTTAGTACCATTTCTTCTTCCTGTTGAAATTTTGCGTTTTTCAGCTCTGCGTGCTTGCAAATGCATACTCTAAAAAAGTAATTTTTGAGATAAATTGGTTAATTTATAAATATCACGTCTTTAGACCCATAAGGAGTGCCGTGTTATGTCTGACAGCTGTCATGGTAACTATGTAGATAATTATGCCTTGACTCCTGGATTTTCGAGCAATCGGATCTTCTGTGCAGAGTGGTCTGAGTTTGTATTGGTAAATATAAACCTACACTAAGCTCTTAAATAATATAATTTATATTATTTTGTGAATACTAATAAATAAAGAAATGCTTTGGGTATCCTTTACAGCATTAAATAACTATTAAAGGTTCCAGTTGACTTATCTCCAGCCCTCAATGTTACTGATCAAAAAGTTGGCCAAAAAGACGATTACATACCTCCCTAAGGGCTCAAAACCTAAACTGTCTGCGGTTCTTATAACAACAAATCATGGCTGCATTTTATCCTTCTACATGAAAAAAGGAAATAAAACAAAGCAGAAATTATTAGTATTTGATCCCCCCCTAACACTAACACTAAACAACAATTAAGGTGATTGAAAAGCCACAGGCTGCACACTCCTGCAACGGCATGTTGCTGGCATATTACCAAGCATGATTATTGTAATTGGCAATATGCACAGCTTCTGGCAATAGCAGGCTAGCACTGCTAATAAGTCAATAATATTTTGGCATTTGTTCACACTTAAAATGTTTAATCCGAAATAACCATATATACTATATATACACTTATCTTGACCGCTCAGGGCTAGCAAATCATTATGTGTGTATAAAAATACGCTTCAATTATACCACACTTAATATTAGCAGTGTTGTTGGGATACGCCAAACATGTCGCTAGTGTTTCTTTAGAGCAATTCTAATGTAAAAAGGTATTTGACCTCATTTTCATAAAGCTTTTTCTAGTGATCAAAGTTATGGAATTTGAGATTTGTTATAGTTTTAACTTGTTATATTCTAACATAAATTTTGTTCTTAAAAAGATTTAATGGAAGAGAAAAAATCAATAATCCAGGATATTACTAATATGTAAATTTTATTCAAATAATTCTCGTCTTTCAAGTTAAGATTGAAAAATTGTGGAATTTTTTTTTTATTTCTGGTCCTAGAGAAAAACATATAATTAATTGTGTTGGATTAGAGTTTGCCATGGTTATGTTCAGTCTGCAATGGTGAACATTATAGTTTCAGATTTGTTTGATAGTATCGAAAACCCCTGAAAATTTCAATACAGCATAATAACATAATACGTGAAATAATCGCCCAGCACATACAGATCACAAACTTTTTGGCGCTAGGAATCGCTAGGATTGGAAGTCCGGCTAGCCATCAAATAAACTTTTACATGGATATCAGGCGATATTTTTACTAGGGTATATTTTGTTTCTTTAACATTTCTAGATTCCAGTGGGTTCTTCTGGGTTTAGGATTCTGATGTCTGGTATTATTTAATATCAGCCGTGTATATTTTTAACAATTCTCTTTTTAATTACTTTTGATAATCTCACTGTGTTGGGGTCGAAAATAAACTCTAGTTCTTCAAAATATGATAATATGGGCTAATGGCAATTTCAACGAGAATCAACGATTATTGCAAGTCCAGTCTATGTGCTTTTATGAGTACATAACCTAATAGATTCAGTCTTGAAAAAAAAAAATTTTTCAAGGCTTGAGATAAAAATTGAAAATTGAGTTCAAGCAGCTACGCATTAAAGCTGGGTTTCGACGAGAGGAGTTCAAGTCGGGGATCTGTTTAATAATGATAAGATAGCTAAGCTTTAAAGCAGTTAAGCTATAAAAAATCTTTTTTTATCGGTTTAAGGTAAAGCTCCAATTAATCTATTGAGTACATAAAACGATACAATTTACAAATCTCCATGTTCTGGCTATCGGGCTCGGTCTTTTGAGTCTAATTCATTTTTGACTTGGCTAGATATACCTGATCAGGAAGTGGCTTGTGACGGTAGCCACGCACGAGCCACTGATTAGTAATATTTTAACACAAACCTCTCCAAGCAAACTAAGGGCAAGATTATAGCTCACCAATACCTGAATAACGCATTGATACTGAAAAAAGATCAAATCAATCACATCATTAAGATAGTTCATTTGAGTAATAATGGTCTTTTGAAATGCAACTTAGACTGATCAATTCGATGAGTTTCGAGCTTGCACTAACAGTACAAACGCTATTGTCCATTTTCTAAAAAGGCAAGTCTTTCCTTGAAGTTGTCTTTTTCTTTTGTTTGGTACAACTTGCATAGCCAATACGTCTGTACAACACCAACAATTCAATCTGACAGCTACCAAATCATTAATTTCATGAATAATAAAAGCTCAAGACCGTTGATGGAACCAAATCAAGACGATTGGAATGATCTTAATTTTCAGATTGGAAGTGGTATTACTGTTGTTGATACCTTTGAAATCGAGATTTCACCTTTGCTTTTAAATTAAGATTCGGTAGAGGCGCCTATCAAAAAAAAATAAAAGCATATCTCGAGGCTTTGGCTTTGTATTTTTAAGCGATATATGTATATTTATCATAAATACTTGCCAATTATTCATATCATCTGCTATAACTATGCCAATTCAAAGTAAAGCTGAGTTTTACTTGGAATATTCTATTGGGTACTCAGTAATTCTTATGTCTTGTTATCATTTGGCTCCTAAAACTGAGTACCAGGTTTAACATGGTCCTTGCCTGCAATCAAACACAATTCTTACTCTAAACCTTCTCATATCAACCAATATGATATATAAATTACGCCATTTCCTATTTATACCACCCATTTTTCTCTCTAATCACTGATACTTAAATCCAATTTCTCTACTTCTTTCAAACTTTTTTTATTTAATTTTTTGCCACTAAAATTTTCCACTAGCCCTCTTCATTCACACCTCATCCACAATGGCTACATCTGTTCAAGTTACCTTGCCCAACGGCCTTACCTACGAGCAGCCCACGGGCCTTTTCATCAACAATGAGTTCATTCCTTCGTCTGACGGTGAGTTGATTGCATCTATCAATCCCTCTACCGAGGAAGTAATTGCTGAGGTCCATGCTGCATCTATTGAAGATATTGACAAAGCTGTTATTTCGTCCCGCAAGGCCTTCAAAGAGGTCTGGAAAAACTATAGCATTGATGGTATCTCGCGCCTTCTCCACAAGCTAGCAGATCTTTTTGAAAGAGATAGAGAAATCCTCACCTCTATTGAGGCCGCTGATTCTGGCAAGCCTCAGATCAGCAATGCGTCTGGTGATATTGATGAGTGCGTCCTCCAGTTTAGATATTATGCAGGCTGGGCCGACAAGCGTGGCGGTACTGTGGCTGAGGCAACCTCTGACAAGCTTGGTTACATTGTTCACGAGCCCCACGGTGTCTGCGGTCAAATCATTCCCTGGAACTACCCTCTTGCGATGGCCTCTTGGAAAATTGGTCCAGCCATTGCTGCTGGCAACGTTATTATTATCAAGCTTGCTGAGAACACGCCTCTGTCTATGCTCTACGTTGGAAAGCTTATTGTGGAGGCTGGATTCCCTCCTGGTGTCATCAACATCGTTGCCGGTCATGGTAAGATTGCTGGTAACGCTATTGCTACCCATCCCGGTATCGACAAGGTTGCCTTCACCGGTTCTACTCTCACTGGTAAAAGCGTCATGGCTGCTGCTGCCCAGACCTTGAAGAATGTTACACTAGAGTGTGGTGGTAAGTCACCTATGATTGTTTTTGATGACGCCGACATTGACCAGGCTGTCAAATGGGGTCACTGGGGTATCATGTACAATATGGGTCAGAACTGTTCATCTACTTCGCGTATTCTTATTCAGGATACTATCTATGACAAGTTTGTTGATGCTCTTGTCAAGTATACTAAAGAAACATACTCTGTTGGAGATGTATACGACGCTACGAAGCACCATGGTCCAGTCATCTCTAAGGTTCAGTTTGACAAGATTCTTGGTTATGTTGAGTCAGGTAAGGAACAGGGTGCCACGCTCGCTTTTGGTGGTAAGGCTCCTTACGAGAAGGGGTATTTCATTGAACCTACAATTTTTTCTGATGTCACTGATGAAATGAAGATCTGGAAAGAGGAGATCTTTGGCCCCGTTGTCTGCCTTTCGAAGTTCTCTACGGAGGAGGAGGCTCTTTACCGGGCAAATGACACCACCTATGGTCTTGGCTCTGCAATTTTCTCTGCAGACATTTCGAGGTGTCTTAGAGTCTCTAGAGAGCTTGATGCTGGTACGGTTTGGATCAACTCCAGCAATGACACCTCTCACCGTATTCCCTTTGGTGGTTTTAAGATGTCTGGCATTGGCTCTGAGCTTGGTCAGTATGGCCTTGACAACTACACTCTTAAAAAAGCCATTCATGTCAACATTGGAAGCAAGCTATAAAATGATCCTCTTTTCTTTATTAATGAACCAACAAAAAAAGCGCTTTTGCAAATGTATAAATATTTTATAATTATAGAGAGTATGAGAATATGTGTTTTATTTCACTAAAAAAAAGACGTCATAGTTGGGGCAAGGGTAAAAAGTAGTTTTGGCATATTTCACATATGCAATTGGCTTATAAAATTACGTTCACTAGGCGTATTCAAGCACTTGCACTCAAGAAATAGTTAAATAGAACATGTTATGTACAGGGAAAATATCAATTATATGTAAGTTACGTAATGAAAACCCGACAACCCAAAAAGAACCAGTAATGTGTGGTTTTATTTTAGGCGCCCTATAAATTCTATTGGGGGTTAGACACCATTGTCTTTTTGTAAGGTGTAGCCGTGAGGGGATAATCGTTGGTGGGATCAAACCTCTGGATACAAATTTTGTCGGGACTCCGATCATACTTGTCCTCAACCACTGGGTCATATAGCCCAAGAAGTATGTACAAACACACATCAATATCATTTTCTCAAATGGAATTGACAAAAGGCTTTCAACTCGCGTCCAAAAATTTAATCGCATATTTAGTAAAAGTCTCTTAATAAGGGCACCAAAATCTCTCGTATAATACGTTCCTATTCATTTCAAGGCCCTAGATTTTTCGTGAGGGAAGATATCTGCAGTGGGAGTATTGGGATGCAAAATACCTGGGGCTTCGATAAAAATCGAGTATAATTTTTTCTTTGAAACAGAATAAAGTCCATTTAGAAGACAAAATAGTAGCATATTGCCAGATCTCTCATAATGCGGTTGGTGAGTGCCCGGATTCTTTAAGGTACCGAATTTTCTTATTGCTATTTCAAACAGGGGTGCTTTTCATTCTGGGTTTCTTTAGTCCATATCTAGTACCCTAACTACGAGACGTGTTAGTGGCTCTCTTAACAGATATTTGAGGGTCGAAATTCGATGGTATTGAGTTCTCCATAGACTCATTCTGTGTCAAGGGATATCCTCCAAGGTCATCACTACAGTCCGGGCGTTGTAGTAGGAAGGAAATCAAGTGAAAGTCTTTTTTTGACAGACTATTTTGTCAAAGCATTTTGTTTTATAATTTGGTTTATAACTATTTGACGTAAGAAAAATAAAATGATTACCTATCAAAGTTATTCAGCTCATCATCTGTTAAGTAGATGTAGTGGTGAATTGAGAAACTTAACCACCACTTTAATGCCCTTCTTGCCGTCAAAGAAGACTAATTTCTATTTGATTAAGACCACAAAAGCCCCAGTATGTTATCTTAATATTCATAGGTTGCAAAATCTGGTTCAAACCAAAAAATTATATACCAAGAAGACAAAATTTCCAAAGGAGTCACCCAGATACACAAATATTTTACCTAGATTTGTTAGTTCCCTTAGGATAAATTTGGAATTAATGAAAATCACCATCAAAAAATTCTATTTTCTGAATTTGTTGTGCATATAGTCTTTTTTGTATTAAAGTCTAGTTTTAAAATATTCAAGAAATGGTCGGTTCACGTCCCATGATCCCGAAATTCAAAATTGATCATGGAGGGGCAAGTGGTGAGGTGGCAAGATTAGGGGAAGCCGCACACAACCTAGCCAGAACTTGTACTGCATAGTTGGCCGATAATTCATACATAAGATATATAGCCTGGGGAAAAATTTCATGTCCTTATTCTGGAAGCATTGAATTTTGAATTTGTACCAGTGTGGCCAGTTTATAAAAGTGAAAAAAATTAAACAATACCAAACAAGACCCCACCATGAAAATTTAAGAATATAAATTTGAGCCTCGGTACTGTCAAGGTGGGATGTTACATAGATTTATGTACTCATAATCATGGGATAAGAAATTTGAACCCAATAATGTTAACATTGCTCCAGCCTGAGAAATCACAATGAAAACTGAACTAACTATTCAATAAAACAGTGCTTTCTTTTTAGTTTAAGCCCCTCAAATACAGGTAGCTTACCGGAGTTATGGAAAACCCTCTAGGTTCAAATTTAACAATGAAATCGTCGAGACTGCCCCGCCAAAATTTGGAACAAACAATGATTTTAATTGACCAAGAAGCAAGTATTTGATTCATTTTCAATTCAATGGATACCTACAGATTTCAATTTATTCTCAGAGATTCCTTAGTTTATCTTACTTTTTTTATTTTTTGTTTTTTTTTTACTTCTGTAGTTTCAGCTCGTACATGCCAGTAACGCCAAATCCGGAGCTGTTCATAGAATCAACCAACGTTCAAAAAATTTTTTTCTTGAAATCTTCTGATTCAATTTTTAAATATTGCGCACCATTGTGCAACGTATGGTCTCGAGAACTTTTTCCGGCATCAAATAAAATGGCGTTGTTGTTGGTTTTGGTAATCATAAAATTCCTTTCCCGACAAAATTTGAATTTAAGTTGCTGAGCCGCACATAAATTTGCCATTTTCCCATTTTCATAGTCAACGTTTATCCGGCCTGTCTCTATTTTGTGCGGCTCATAATCGAAGCTCTATTTCCCTTTTAAGAAATTATAGTATTATTTCTGCTTTAGGACACTGAATCCCGTCTGTTGATGGAATTTTTAGTTTTTTTTGCCTTCAATGTCGGCTAGAAACAATAAGAGTATCATTGTGGCACATATTTTTGCTTCGGCCTGCTTCATATATAGCTAACCTTCCATCCCACTTCCCCTCGTCTTCTATTTAAAAGTTTTTTTTTTTGATTCTAAATGTTTTTCTGCCCCACTTCCAACTATTGTTTAAAATACAGTAGATTTATTTAGCAGAGTCAGAGTTTATTTACCCATTTATCTAGATACATTAGCAGATATGGCTTTGGATACAAACAACTTCATCTTTAGTTATGCATTGAAGTTTCTCTGCGTGCAGAATAATAGCCCAAACCAAAAGCCTGTCAAGGTTCCGGAGATTGTGAGAATCTTTTTCGTTCTCATTTCTAGTTTTGCATGCATGTTGGTGCTTTTATCGACATTCAAGTTCTCGCATGTCTTTCAAGCCAAAGATGTGCCAATTATTGTACCAAGTTGGGCTGCCACTATCATTCTTACATGCAATGGGCTTGAGTCCCCCCTGGGACAGCCTTTTAGTCTTTTTTTTGGTACTTTTTTTACTTCAATTATCGGAATTGGTCTAACAAAATTATGGATGCTTCGAGAGGGCGGTGAGGAAACGCTATGGGTGTGTGGAGCACTGGCCACTTCCATCTCATCAGTTTTTATGTCTTACGCCAAACTAATTCATCCCGCCGCAGGATCGGCATCTCTACTTGCCGCTATTAGTCCAGCGGTGCGGCATATGGGATGGTATTATCTGGTTATCCAGATCGTGACAGGCTTGCTCATCATCTGCGTCAGCTCGGTATTTGCCAACATCTACGCACAATATCCTCTTTTCTGGTTCATGCCTCCTAATTTGGCCAAGCTGCCCTCAAAAGCTGCCCAGCCTGTACAAATGGCTGAGCAAAAAGAAACCGAGTTCAATCAACAGCAGCTACAGGCCTACACAAATAGCACGACTGAGAGCGAAGAAATATCTGTGGACATGGCCATGCCTGTTCCATACACTCAGTATAATGCATCAACCCTTTCACTATCTCGTGTTCCAACTGCCCAGGATTCAATATTTTCCTCGCGCTCACAGACCCACAACCACATTGCATCATCAATATCTCAAACTCTCTCGAGAGCCATTTCACACTCGAGATACCAACAACCTCTCGACAACATCAGTACCGATTCCGATTCCGATTCTCTTTCGGTACTTATTTCGAGTACGAATTTTTCTATTCCACGGTCGGTGGTATTTACCCAGGAAGACCGCGGTATACTTATTAGCATCCAGCGAAAGCTGGCTAACTTCGCATCTACTTCTTGATCAAATACATTTAGATTTATAGAAAATTACCTAGAATTATGAATTTATGAGCATTCTTTTTTAATAACGTGTAAAAAGCTCGATATTAGAGAATGGATATAAAAAAAGATGTTTGAGTGTGTTAAAATTATCTTACCACCCAAAAAAGTATCATTTGCAATTACAAATGTTTTCAATGAGCCGCACGAGTTGTCCGGAAGTACGCATATTAAATATTTCCCAACTCCGACATTGGGTGAAAACGGTTGGTTTTCAACGAACCGCGGGCCGCGGGTCTCTTGTAGAAATGCTTAGATTTAAAACTCAACCGTCAAGTGGTAAGAAAAGTCGGTAACCACTATGTTTGACACTTTGTAGCTCTAAATGGATTTCCCTCGGAGTCTCAGATTTGTTTCTTTTGATGTCTACCGGCTCTGTTACTACTTTGCTAAGTTACCTTAGGTAAAACACAGGAAATATTAAGAGAAAGTTGCTACTCGGATATTAAAGGATAACTTTAATTTAGGGTTAATACTATTATTCCTTGAATTCATAGCCTTACAACTCTAGTTTACACCAACGACAGCCCTCGAGCTAATCAATAAATAAGTAAATAAATATGAGGCCCTTTTTATAGATAGATAGAGAATCAATTTATGGTCCTTACATCAAATAGCTACATACTAAATTATAAAACAAAAAGACATACAAAGAAGACATGAAAATTCAAAAACATTTGCCTCTATGAGACTGGCAAGGTAGCGGCTTCAGCACGCGTTATATGTTTAGATGTTCAACAATAGACGGTTTAAACAAACAAATAAAATATTATACAAAAAGAAATTCAGGACAGTAAACTGATTATTTATCTATTTATGTGCTGTGATAACAAAACAAAAAAAAAACCCGTCTATTATGACAGACGTTAAACAAATGTCAAGCAATTAAACATACCTGCAATTCAAAAAATTTGACCAGTAGCTTAAAACCTAAACAGGTAAATGTCATAGTATATACAGGTGTATAAAAAAAAAAAAAAAAACTTCAAATATCACTGAATCAAAAAAATGGTCTCTGGCGGGATCGAACCGCCGATCCTCGCGTTAACTGCTAGGAGTTGTATTAGCACGATGCCTTAACCAACTGGGCCAAGAGACCATTTCTTGTTTTATCAAGAAGGCTACATGACCACGATATTATGCCAGAAAAAAACATATATGATTCTTTTCTCAATGGCCAAATTCTGTCATGATATGGTAGTGTGGAAGAGGAAAATATTGGTATGGCAGTCAATTGCCCTTTTTGTTGTATGTTGGTCTTATTTTTGAA
>Ga0160505_101315_pt1 | contig 11912 bp, 21 predicted proteins | sample DIDeMG_FD_108225 | JGI IMG/M metagenome (GOLD analysis project Ga0160505, IMG submission 108225) | Enriched chicken feces microbial communities from UW Madison campus, WI, USA - DID2874_E49_Stillage MG | ecosystem: Host-associated > Birds > Digestive system > Large intestine > Fecal ...
AGAACCACGACACCTTCTCGAGCGTCTGCACTGACGACAGCAGCATCGTGATCACCGCCGCCACCACGACAAAGGCCGCCGTGCACGTCGCGTGAAGGCTCAGTGCGTTGAGCGCGGTCGAGATACCCACCATCGCCGTGCCCGCAATCACGGTCAGGAAGAGCCAGAACACGGCGCCAAAGATCTCGCGGCCGACGGGGCCGAACATTACAAAACCGACACTGCGTCGTTAGACACTGCTTTTACTAGTAGCTGGAAGTGGGATACCGGCGACTCGGGCCGAGGGAGCATGAGAGCCGCACTTCTTGCATGCCTTGTTGCACCGCGTACAGCCTGTCTTGCGCCACGAATTGAGACGTACTCCGCGAGAGAAAATACCTCAGGGTGGATCTTCTTGATCGTGCCAATCTGCCACTGGGTCCAGAACGCCATGATACCAGTGCACGCGACGACGAGGATGCCGGGGACCATTCCGAGGGTGCTCAGGACGTATGGCTGTGTGTTAGCTGGTAACTTCGTGACTGCTTACGAGTGCGAGCACGCCGAGACCGATCTGGACCTTGATTTCAATGACGCTGGCGCTCAACCTGGTCACTATCAGCAACGTCTTTGACTATGATCAGGACCACGTACCATCCAAGCGTGCGGTAGTTGGTTGCACCCTCGGCAATGTCGCCCCAGACGCCGTCGGTGAGGACGATCTCGGTGCCAACTTCGGTGGTGACGACCATGTGGTCGTCGTTCTTGCTGTCGGTCTTGACGCTGTACGCTGGCGTCCCCTTCTCTATAATGTCCGCCATGGTGTAGGTTTACTAAGATGATCTGTGGTGGTCTGGGGAAGTTGGGCCCCAGTTGCCCCGTCCACTCGGCTTTTATCTACATTTTACATTCCCCATGCAACAGCAATCGGTGACTTTCTTCATCCTAGAATAGTCAGATGTCGGATGCCTGCGGTCGCCACTTGAGGCTGCTGCTAGTGCTGCGGTGGGCACTTACGTACGACGCCGGCATGATAATGAGTGAATGAGTGGAGTGGAGACGCCGAAATGGTGGGCATGAAAACGGGACCGCCGTCCCGACACAACTGTGCTTCACGGCCGCACCGGGATCCATCTTATCGTGCCTTTTTGTTATCACGCGGTCGCGGAGTGTCCTTGCAGTTGATTTTGGGAGATTCTACATACAACGAACTATCAGTGGGTATGGAGTGGATAGCCGAGATGGAGCGGATCAGCCAAGCAAGATGTGGGGCAACCTCTGGCCGAGATAGAATCTTGCCCACTTTATCGTGCATGTGTCGAGTAGGATTCAGGTGCCACACTGTTTGGGTCATGGCTCACTGTCCCGAGTCTCGGCTCGAGCGTCGACAAACACCTACAGCTTCCTGATTTCCCGGTTTAGTGTAGAATAACTCGCACATGCCTTTCGATCTCTTGTGGGTTCAGCGAGACGTGATACCGATGGCCGACCAAAAAGTTGTTAGCCGTAATCATATTCCAAGAATAAGCGTCGCAGGTAGAGTGAACTGAATGGCAAGGTATCGAACGAACGACAAAAGTCAGGTGCAAAGTGTCAAGTGCGACTCAACTCGGTCTCGACCGCTCATCTCGTCTCGCCTCGCCTCGCCGCATGTAGGACAGTCTCGTCTCTTTATCTCGCCTAACTTGAACAACAACGACCTTGGCCACCCATACTCGGCAACCCAGTTATACCAAAGTGGAGCTCACGGTTGTACGGCAACGTCCGCTGGACTCCGGAGTGCCCGCCACACCAGGCACGACGGCGTGTCACGGCACCGCGGAGGAAGTGCCACGATGATAAGTGGCAGGAATTGAAATGGCGGCAGTGTGTCCGCTTCTCTGCGTTCGTTGAGCTCGCTGTCCCTTGGCATACGCGGTAGCTTGGTGCGTCGGCCGCCGAGCGTCGTCCATCCCCCGATACCAGATGGGGTTCGGGTTTGTGCTTTTAGGAAGAATGTAGCGGACCAGTAGCGGGAGCAAGACAGTCCAACTTCGAATGTTGAGTGCAGAAGGCGGAATCTCGAGACCCGCAGAGTGAGCTGTGTACAAGGTAAATTGCAGTGTTACTGTACCATGTTCACGATTGAAGCGACGTGCCGGTCCTTGGCAATGTTCTCGATTTCCCAAACTCGATATCCCAAACTATTCCCCCCAAATACTGTTCCGACCATGGCGACGAGTCTTCCGACAGGCCGACACGGGCGCGGTAAACGCCACGAACACATCCACGAGACAATCGGAGACCTGGCTCCATTCCTCCCCTGTTCTCGGCGCGCTTCGCAACAAATCTTGACCAAATCGAAGATCGAAGCCAGAAGCCAAGGAACGCTTGCCAACCTGGCGTGTACAGTAGCAGGCGGACACCACAACGATTCTGCCTGACAATCCGGACTGCCTCGTCAACCATTCGCCCCGCCTCGTGTCCCACAAATCGATGAGCGTGGGAATAAGGTTTTGTTCCGGACGACGAGATCGTGTAGTCCGGCTGGAACGAGGTGTGGCCTTCTGGAATGGATTGTCCCGAAACGGTGCGCTCCCCCTCGATCGACGATTGTCCAGAACGCCGCACCGATCGTGCATTGACATCCACACAGGCTCCTGTGAGCGCTTACAAATACGGGGATCTGGGGATGCTTCTTTGTCCCCAGATACCGACCAGATCACATTCCACAATGACATGGACTGGAACGCGCCAGGTCACATGAGCGCCCGGTGGTCTGTGCCGCATGGAATGTAAATCAACAATTGATTTTCGTGGCTAGCTTGATAACGGCTCCCAGTCCAGCGTGTGTCAGCATTCACGGGCGAAGCGCTTGTGGGAACGGTGGACAGCTAGCCCGGTCTTGAGCCGCTCGATGTGGGAACAACGGACATGATAGTCTGGTGCGGGGTGCGACTGCCGTACGGTACATATATAACGCGTAGACTGCGCTGGAGCTCATCCCCATCGGCGCTCATCCCCATCCACACTCTCACTTTCCACCAAGCTACGACCACTCTCACCACAGCAACGTCAACCTCCAACAACACCACCAAATGCCAGCCTGCAACTCCGGCTCTCTCATCCTCGTGACTGGCGCCTCGGGCTTCCTGGGAACGTGAGTCTCCCCCCTCCTCCCGACGAGTCTGACACGCAGCACGACGCTCGAGGCGCTCCTCAAGGCCGGTTTCCGCGTCCGCGCCACCGTCCGCTCAAAGGAGAAGGGCGAGTACGTCGCCAAGCAGTACCCCGGTGTCGAGTACGCCGTCGTGCCCGACATGACTGAGGTGAGCTCCCCTGTCCCCAAGTACCAGCTCACACTAGCCGCACGCGTACGACGCGGCGGTCAAGGACGTCGATGGCGTCATCAACATTGCGTCCCCCGTCGAGCTGTCGCATACCGGCGACCCACAGCTCCTTATCCGCCCCGCTGTCGCGGGCCTCACGACCCTCCTTGAGGCCGTCTCGGACCCCAAGAACGGCGGAAAGGTCACGCGTATCGTGCAGGTCAGCTCGATCTTTGGCGTCGCTCGTAACGGTCCCGACGGCGGCAAGGTTGATGAGACGGGTGAGTTCAGATCCTCGTTGCTTGGGAAGCTGTGTGCTGCATGCATCCCTTTGGTGTTACAGAGTTTGTGTACTTTACGTGCTAACGCCCAGTCTGGAACGAGACCGACGTCGCTGCGATCGACAAGCCCGGGTGCGAGGCCGACGACCTCGTGGCCTACAGCGCCAGCAAGGTCATTGCCGAGCGCGAGTTCTGGAAGTGGTTCGAGACGAAGAAGCGCGCGTACGACGGTGTCGCCATCCTTCCTGGTCTGGTGAGCCACCAGACAAGTTGTGCATCTCCGCACACCCAAAGCTGACAGTCGCAGATCCTTGGCCCTCCCACCGAGTACTCCCCCAAGGGCGACACGGGCGGCAGCGTCGGTTGGGCGGCGCCGTACGCCCAGCCCGGCATCACTGACGAGGGCGTCGAGCAGCAGTGGCCAAACCTCGTGGACTCGCGTGACGGTGAGACAAACGCCCAAGTCCAGAAAGCTAACATGTAGTGGCCCAGTCCCTCGTTCGCGCCCTCGAGGTCCCCGCCGCCGCGAACGAGCGCTTCCTAATCGTGGCGGACCACCTGTTCGGCAACGACATGGCCTTAGCGGCCGCCAAGGTCAACCCCGACCGCGACATCAACAAGGGTAACCCCGACCCAGAGTACCGCGCCAAGCTCGCCGCCAAGGCGTTCATCTGGGACGGGTCCAAGGCCGCCCAGGTCCTCGGCGTCACGTACCGCCCCAAGCACGAGACGCTCGAGGACATGTACAAGGGCCTCAACAGGAAGTGAGCTCCGTCTACTAGGGAAGGAGTGAACGACAAGTATCTATCAAGAAGAATCTATAGCCTGGTGTCCTTTGTGGGGGTTGAAGTAGGTAGTCAGGGGTGTCAACAAGTCGAAGCGAAGGCCGTTGTTGGTTACACACACTGTCGATGTAAATAATGTGTGAAACAGAAACGAGGGACCGGTGTCTGCGCACCAGGTCCAGTTTGGGCTCACTATTCATGCTGGGAGCAGCGTGCCGTGTGGAACGGACACATCATAATATGGTGAACCGCTTTGAGGGGTGACGCGAATGGGTTCCGCAGATGTCACGCGGCACTGCAGGTGAAGCTTTGTCGGAGCGGAGCAGAGAGCACCCATGCCCTAATGGAATAAAAAGGCACTCCCACATACAATGACACGGCCGCTCTGCTCCATTGTACTAGTCAATGGGGGTGGCGCCCAATGAGTAGAGACAAGCCGGGGAGGCACATTGAGATGGGAAGGGGCGAAGCGATCAAACCGACTCATGCCCAGCACTGTACGCCACAGTCGAAGACCAAGTCATGACGATGAATCGTAGTCGTGTCATCAAGAAACTCTATCGCCTCCTCTATCTCTACTAATAATACAGTCATCTAGACGACCTTTGAATGCGACAGCGGTCGACTCCGGCGGCTCTTGACGAGGCGGTACGCGAGACCGAGGACGGCGGCTCCGGCAACGACGTACACAGGGAGTGGTATGCCTCCTGATTGGGTACTCTCAGCAGCTTCCACCTCCTCTTCTACCTCAACCTTCTGCTTCTCCTTGCCAGTCACACGTCCTAATCCTTCGTAAAACTCTTGCTGGATATGGAAGAGCACGTCTAGTTGCCATGTCTGCCGTTAGCTAGGTTGGACTACGAATAATGACCTAACGTTACTTACATGCGTCTCGGCAGCCTGCTGTGCCAGGAGGTTGGCCTGCTGTTGCAATCCCTTCGCGCCTGTGATAAGTGCGTCATTTGCGCGCTCGAGGGCGTTGAGGCGCGTTTCGATCTGGGCGAGTGTGTCCCATCTAAGAGTTAGACCTAGGGGATCTCATCAACTCACGAGAGGGCAGACGATGCCGATCGCTTCTCCTCGACGACGTCTTGTTCCGTGTCTCCAGCGTGCTCGATGGCCGCATCGACGCGCTTTCCGAGGCTTGCGATCGCGTCCAGCATCGATTGCTGCGCGTGCGATAAGATGCCGTCGAGCGCCGCGTTGCCTGTTCCCGACTGCTCCTCTTCCTCTTCATCCTCTTCTTCCTGGGGAAGCGGGGCCGGAGAGTCATCGGGCATCTCGTGTTCCTCGAGACCCTCGATACAAACGACTGAAGATCAGCAAGAGAAACGCCACTTAGACTCACTGTACGCAAAGTCGCTATCCACGAACCCAGGCTGGATCTTCCCGCCCTCGATCGTAGCTTTGTGGTACAGGAAAGCGGTCGGGTCGGGGTTGACGGGCTCGTCGAAGCATCGAGCAGAAAGTTTACCCTGGTGCCGCGCCTCGGACCAGTTATCCGTGATCGTCCAGTCCTTGAGGCCCGCAGCAGCGATGCCGAAACCCATGAACGGGCCACGGAGGACGTTTCGCGTGACGGTTCCGGAATGGAGGATGGTCTCAATGTCGTCGGAGAGAATGCTCAGGCCGATACCGATACCCACGCGCATGGGGCTGGCCCCGGCGTTGAGGACGTTGTCGCGGACCACGAGGCCCGAGTAGTCGCCATCAAAAGGTGTCGCGTCCACCATGAGGATACCGCCCATGGCCGAGTGCGTCATCGCGCTGATCTTGTTGTTGGCCACAAGCGTCCCGGGAGAGCAGTACACGACAATACCGGCGTCTGTGCAGTCTACGATCGTGTTGTCCTTGACGATACTGTCCTTGCACGCGATGGCCAGGCCGTCCGCGAGCGGGCGGCCCAGCGGAGACATTTCGGGATCCGGGCCGTCAATGGCGGGGACGTACTCTTCGCCCGCGGGGCCGATGACGTTACGCTCAATGATCGCGCCCTTGCACTGCAGCTTGGAGCCCTCGCGGACATGCACGGCCGTCCAGCCGCGGGGGTACGCGAGCGTGCAGTCCTGGATCCGCTGGCCCTCGTTTCCGCCAATAACCACCATGCCGGGCGCCGCGGGATCCTGCGATCGGCCGAGGCGCGCGCGCCCACCGTCGATAATCACGCTGCGGATCGATACACGCGCACACCGCCGGCAATCGCCCTGCACTGCCGTGACGAGCACTTCGCTGTCGACTACCAGGCGCGCGCGCGTCGAGTCGGTCGGATAACCCATCGTCGCGAGCTCCTGGTCCGCGGACGTGAACACGATCGTACCTGTTAGAGAGTAGGTGTGTCCCGGACACAGAAACACTTTCATCCCCGGCCCGCCGTCCGAGAAGGCCTTGTTGATCGTGCGGTGGTCGGCTGTCTTGTGGCATGTTTGTTTTGCGTGGGCAGAGCCGAGAAGCGTGAAGAGAAGCAGGAGGGTGATAAGAGTTGATACGAGCGGTCGTTTGTCGATACCCGGTCCAAAGCCGGGACCGAGATCTCGTCGAGCCATAGTTCCGACGACGACGCGAGTACGAGTAAGAAAGAGCAAAGTGCAAACAGCAAAACAAACCAGCAGTGCCAATGTGCGATGGGCGCTCTCTTTCGATGTCACTGATTTCTCTAGTCAATTCAAAGAAAGGACCACCCCGTGCCTGAGATATTTGCTTCCGTCGATAACAGCCAGGGTGAAGCACCTCCACTTGAGCAATGGACCACCTCCACCGCACACTCGATGCTCTACGGCACGATGCAAAGCCGGTTCGGCACGATCACACGTTTCTTGTCCGACGAGTACGACGACTTCGGATAGCGCTTTGACAGCCTTGGCCGTCTCGGATCATTTGGATCACTGGGTCACCTGATCACTGATCACTTTGGTCTCAGCGGCACTACATCCCCTCCAGCCTGCTTGGAGTCGTTTCTCCATTGCACACTTCACGACCAAGATGGCCGCGATTGCGAACGGGAATACACCAGCTGCGGCCTCGCTCACGATCAAGGATGTCGCTCCCAAAACCCCACAGTTCTTCCATGACGACTGTGAGTACCGCACTGGCGGCTGCAGCAAGCAGATTCACCGTCCTCGGTGGCGAACAGAGCGGTTCGTAACTGACTTCAGACGTCTGGCTCTTCAACTTTGGCTCCTTCCTCGTCACCTTCCTCACAGCCTTGTCGCTGGGATACTTGGGCCACTTCACGTCGGTAGCCATCCTCATGCCCGTTTGCTGTGGGTTCTGAACACCGTTCTATCTAACCCACAGTGATAGGATACTACTACATTCTGGGCAAATTCCTCTCGCTGCCGCCCCCAGAGTGGAAGAAGGAGGTCATTCTCATCACTGGAGGTGCGATAGGTGTCGGATATCCGTAACTGATCGCTCAGGAGGAACGGGCATCGGTGCCGAGCTCGCACTCAGACTCTCCGACCGCGCAAAGGTTGTGGTTCTCACTAACGTTCCCCCGTCGTATCCCGAGGACTACAGCCGTGGGTTGACCCCAATGACTCGTCTAACCCACAGCAAACCTGTTCACCTACATCTGCGACGTGACGGACCGCGAGGCCATTGCGGCCACCGCCGTTAAGATCCGCCAGGAGGTGAGGTTGGGTAACACTGATGAGACTAACCGTACAGGTCGGCGAGCCCACCATTGTTGTTAACAATGCCGGTGTGGTCAAGGGCAAGCTGCTTCTCGACTTGACGGCGAAGGATATTCAGAGGTGAGCTTCCAGCTCCACTTTGAAGCTCATGACAGCACGTTCAACGTCAATGCCATCGCCCCGTTCTTCATTGCCCAAGAGTTCCTTCCCTCCATGATCCGCCGAAGGAAGGGACACATTGTCAATGTTGCAAGCGTCCTTGGTCTCGTCGGTGCCGCCCAAATGAGTGAGTTTCCTTGATTTCGCTTGAACTCACACGCAGCCGACTATAATGCTGCCAAGGCGGCTCTTGTCTCGATGCATGACTCACTGCGGAGGGAGCTTGAGTACCGGTAAGCTACAATTCTGTGTAATGCTGAGCTGACTCTCAGTTATAAGACTCCGGAGATCCGCACTACGCTGGTGCTCCCAGGTCACATTCATACGGCGTTGTTCAAGAGCACGCTCATGCCAGTCGGCTGGCTCCAGAAGCTCTTCCCATCCCTCCTGCCGTCTGAAGTGGCTGAGGCTATTGTCGTCGCTCTGGAAGGAGGATCTGGTGCTCTCCAAAACACGGTCGTTCGCATCCCGAGCATCACCCATTCTGCCAGGCTCCTAGGTCCCTTTGGCGCCCTCGTTCCTAGTCCGCTGCTCCGCATCAGCGAATGGGTAGGTTCCTTCAGCTGCTTCTTATCTGACCTACTCTAGCTCAGTGCTCAACACTTTGCGATGAAGCCTTATGGACCGTCGCCGGACGCTGGAGAGCGAATCCAAGCCGAACGGAAGCTCAAAGAAACTTAGGGAACCCTCCAAACCAGTGGTCGCCCTCGAGGTGGTTCATACCAGTCCTGGCCGTGAAGGCCGCCTCAGACGCTCTACTTGCGGCCAACGATATAGCCATGTACAATTCTTCTGTTTATGCACAGTCGTGCTTCGTGTTCTGCAAACATTGCTATCGCATTCGTTTCAACGTTTTCTTATCTGATCTGTTGATTCAATATTTCGGGCGGGCATCGTAATCAATCCGCCAGGCAGCGCCAGCCAGTCAGCCAGCCAGCCTGGACCCTGAACTGCCGACTTTTTCGCCACCACTGAAGACCAACCGATACACTGACACTGATCCACTGACACTGACCGAGCGATTAGACAACGAAAACGAAAACGACTCCATCATCGCTCGTTGCACACTGTCCATTCCATCCATCTCCACCGCATGAGCATTCGACATACCCAGGCAACAATGGCGCTACGGCCACGTATCATGCGGGCCCAGCTCCCGTCAGCACTATGCTCGGCTCTCGCATCCCGACCATTAGTCACGACCCACGGTGTGCACTTTCCACGCGCTCGCCCGGGGACACGGACGCTCGCCGCTCCAGCGGGACCCACCCCTCCACCGACGATGACGGCGCCGAGCTCGTCCAACTCTGCCTCGTCCTCCGCCGCGCCCGACGCTCCCGAGCCGCCAGCCGAGACGGGCGCATCGCCGTCAGACTTTGCAGAGGCGCCGCCTGATCCGCCCGCGCCGTCAGATCCGTCCGAGGTGCCGCCCCCTACACCGTCCTTCCCCGCCATCGTGACCTCGCTCACGGTTCCTCCTCCCCCTACTGAGCCCCTCGGCCCCGAACACCACGCGCTGTTCAACCACCTCGCGACGTCGTTCGTGCCCTCCAACCAACCGTGCGCGTCAAGCTCGCCAGACCGCCAGATCCTCCTCCCCGACGGTGGCATGCAGATCCCCAAGAAGCGCGCCGAGGCCGTCGAGGACGAGCCGGTCATCGCCCTCGTGTGCCCCTTTGAAGGTGGAGACGCCTACATCTCGCAGGCGGTCAATGAGGTCGCGGGACACTTGTCCGCCGATGTCGTTCGCCTCGATCTCGCCCTTGGCGTCGGCTTTGATGGGCCCCATGCGCCGCTCAGCGAGACAGGTACGTAAACAAATGTAATCTCAGTTGGCTGACAAATAATCAGGTATCACCGCTCCGCCGATATCCCAAGCCTCCAACCCCGTCTTCTTCTTGCCCTCACCCCCGCCCCCGGAGCCGCCGATGCAGGAGGAGGAGATGGGTGAGGAAGAGGACCACTCGCAGCTCCCTGGCATGTCCGGCATGCCGAGCATGGGCAACATGATCCGCATCCCGATTGCTGTTGGTGGAGTCGGCTCGATGCCTAGCGGTATGTTTGGCGCGCCCCGTCGTAAATCGGAGAACGACTTCGACGAGGATTGGGTCTCCTTCTTCAGTGGCATCATCAACATGCAGATGCCCGAGGAGTCTACCACTACTCCCGCTACCCGCCGTATCGTTCTCTTGGAGAGCACCGCGGCCATGGCCGAGACCTTTGAGACATGGTATCCCTCCCTCCTTGAGGCGGTTCGCCGGCGGCGACGGGGACCTCCTGCCCCGAGGCAGAAGGGCAAGCGTCCCCCGCCCCCGACGGCGAGCCAGCCTACCACCCTCGTCCTCTCCGTCCCTCCTTCCTTGCTTCTGTCACACACCGCCGAGTACCGTGCCCCCGATGGTGCCGAGAGCAGCAAGGACCGCATTCGCAGTGTGGTCGAGGCACTCGGCGCGAGCGTCTCGGCCATCCACGTCGAAGGAGGTGACAAGTACGAGGAGAGGCTGTGGTGGAGCTCGGAGGAGCACGACCATGAGGGCCGCCAGAGGAGGGAGGAGCGCCGTCTGCGCGCGATTCTCAACCACGGGTGAGTTTCAGTACGTTCGTCCAATCTGACATCAGACCCGAGTCTCTCCTGCCGTTTTCGACTCATCAGCCTCCCGCGCAGCAGAGCGGGCACCCCATTCTGGACATGCTCCTCGGTCGCGGAAAGAAGAAGGACGACGGCATGATTGACGCTTCGATTGTCTGGAAGACGCTCCCCATTCTTCCTCCCAAGCGGGATCTTACACTGGAGCAGCACGAGCGCATGATTCGTCGCCGCGCCATCAACGCCGCGATCATGATGCGTGCCGTCGGCCAGCTGGGCGCGACCCTCGAGGAGCCTCTCAGCATGCTTGAGGAGCCTGGCTCATCGCCTGCGCGCGGACGCAAGCGCCGACTCCAGCGGCGCAAGGAGCCGGAGCCTGAGTGGAGCGAGCTTGTCATTGGCTGGAAGGAGGCGCTCGACCTCGCGAGCACAGCTGTCGGTCGCGCTGCCACCTCGGCCGAGACTCCAGGATCCCTCGTCCTCAACTGGCAAGATATCCAGGCTGCGCGCGCCATGACCGTCGACCACGACAGGCTCGTTGACGATATTCTCAGCGCATACCTCGCCGCTGCGGAGGAGGTCGCCAAGAGCAAGGCAGGCGCTGCCGATGGCAAGCAGGCAAAGGAGCCGGCACCGGAGACTGACCCCATTGTCGAGGCACTCAAAAAGGACAAGGGTCTCAGCAAGCACGAGAAGCGACTCTTGCCGTGTATCGTTGATGCGACCAAGCTTGCGACGGCTAGCTTCAACGATGTGCATCTCCCGTACAAGACCATCGACGCGATCAGGACCGTCATCTCGCTGCCGTTGCTGTTCCCCGAGGCGTTCCAGGGCGGTATCCTCAAAGACCACGTCACGTCAGGTGCGCTCCTCTTCGGTCCTCCGGGAACCGGAAAGACACTGCTCGCGCGTGCGATTGCCGCTGAGAGCGGTGCCCGCATGCTCGCCATCCAGCCCTCAGACGTGAACGACATGTGGGTCGGCGAGGGCGAGAAGCTCGTCAAGGCCGTGTTCAATCTTGCGCGTCGCCTTTCGCCGTGTGTCGTGTTCATTGACGAGGTGGACTCGTTGTTCGGTGCGCGTTCTGCGCGTGACTCGTCGGGAGGATCCAAGGCGCATAACCAGATCCTGACCGAGTTCATGCAGGAGATGGACGGTCTCAGCTCGGCGTCCGCCAACAG
>Ga0160505_101317_pt1 | contig 11909 bp, 6 predicted proteins | sample DIDeMG_FD_108225 | JGI IMG/M metagenome (GOLD analysis project Ga0160505, IMG submission 108225) | Enriched chicken feces microbial communities from UW Madison campus, WI, USA - DID2874_E49_Stillage MG | ecosystem: Host-associated > Birds > Digestive system > Large intestine > Fecal ...
AGCCGTTGCGCTCGAGGCGCCGTCTGTGTGCGACATCCTTGGTGAGGGTCCGATATCGGTCGGGTCAGTACCTCATTCCTAGACTTCTCACGAGTTAGTTTCTTATACTTTGGAGCCTTTTGGAGTCGATGCAGTAGCTGAACGTTCCACAAGAGGTGCCATTCTGCCACATGCACAAGACGGGAAAGCAACAAGTGGATAAGATCATGGACGAGTGAGAAGTCCTCCATTTTCGTCATCAGTGCATCAGTGAGTCACCAGCGGGATCAAATTTCGTGCCCTCATAAAACAACCTGCACGTTTCATCTCTGATTGTGGCTAGTGGCAAAGCCATTGGCTGACGCGGTCAGCCATGTTGACGCCATCGGTCTGTCGTTGCACGTCAAAACGACCCAGACGTGATCGGAGCAATGTAAGATAACAGAATGTGATTAAGATTGTCAACGTCCCCGTCCGTCACCTAGCGCACGCCATGACCGTGATCGCAGGCAGTGTACCTGTGCGGCGTTCAACGTTGAATGCAGAAAAGCACATCCCGTCCACTCACAAATCTGTATCCCTAGTTTCCCCGTGTCTCCCCACGACGACCTGCTCGGCATCTCGGCACGCAGTTTCCTGTCATTTTGATATTCTTTGTCCATCTCACATTTTAACCGGTCAGATGATGGTGGCACGCCTTGCGATGACTCGGGCGATGGTGACATGCTTGGCAAGATGTCGATTGCCCGTGTGGCAACAATGCGGGGCTGCCCCGCTTTTATTGCTGTAGAGGGTGGTCACAGATGAGCCAGTCATTTCTCACACGTCCCGAAACAGCACTTTAATCACCAGGTTGCTCGACGACGACATCTCTCGGAATGGGTGTTAAGTGGTACAAGAGATTGTTAAAACGTTCTTGTAAGCATCTCTGAGGTCTCTGGACTCTGTACTTTTAATCGTGAGTAGCCAGCGTGATTTGGTCTGACTGTAGTTAGACACAATGGCGCCTGTTCCCATTGACAGCGAAACTCGCCTTGCGAACGGTGGCGACCACAAGGTCAATGGGTACCACCACCCTGTAAAGACGCAGAAGCCCGTGTCGACCGTTGCCGGCGTGATCAACCGTGTTGCCAGCAGGACCAAGCCGCAGAACCTCCCGAACGGTATCGCCAACGGCCACGCGAATGCTCCTTCTGCCCCTGCGAGCACCAAGGCCAGCGGCCAACACATCAAGGATGTGTTCCGTGATGCTGCCAGCAGCGTCTGGGTCGTCACGGGCGCGTGGGAAAACCAACCCGTGGGATTCACGGCTATCACCGTCAACTCCGTTTCGATCGACCCGCCTATGATCAGTTTCAACATTGGCCGCAACTCGAGCAGTCTCAGCACACTCAGCCGCTCGCTCCGTTTCGCGGTCCACCTTCTCGGACACGAGGACGGCCACGTCGCCCAGCGCTTCGCTGCGACCACTGAGAAGCGTTTCGCGGACCGCTCGACCTGGCAGTGGCACGACGATGGCCTTCCAGAACTCCTCTCGGGTTCGATTGCGCGTCTGTCCGGAAACATCGTCTCTCTCTCTGCTGCTGGTGACAACCTCATCGCAATTGGCGCCGTCGAGAACGTTTCCCGCGCTGAGGGCCACCCGCTCGTCTACCAGCAGGGCATCTACCGCCAGCTCACCCCCGAAGTCGCCCGGCCTCAGAACAAGAGACGCATCTACCTCAACGCGTTCGACATGTCCTGTGTTGGCCACCAGAGCCCCGGCCTCTGGGCCCACCCGACCGACCGCGCAAGCACGTACAAGGACCTCGAGTACTGGACGGGCATTGCGCAGCTGCTTGAGCGAGGCGGCTTCGACAGCTTGTTTATCGCGGATGTGGTCGGAATCTACGACGTGTACCAGGGCTCTCGCGATCCGGCCGTTCGCGCCGCGTCGCAGGTTCCCGTCAACGACCCCGTGGGCCCGATTTCCGCCATGGCTGCGGTGACCAAGCGCCTCGGATTCGGCGTTACTGTGTCCCTCAGCTACGAGCTCCCGTACGCTTTCGCCCGCCGCATGTCGACGCTCGACCACCTCACCAAGGGCCGTGTCGCCTGGAACATCGTGACCGGATACCTCAAGTCTGCAGCGACCAACATGGGCCTTGATGACCAGATCCCCCATGATGAACGATACAACATTGCCGAGGAGTTCCTCGAAGTGTGCTACAAGCTCTGGGAGGGTAGCTGGGAGGACGACGCGGTGATCAAGGACGTTCGAAAGGGCATCTACACGGATCCCGCCAAGGTGCACGACATTGCCCACGAGGGCAAGTACTTCTCTGTTCCGGGCGCCCACCTCTGTGAACCATCGCCACAGCGAACGCCGTACCTGTTCCAGGCGGGAGCCAGCTCCAAGGGTCAGCAGTTTGCCGCCAAGCACGCTGAGAGCGTGTTCATTACCGGACCGACTGCAGCACATATAAAGAAGCTCGTGTCGAATTTCCGTGCCGAGGCGGAGCGCCAGGGCCGCAATCCCCGCGACCTCAAGATCTTCACCCTTGTCACCGTCATCACAGGCGCCACCGACGAGATTGCCCGCGCCAAGTTTGAGGACTACAAAAAGTACGCCTCGGTCGAGGGCGCGCTTGCCCTGTACGGTGGCTGGGCTGGTGTCGATCTCAGCACGATCGATCCCGACCAGCCGCTCGAGTACGTCGAGAACGACGCGATCCGGTCCGTCAACCAGATGTGGAGCAAGCAGGGAACCGGAGGCGAGGTCTGGACGCCGCGCAAGATTGGCGAGAAGATCGCCATCGGAGGTCTTGGGCCTGTCATGGTCGGCAGCGGGGAGAGCATCGCGGACCAGCTGGAGCACTGGGTCGAGGAGACAGATATCGACGGGTTCAACCTCGCCTACGCCGTTACCCCCGGTACATTTGAGGATATCATCGAATACGTCGTCCCTGAGCTGCGCAAGAGGGGCAGCCTACCGCCTGCCGAACCCGACGACGCACCTCGCAAGACGCTCCGTGAGCGCATGGGGGGGCCGAATGCGACGGCCCACGTCTCTCCGGACCACCCGGCTTACGGTTACAAGATTAGCAAGTAAAACAAAAGTCAGCGGGCGACGGCGCTCGCCAAGACAGTAGTCAGTAGTAGTTAGCATCCATTCTTCTTTTTGTCTTCTCGTAACAATGCATTTCAGTACCAGTTGCATGTCGGCTTGGCAGTCTTGTCCGCAGCACGGTTTGCTGGTTGTGGAGTGACGTCACGTGATTGTTGCAGCCGCGTCTTCCCGCTGTGGAAACGCGGAGACGGATGACGATGGCCGTTGTAGGCTGTGCCAAGAGGTACCCGGCGCCGAGACTCTATTGTTCTCAAACTCATCGACTCCGCCGATCGTCGCTGCAACTCTGGACACTTCCATAAGGACCTACATAAGCGACGGAGTCGGCATAATGGGCGATCCACAACGCACAAACACACCATCCACAATGACCAACCTGTTAACCCGAGTGATCAGTGGCAAACGGCGGAATTCCAACACGAACCGCAAGGAAAAGGATGAAAGTGAGGAGAGCGCGGTGGATTGACGTTGTCTGACTGCCCAGTGCCGCATGCCCGCTTCTCCTCTTCGGCGTGGGTCAAGGAACCCTTAAGCACTGGCGACGGAGGATATACCCAGTACCGCGCAACGACAACCTTGGAGTATCATGTCGAGGGATTCACCGGAAAGAGTCATGCCGCTTACCTCGTGTGAGTACGAGCATGCCTCCACCTCTGTGCACCCTATCCCCACAGGGAACTGACTGTTTGACAGGACAATCCACCCCGATTCTGCGCCAGAGCCCAATGAGAGCGGCTGGTTTGGTGAGTTGCCACCGGATGCCATATGGTCCCTGGCTGCCAAGCCTCGCAGAACATTAGCACAGATGATGCTCTGCTGCGGACTTGTCTCATGTGCAGATGATAGATTAGCATGTCGCGTGATGGGCTGGGTCGCTCGGAGTCACCGCAGGCGTGGACATGGCGACTGTATCTTGCAGCATGTGGACTAACCTCAGACGGCCACGAGACGTTTGTCGGCGACGTCGCGGGAAGCAAGGGCACTGTGGTCATGCGGTCGTCGGGAAAGATTTTCAAAGGCAAGGTGTCTGGAGAATGGACTATACTGGAGGGAACTGGAAAGTGAGTCCAGCATGTCTTGAGGTTGAAAAGCAGCGTTTGGGCGGGTTGGACACGGGCCAAACCACAAGCGCTTCTCTGGGAGGAGCGTGCACCAATCTGTTTAATAAACGCCAGAATCCTGCCCGATCAACGCGCCAAGAGATTCTTTGGCCGTTTGTGGCTGGAAAGTGAGGCCATTGCAGTGTTCAGAAGCGCGATACATCTGTTCACAAAGCCCCGCATTCGTTCTTGTATCCATCACTCTCACTCCTCTCCTCTCACCTCAGTCTCCGACGACTCCCTATACTGACAGCGCAGAGACGGGTTGCTCGGCATCCGTGGCACGGGCTGGTACGAGTACACAACCAGCGGCGAAGCACTACGCGGACGAGGCAGAGGCGGTATGAAGATCGATTTCGACGAGGACAAGACTCAGCTGTCGCCATCGCTTTAACAAGCCTCGCAGTCCAGCCCCTCCACGCGGCCTACCTGAGCTGCTCGCACCACACGCCGCTCGCCCATTTGACCGGCATCTGTGTCCTCATGCCGTTCAAGCCAGGCAAGCTCCGTCCGCCGCCTCTTCGGAGTCTCCACACTTCGGCATTCTAGAATCTTGCCAACCAGAGGCTGTCCGTAGCCCACCGCCGTCACCCTCCCGCGCCGTCGACCCGACGGTGGCCAATAGGTAGAGCCCTGAGTCGAGTCAAGCAGAGGAAAACGAAGAAAGAGCCAGTTCCGTGAACAAATCTTGGCAAATCCGTGATGTATACATATAGGGCAGCAAGAACGGTCGTCTCCCACAAAGATCTGAAGAATCCACCACGAGACGCAGCTATGTAGGGCAGTGCTGTAAGTAAAAATTCCGTGCGCGTGGCTCTCATACAGGCCAAGCCTCAACCAATGTGACTGGCCTTCGGGCTCGGGCATGCTGCTAGAGATAAGAATCGCAGGCAAGAGAATCGCAGAGTCAATGGGTTCCCCAGCGGGCCCCGCGTCGATCCGTAAGTGATCGGCGTTAGTGAAGCTTTATAAAACTCGCTGGCCATTTGCTGGCAATACGGGTGGGGGACACCGGACATCTCGGCAACGGGAAGCATCCAAGCTTTTTCTTATCGATGACGAGCTCGGGCGGTGTTCGTCTAAAGTGCTTATCTTGGCTGTGGCCAAGTGGGCTCTCTGTTTGAGAGAGGGGGACGATGTTAGCTTGGATAGATATATACCCAACGCGTCGACTTGAGGCGTTCGGAGGTCTTGTCCATCACTGATCATCAGTATCTTCATCCACGCTCTCCACATCAGACATCAGCATTGCCCATAGCTCTCTTCCCTCAGTCACAACTCCCTTCCCTCGTCTCCCTCCGGTCTTCGCCCGCTCGCACCTCGTCTCAGCTCGTCTCAGCCTATCCCCACACCTGAACGCATCCAGCACCAACCACAGTCAAGCTTGCAAGTGATCGACATCTCTTGAGAGCCCCACGGAGCCATGTCAAGTTCCCCGGACATGATCCGGACGCAGTAGCGGGCCACCAACGAGTAACCACGTAGCCACTTGCATTGTTCTGTGAGACTTGTGGTCGTAAAAGCTGAAAGCGGGGTCCTTCGTTGGCGCCCTCCGGGGGAAGAGTGGGGCAGCCTCGGCGACTCCGTCCGGTTTCAGCTGTTACGCAAGCGAGGGCGCGCCGTGGTCGTACGTGATTGGTGGGCCCCACTATGCTCTCCGCAAATGTACCGTCCGTAACTGACAGCCCTGGCCCGGACCGTAGACGATGTAGCCGCTGGCTAAAGCTGACTTGGTAACGCCGGGAGGCTGACGCTCATTGGCAGAGATAACTCGACTACGGCCTGACACGATACAGATGAGATATGGCGCTCCTGAGATACGAGGAAGCCGGCATATCGACCGGCTGTCCCCCCACTCCTCACAGCGGAGGGGTGGGGGTCGGGGAGGGTGAAGGCTGGGCTCGGCGCTCAGCAGGAATGGCATGCGTACGCTCCAGGGGGGCAGCCAGGTAGCTGCCGCACAGGCTGAGTTTCGACTGGGTAGGGCGTACTGAACTAGGCGCTCCGAGAACAACGTACATACGACTGACAGTTGCTCTGTCAGCGACGGAATGAACAACCCCAAGCGAACGCGGTTGTGGAATCTGGGACTCCAACCGGGGAGAGGCAGCGGGGGCCCTTCTTTACGACATTCAGGCCTGTCGTCGAGTCTGTCGGCGGGCGTCGGTCTGCTCTTTGTCGTGCCAGGGACCGGTCGCGGGCAGGAACGCGAGTCAATGGCAACAAAGCGTGCCCTCTTCAGCCCCTTGTTCGGGGTCCGCGGCACCCCCGCGATGCCCAACCGTCCAGTATCGTCCAATTGTCGATCACCACGTGACTGCAAACGGGGGTTGCTTGACGGAAGTGTGGCGGAGAGGCTGGGCACCTTGAAGGGGAGTGATGGGAGCGATATGGCCAAGCCCAGGGTTCGGCGGTGCACTATCCGAAAATAACGCAGGGCATTGACCGAGATCAAATCAAATTTCTCGTGGAGTTGATGCCGAAAACAGTGATACCTAGGGTCACTGAATTGGGACACAAAAACAACACAGAAATGCATCTGTATGGTGTGAGAACAGAGAACAGCAACCATTGGAAGTGGTCGTGTGCGGGAAGATAACCGGTCGATGCCGTTCTGATAGCTGGCGGCTGGCTCTGAGGATTAGCGCTTACCAACACGACTTTGGATCTTCCAGCGAAGAAAAACCTCAAAACTTATCGTAATGTTCCTGGCGGCAGGAAGGCCGAGGCTCCCTTGACTGGGAACGGGGGCAATTGGATTAGGGTGGCTTATAGGCTGGCAGAGTCAGAGCCCTAGCCCGGCGGCAACTAATCCCCCTCACAGCGGTGGTGGTAAACGACGGTTAAGGGCAAAGACCCAGTGTGACCAATAACCGCCCGGCTCGGAACTCCAACCTTGACTTTTCCTGCCCCCGTTCGCCTCCTGTTCGTGTTCTGTCCAGTCACATGGGCACCGAAAAGTGAGCGACAGGTACAGCTTGTTCAGCCCAGTGTCGTTGAGGGGAGCTTTACAGTTGCGGGCCCCATCCTCCCGAAGTGCGCCCTTCAGTTCCCCACATTCAGTACGACGCCGCCTCACCTACAGGCCGATGCCTTGCTCCAGGCGCCGAGACAGGCACACTAAGCGAAAACCAACAACCTGAGAACCCCCATCATATCTCCTGGCGCATCGGGCGAGGTTTTAGTTGGTCTGATGTTCAACTTCCATAAGCGGCGCATATCAGGCAAGGAATGAAGTCATTGTGGGGGTTGCTCCGCCTAAACACCTTGGCGCGCCCTGGAGTTGACGGAGGGGGCGGGTGAACGCCGTGAAAAAAAGATGGGAGCAACTGATCTCGGCCCCCCTCGAGTCGATAGCGGGCTCAAACAGAAAGCTTTATAGGCCGACTGTTGGAAAAGAAAGATCTGCAGACCCACCCCACCCCCCCTTCACTCCTTTCTATACCTACTACCCACTTGAACGCACACGATGGCGTCCACGGGAGTCTACGACGAGAAAGTCTACGACGCCGAGAAGCAGCAGCTCGAGGCTCACCAGGCCCACAACGGGACAGACCCCCGTTTCCCTGGCAAGACCAACGAGTATGCCATTGAGGTCGCACCCGCTGGTGCCGCCGTTCACGATGCCGTCTTCGGTGACATGGGAGAGGGAGGACCCAACTACCGTGCTGTGAGTGATCGCGCTTATGTGTCGGAGCTCTCGCTGACAGCTTAGGTCGGCCCTATGGGCGCTTTCGTCCTGATGACCAAGGCCAACATTGGTCTCGGTGTCCTGTCTATTCCTTTCGTCTTCATGCTCGTCGGAATGGCCCCTGGTGTCATTCTCCTCTTCGTCATGAACTTGCTGGTCATGTGTGAGTATTCTGAGAGCGCTTTCTCGGGCGTGGTCTTGTGACTTGGCCCAGACCTGCCCAGACTTTTCACATCGCTAACGAGCCAGACTGCGCCTGTGTTATCGGAGACTTCAAGTTGAACCACCCCGAGACCTATGCTATCGCCGACGCAGGATACATCGTTGGAGGTGTCTTCGGACGCGAGTACTTTGGTCTTGCGTTCGTTCTCTGTGAGTATTTTGGCTGACAAAGCTTCCCTGTGGGGTGTGGCGTTCACGTGAGCATTGTGGCTGACCCAGAACAGTCATGATCTTCGTTTCGGCTTCGGGTATTGTCTCCATCTCCACCGCCCTTAACGCCGTGTCTATGCACGGTGCCTGCACGGCCATCTTCATCTTTGTCGCCGCCGTCGCTGGGTTCCTCCTTGCCTCCATTCGTACCCTCGGCAAGATTGCCTGGCTCGGATGGGTCGGTCTCGTCTCCATCATGGCCGCCATTCTTACCCTCACCATTGCTGTCGGTGTCCAGGAGCGCCCTGAGGACGCCAAGAAGGCCGGTTACGTTACTGGCCCTTGGCCCAAGGACCTCCGTACCAGCGTCAAGGCTCCCTTCGCCGACGCTATGACTGCGATCAACTCGATTCTCTTCGCGTACGCCGCCACCCCCACCTACTTTGGTATCGTCTCCGAGATGCGTGACCCCCGCTCGTACAAGAAGGCCATGTGCCTGTCCATGCTTGGTCTTTGGGTCGTCTACACTGTCATCGGTGTCGTCGTCTACTACTTCTGCGGACAGTTCGTCTCGTCGCCCGCTCTTGGTTCGGCCGGTATTCTCATGAAGAAGGTCTGCTACGGTATTGCCATCCCTGCCCTGCTCGTCACCCTCTGCATCTACTCGCACCTTGCCGCCAAGTACTTCTTCGTCCGTATCCTCCACGGCTCCCGCCACCTCACGCACCCCGGCAAGGTCCACTGGACCGTCTGGCTGTCGTGCACCTTTGGCGCCATCGCTATTGCCTACATCATCGCCTCCGCCATCCCCATCTTCGGTAACCTCATCTCGCTCATTGGTGCCATTATCGGCCCCTCGGTCACTCTTACTCCCTACACCATCATGTGGTGGCACGACAACTGGCGCTACGCCCCTGCCCACGAGCGCACCGGCCGCAGGAAGATGATGCTCTGCTTCAACATCCTCATCTTCTGCATCGCCCTCTTCATCACTGGCGCCGGAACGTACGGTGCTGTTGACACCATCATCAAGGACAAGTCCCGCACCACCCCCTGGTCGTGTGCCGACAACTCCCACTCGGTCGAGTAAACTAGCATCAAAACAGCATCTTAAATGTAGTTCCCAAAAGTCGTTAATCTTCTTCCCCCTATCGTGTTTGGCCCTAGGGCTGAAGCGTTGTACATAGTCGTGTCTCTATGGATTGCATACGCACAAGCTACACGAGCAGTTGCACTTCTGATTGCTTTAGGTCCTGCCAACTAGTCACTGTAGAGAAACGAGAGCCTGTGAGCAAGCATGAAGTGGCGACTACACCGTTACTGCGAATGTGAGAGCCGCAGAGGACACTACGCGCGGTGGACAAGTCATGTCCGCTGCCCGTGACAGCAGTCTCATTACATGATGGATGACAAACGAGACCCCGACCTACATCTACGTGGGTCCCACAGTAACCGCTTAACCGTTATCTCTTCCCTGGGGAGATAGCGCTGGTCGATCCCCGCGATACCAACGCAAGTCAGTAGCCGCCAAAGCCGGTCATGTGGGGCCATGTGGGGACGCCATCATCTCTCCGCAGCCTTTTTGGTGCACCGCGTGTGTCCATCACATCAAAGGTACGGACCAGCGTGGCACATTCCACCCCGGATCGCCGTCCCTCCGCCCAAGCGCCGCGGTCCCCGCAGCTGGCTCTCCCTGCACCATGCTGCGCCTCCATCCCTGGGTTTCGCGTTGATAGAGCCCCCTGTCTAATGATTGTTCGGAGGGTTACGAGGCCTCTTGCGTTGATACGCTGATATCCGGGCTAGGTTTTTTCAACACTTCACCTGGCCGTTGTGCCCACGTGGTCCACCCCAGCACCGATGTGCCGATTGTTATCCATCGCTGCGCACTTTCCGGGTCAATCGGACATTGCTCAAATCCTACTACACCCGCAGCCGTGCCTCCTACTGAGCACTCACATTGATAGGCTGCTACTATGGGTGGTGCGTAAGGGCTCAGTGACAAGGTGAGCTGCTCACCAGCTGAGATCGAGAGTGGCACAACGACATCCCTTGTACAGGGACGTGATAATGGGTGTGCCCGCAGAGATAGCCAGGATATCGCAGTCATCGGAGCAAGATTAGCCCGACGATAACCATTTCGTGAGTAACTGTCGCACGAAAGTGGCACGGGAGAGGCAGGGAAGGAATCAGTTTTCGCTGGTGTGGTGAAGGGCGGTGATTACAAAAGGATAGATTTGTGATTGACTGTTGCTCTGCCTCATCACACACAAGTTAGCGCTTGCTACAAAGATTGGCGATATGAATACTTGTGCTCTTTTCTTGTCGCCCTCGTCCGCTGTTCTGTTGGCCTTCCAAGGGCCTATGTTGGTGCGCGCAATGCCACAAAGCGGCGGGATACGCCCCACCAAAGTCTCCTCCGAAGGTCTTCCGCCAGATGGTCCTCACCAACGTCCACAAGACGCATATCATCAATGAGGTAGTTGAATTGAGTCACAGAACCTACTACTGCTGTTGGCGCGCCGCTTCGCGAGAGATCGGTTCATACCTGGATCGAGTGGGTTCGTCCTCCCAGCACCGACCCGATCGTACTTACAGGTACGTGGCATCGGTTGTGGCTGGCTTCGAAGTAATCATTGGTTTGTACAGAACCCCGCTGTCCGTCCTTCCGGACAGATCGATCGTATCTAGTCCGTTCATGCTTCAACAGGCTAGGATTGAATACATGTGGCGTCCATGTGTTGGATCGACACGCCACACGCCAACTCCTGATCAGCGCCACGTCGTGCACAGTCACTCCATCACTCTCAGAATCGCAAGCTGTCACATCAGCCTCTCTCTTCTTCTCGGCGACCTCTAGCCAGCCGGTGTCTTGGCATCGAGGGAGAGCGCCTACTTGCGATGCAGCCTTGACCTGGGGCACTTGCAAGATCGCGGGCGAACGTTTCTAAGCCGCGGTTACCAGCGACGGAACAAAAAGCCAGAGGCAGTTAACGCTGTGGGCAGCCGCTCAACCTGAGCGCTCACTCTGAGGCGCGTTGCACAGGTTTTGTGGAGCTTCGCCAAGTCCAGAACATCTTGGCGGCATACCGGGGGCTGATGGAGCCGCAGCCCAGAACTTGCAGAACTTGGGTGCCGTCAGACACACCCACGGCGGAATATGCTGACGTCACGTTCACTCCATGCTTCTGTCCGTCTACAGTACTGTCGGTATACCTTACAGAACGAGACGGCAGAACTGGTAAACTCTTGCAAGGTGGGCAACGTTTCGGCCATTCGTCGATCTCCGTTGACCGTGGGGAGCTCCGATTTCACCGATGTGCGGGTAGCCCGTTGTTGTCAAGATTCAATTCATACTTCAGACTGTCAAGAAGATACGAGTACACCTCTGAACCCCAAATACAACCCGAGCGATTCCAATTAGTCCTTGTTGAAGTCGATGACGAAGCGGCCCTTTGTGCGCGAGGCGGCAACGTCGGCGAGAGCCTGGGGGAAGGCCGAGAAGGGGAGAAGAGTGACATGCTCCTTGACCTTGCCGGCAGCGAGGTAGGTGAGGGCGTCCGCCATGTCGGCACGGGTGGTGACGAGGATACCGCGGATCTTGACACCGAGGAAGCAGAGCTGGGCGGGCTCTGTACCGGCGATGGCGGTTCCGGCG
>Ga0160505_101318_pt1 | contig 11905 bp, 11 predicted proteins | sample DIDeMG_FD_108225 | JGI IMG/M metagenome (GOLD analysis project Ga0160505, IMG submission 108225) | Enriched chicken feces microbial communities from UW Madison campus, WI, USA - DID2874_E49_Stillage MG | ecosystem: Host-associated > Birds > Digestive system > Large intestine > Fecal ...
CTCAACCATAATAGGACTGCGTGCCTCAAGCTGTCGTTCCTCTTTCGGTCATTCCTACGACCTCTCCCGAGGCATGCGGTTTGACAAACTGTGACCTGAAGGACCTCACCGCCTCTGTCGTGAACCAAGTTTCCAATTGCTTCTAGCCTGCGGTTCCCAGGAGCTGAGGTATCATGTGATGGGTGTCCGAAGAAATCGTGTTCCAGGCAAAGCCGAAGTCAGCGCGGAGTTCCCAGCTGCAAGTCGGTGGCAGTGGGTTCCTGGAAATGGGTTCAGGCTTGCACTGCCCAAAGAAAATACTGTGGACTTGGATGATAACGTGAGGCAAACAGCGATGCTGCGTTAGTCATCTCGGTGTCTGGGATTGTGAAGGCTCCATAGGCACGATAAATTAGGTACAGAACACTAGAAGGTAACGGCGACGGCGGTGAGCGCGCCGAGGACCAGAGCCGCGGCATGGACAGTGAGGCCGTTGGCGCCATTGTGAGAATCCTTTGAACCCGAGCCCGAGTTGTGCGAGACAGAGCTGTTGGAGTGGTCCACACCTGTCTCCTTGGGGCTAGAACTAGCCGAGGTGCTGCTTGCAGTGGTCGTGGTTGAGGTCGAGTTTGCGGTTCCATTCTTCTCGCAGTGCGAAGCCATGGCGACGGAACTAAAGTCGGGAATCTCAAACTTCTGCGCCTCGTCGTTGTCGTCGCATGGAAGGAGGCGAAGATTGTCGTTCATTGCGAGACACTGCTTGAAATCGGCAGTTGTAATGCGGAAAATGTAGTTTCCATTGCTTGTGTCGCAGTTGGGACTGGAGAGGCGGACCTGCCACGTGTAATCCCTGCCAGTTGGGCACGGGCCGAGCTCGGCGTACTTGGCAGCAATATTGTCTGAGGTCAGAACCGGTAAGAGGCACAAGACGTACCTTTCGTAGACGGAGGGAGAATGCAGTACTGGTCCGTGGTTGACTCTTCGAACCGGATCTCTGTCGGACCGAAGTCAAAGTCAAAACGGCCTCCGCCGCTGGCCTGGCCTCCGGCTTTACACTCCCCACTGGTTGTTAGTTCGGTCGGGGTTGGTCAACTCACATAAACAGCGTCTGGTGCTCCTTCGCGTCCCAGGCAGTACGAAGACACGAGCCAAGTTCAACCAGAGGATGGATGACATGACCACAGCCCGTGTCGATGTAGGAGCCGTTCGCTGCCGTCTGCCGAGAAGGGTAGCAGTTGGCTCCGTCGCGGTGTACGAGAGGCGACGCCGAGACCGCAGTAGCGAGGAGGATGGAGGCGAGCATTGGAGATAAGGTTGCAGATGCGTTGGTGAGTTCTACTACAGAGACGACCACCTTTTATAGACCAGTGGACCACACAAGTGGAGGTCTGTGCCTCTCCAACAACCAGCCACCTCTGAGGGACGCCAGTCAACGCACATCCGCTGCACCGCGTCTATCTTATCCGCAAGGGGTTACCCGTGGCGTGCCTGATGATTCCAGACATTTTTACCGGCCTGGCCAGCAGTAGCAGCGGCCATCGGCGAATGGCGGTGCAAGCTCAGTCCTGAGTTGTGGAACGAGGCAGGTGCGTACCAGACATGCCGGCAATGCGAGGACCCTGATTCCGGCTCCACAGTGATCAAAGCGCGGTGCCAGATAACAAATGTGTCAATGGCCAGAAGGGTGAGGGCGATGGCGATGCGGACGGTTGTGGTCGAGTGTGCATTGTGCAACGTGTTCCCTGCGCGGTAAGCCGAAAACGTGTCAAGGAGTCGTCCCGCTACACACGGAGTCGTTACTGTTTGTGGCATGATTTCAACAGGAAGCCCGAATGTCGCATTAGTGCACCGCACCACGACCACGTCCAATTGACGGCTGTGGCACAGCTCCAGAGCGCGCTCAATTGACAGGAAGATCAGACTCCCACACTAGTGAAGACGGACCGGGCTATAACGGCACGCCGTTCAAATTGAAGGTCGCATCGGGAGCTACGGCAGTGTCCGCTTCGCTCTGTGCCCACAACGTTCTGCGCTCTGAATGTCCCCATGCCGGATGGTCAGGCTAGAGTTGACAACTCGTATGTGAACTGCGAGAAGAGCATTGAAGTATCTAAGTGGCGATGTATGGGTGGCTTCAGTCATAGTGATGAACAGGACTACACATGGACGCAATGAGGTCCTTGTTGCAGGCCCTATACCACTACGGGCAACTACAATCGCGTGAGGATCGGGTCGACGCGCCAATGAGGCAGCCCGGGCCGTCACCCTCTAACTGCAAAGCCTGGCGCGACTGACATCTCCATGCGGTGAACAACGATCTGGTCGGCAATAATTACTTGCCACAGTCACCGGAACCGCACTGTCAAACTGGAAGATGTCACGTGATTTCACCATTCCCGATCAACATGCCTTATCTCCGTTTCTCATCCCTCCGCATTTCTTTCCCTCGCTCTCTCTCTCCGTCTCTTCATCTTCTCACCTGTCCATCATGACCATTCTGCCTCCAGAACTCTTACAACTGATCATTTCCTTTATTGATCCCTTTTCTGATCGCCAGACCCTACTTTCGTTGCTCCGCGTGTCGACAAGCTGCTGGGATGCGGCCGCCCGAAGCCTGTACCGGACTGTGACCTTACAGCCTAAACACTTCCCGCAGCTGTTCACACCACCGCATCTACCATGTTCCGACCCCGCGGGACGCGTCCGCCGCTCGCTGTCGTTTGTTCATAACCTCCAGTTTTTGGGAGAGTTCGAGTGGGAAGAGCGCGAGTGCATGTGGAGCTGGGCGCAACCGCACATTCCTCTGTTTCCCAACGTCCGCACGTTCGCACTCACCACGTTCCAAGGCGATCGCTATCGAACAAGCCGACCAGCCCCTCCAGACGTGGTTATATTCGACTACCTTGAAGATGTATGCGTTCACCATGAAAACTATTACTCCGACATTGCAAATTTGTTGCCTTCGCTCCGCAAACGACCGGCACGGACTCTCACTCTCCACTGTGAAAGGCTGGAGCGCATCGGGACAGTGTCAGCTCAATTCTGCACGTTCTACGACGATGGCATTTGTGTGGACGGGACAGAGAACGACATTCAGCAAATCCAGAGCCGTTTGGAGGAGTCGGGAGTCGCGGCAACGATCTACCTCCGAGGCACACCAGAACAGGTCGCTGCGGTGGAGCAGAAGGCTGCGACGAAGAGCTTAGCCTCGATGGACAACGTCGAGCTTGTTCTTGGGGATACTGCGCCCCCATGTGCCCTGTGCGGTACGTTTCCGTTCCAAATCGCGCTAACATTAGGTCACACTTGGATGGGTTGGCCAAACTATCTGAAACCAGACCCACAGATGCTGCAGGAGCTCATGGCCTTTGCTGCACAGCACACCCCCTCGCAGGACGAGAGTTTATAAAGTGGGCCAGTGGCCGCACCTTGTACGCTTGTATGGTTGTCATCAGGACGCCAGTGATTGACGATGCCATATTGTAGGCGGGAACCCAGTCGTTCTAGACCACACCTCGGCTGTTCGCATCTTGGAGTCCTTGGCGCATCCAGGCGTTGCAGGTGCCTTCTGGCCGTAACCGTTATAAAAGCTCCAATGTCTCGACCACATTCTGACCGCTTGATGACCTTCAAGAGAACTGCATTCCTTTACAATCACTAACCTTCACTAACGGAACCTTCTGATTAACCACACTTAAACTAGGGGAAGTGCTCGGGAGCGACGCCAAAGTAGCTTCCGTTGGCGACATGGAGGAGGGTGCCTTCCGGCTTGTCCTGGTAGGCGTACCAGTTGATGGTGTTGGACGAGGCGTGGTTACCCCACCAAACGATCGACTTGCCCTTGCCGGCGCCAAAGCTGAAGACGAGGGTGGAAATGAGACCGGAGATGGTGATGCCCACCGACAAGCCGGCAAAGATGAGGTAGGCGTACTTGGACCACCAGGCGGTGTAGTTGCGCTTGAGGTACGACTGGAAGAACCAGGCGAGGTAGATACCCGTGGTGGCCATGGACAGGTTGTTCTGGTTGGACCACTGCATCATACCCGAAAGCGCAATGGCGGGGTTGATGTAACCAATACCCCTGGCGACCGGCATGAAGAGCCACTTGTCGAGCTTGGCGTAGGTGGCAGCCGAGCAGCGTTCGTAGGCGCGACGCCTGATCTTGGGCGAGACAATCTCGCCAAGTGCCCAAACGAGTCCGATAAGCGCGCCGATGAGGAAGCACCAGGGAAGAATAGGGTAGAGCTTGAACATGCGCTTAGTGCCGAACAGACCGTAGAAGATGGTGTTGGACCAGGTCTGGCGAGGCCAAGCGCAAACCATCTTCTGGGGGTCGTCGAGATCACAGAACGAGCCCGAGTTGTAGCCAGTGACGAGCCAGTCGGTGATGATGACGTAGAAGAAGGTGTTGAGGAAGACGGACGCAATGTGGCCACGGAAGACGGAGCGCGGGGGCAAGTGGGCGTACTGGACATACTTGAGGTCAAGCATGAACGCGCCAGCCTGAATGTCGAATGCAGAGCCGAGCATGCTGACGTCAGCGCGAGAAGCGCAGATGAATACTTACACAATCATGAGCTGGGGGATGAGCTTGCCGGGCCACCAGAGACCAGGCAAGAGATGCCAGAGCGTGTCAAAGCCAATACCGGTAGCGGCAATCGATTCGGTAACACACCACGGGATGAGGAGAACATAACCGATACCGACGAATGCAAGAATGGACCACCAGGGCGTGTCCGTGGGGAAGTACTCGCATGCGATGACCGAGACCATGAAGCCGAGCACCAGAACAATAAGGAACCACCACTCGGGGACCTCCTTGTACTTGCGGAGCATCCTCGTGTGAGGGTCCTCAAAGCCGTCATAGGTCGACTTGCCCCAGCCGATCGTCTTGACGGCGCCCTTGACAGCGGTCGCGATGACACGCCAGTAGCGGATAAAGACGTAGACAATGGTGATCGTGTACCAGGCAAACTCGGCGCCGGTCTTGAACAGGGCCGCAGTGCTGTAGTAAGGGGGCGAGTAGTTGCGGTAAGCCTCCTCGTTGAGCGAGTTGTCGGGGTTGAGAATCATGGACGTGTTGTACGACTTTTGGGTGTTGGTAAACGTGCCACCCGAGTTGATCGGGAGGTAGGCGCCCCACGAGTAGTTGGTGTAGTAGAGAATCAGAATGACAATACCGCCGATGATGCGCGTGATGTACTGCTGCATCTGCCTGACGGTCAGCTAGGGACGATTCGTGTTACTCACGCAAAGAAGGGCGAGTTCATGGTGCCGCTGCCAGAGTAGTTGGGGTCAAAGGTAGAGATGGGGTTGAAGCCCATGCCGCCCCAGGCACCGGTGACAATGTTGAGGTTAAAGTTCTTGGGCTTGATCCAGACCATCCAGTCGAAACGCTGCAGAGCCTGGAAGATGTTGTTGGGGAACCAGTACCAGATGACGAACACGATCGAGGAGATCATGAACATGAGCCAACGCGAGATCCTCCATCCGTTGATGTTCTCACGCTTGTTGTCGTAGTGAACGAGGGTACGGTTAAGCGCCAGCATGGGCAATGCGGCGGGCCAGACCGCCTGGACGGGGTACATGGTCAGACGACGGAGAAGACCGGCGGCGCCGAGACCCATGCACTGGTTGGCGAGACCAAGGCAGATCTCAAAGCCAAACTTGACCCAGTGCTGGTTGAAGAACTGGGGCATGCGCATAGCCAAAAGACCACCCTGGTTACCCGAGGTCGCCGAGGACATGATGATCGTCGCAAAGAGCTGCTCCTTGGCGCTCCAAGGGCCGGGGTTGATTGTGTAGCGGGTGCCGCGGAACCTAATGCCCCAGTCGGGGAGACACACGGCCAGAGCCTGACCCATAGGCACAAGCAAGAGCTGCACGAGCGAAGTGGGGATCGAAATACCCGGCTGACGAGGGGCGAAGACTGCGGTTAGCTTGATTTTACCTCTGATTACCTACAAGTGTCCACAATGGTGCATCCAATGCACCAGAACATGCCGAGAACGTATGCGCGGACGGTCTCGCATGGCTCCTCGATGTCGTCGTACGGAAGAGTAACCGCGCGGACCTCGGGGTACGGCGACCAGTTGAAGATAAGACCAGCCTGCTTGCAGACAACGTATTGCCAGTCCTCGTAGTCGAGTCCAGACGCCTCGGGGCCCTGGACGAGAAGCTTGATGCGCTCCATGTACGGCTTCATAAACGACAAGTCGCGGTGGTGAATGTCGATGGCCTGCTCAAGCTTCTTGACGGCCTCCTCGGGACCAAAGGTCATGACCGCGGCGATCACGCGGTCAACGTCGGAACCCGTAGGGAGCGTCTCGCCTTCGTGGTTGCCCGAGTACTCGTTTCGCATGCGCTCGGCCCAATCGGGGGGACACTGCCACTCGCCCGGAGGGGAGATACCCTTCGCGTCGTGGATCTCGGCGTGGACGTCGGAGTTGCTGTCCTTCTCATTGTGGTGTGTGTAGCCCTCCATCGTCTCCGAGTTCTCAATGTGTATGGCCATCGTGACAAGAGGGGATGGACAAAAGATGTCCCCCGAGCACGGACTATAAAGTGATCGCTGCGGGGTCTCCAGTGGCGCGTCCTTGCAAGTAGCGCTGACTCGGATTGGACGCCGCAAGTCGCGCCGTCAACGACTGATCTTCACACCTTTGCTATCGCGCCCCATGTCCGGTCTGTGGGGTCTCCAGCGGCGGACGCCGGTCCTCCGCGTCGGTTTCTACGCCGCAGATCGGGCAGTGAACAGCCTATCTGGGGTCTCCAGCGACGAACATCCGCGCTCCTCGTCGGCCTGGTCGCCGTTTGCATCAAAGGTAAACATGACAAAGTGTCATTTTAGTGAGTGTTACCATGCGGTGCACATTCAGTCTCTTGCGTTTAGTTCATGCGTAGATGATGAACCCTGACCCGACAGCGCGCGCTAGCGACAAACAAGCGCGGTGGAGTATGGTCCGATTGCACCAACGGCCGAGTCGTGATCGAGTACGTGAATTGTGGGGCAGGTGTCGTACAGGTACTTCCCGCCACACCAGGTACCTCCGGGAAGGATATATAGTCCTCGCCTTGGATATACCGTCAACTCTGAGTCCAACTGTGCCGTCCATTCTGTCAGCTGACCCCAGCTAATGTCCCGAGCGCAGACAGGTGCCTTGGGCGGAGTTCGTCATCAACTGTCCATCAAACAGGTTGCCGATCTCGGCTCTCAGATTCCAAAGGTTTAAGCACATGGCCCCACCATTTGACGACTGGTAAATGACGTGCTGGTGGACCGCATGGGCGGTACCGTCAATCTCGTTCCTCTGCATTCTGCAGGCACAATGTTCGCAGTCGAGATGCAGCATGGTAACTGTCTCGGCTTTCGGTTAACTGCTGCACCTTTTGGTCGAGTCACGATGTGTACCACTGACAAGCTTAACACCTCCACATCTTGCAACGTTGCACACCCGCGGTCGACAATGTGATGCATCTCTGTGACTCGGACCGACTGAGCGTTCGGAGCACCGGAGCACGTTGTGCGGGGCGTGCCTGAAACGCCCTGATGTGAAACGAATAAGACACCGCGTGCTTTTTCTGTTGATCCGCTCCCCGAGACCCACTATTCGATATGCATTACTGTTCGCTTCCGGGCCCAGTCAGTTCCTCGGCAAGCGTCCATCGACGTCGGCTTGACGGCATGCAATCCTTATAACTGGACCACTTCAGCAGAGTTGGGGACTTTTCTCGCTCCGTATCTGGTGATGCCCCAGGGTTGGAGTAAACTTGAGCTTGACAGCGACGGCCGTCTGCCGGAACGATGATCAGCGCCATCTGCTCGACAAGGGTATTGTACTGATCAACAGGATCTCCGCCATGTTTCCATTCCGTGGCGCCGCATGTCGGATGTTGCTGCCAAGCCCAGAGACATGGCTGCACGGACCGAAGTCAGGGTGAGTGGCCACCATTGTCTTGCCCACTATCGCCCACCACCCTGGCAATTACTTCCCGTCCACCTTCACGGCCAACTCACTAAAGACCGATGCTCAGGAGTTGGGAGACTCTGCCCTGGCGACAGTGTGCGCTACATAGGTCTCGGGGCAGGACGGGTGGGCGGAGACGGGCGGGCCCGTATCGACGCCCTGAATATGCATCACAAAGATACACCGAGCCTATGGGACTGTTTGTTGAGTCTGACGGTCGCCCTGCTCTCATTCCCCTCAACGCATCTCCAGATCACACGAAGCTCAGCTCTCGAACAAGTCAGGAGGAACCCGCAAGGGAGTAATGTCCCAGACTGAGTTTATCCCCTTCTTCCGAGTGACGGTGTTTGTGGAGCGCGACGAAAGATGACGGGAAACATTGTTTCGTGCACAGGGGGACGACACGATGACACACGATAAGATCTGAACGCGGACACCAACGCCGAATACTGAAAAGCATACGGCGAACTCGCCGACAAAGATGCGGAATGCAGGGGATACGCGCGCATAACAACGAGTTGAAAGCGAACACTTCGGTCCCGGCCGAGTAAGAGGCCATGTCGACGCGATCACAGCCTGGAAAGGCACTGTTCTAACAGCGGTCACTACCGCTTTCCACAAGTCTCATCCTCCTTCGGAATGAACTTTCCAGAGGACAGAAATAACTGATCTCGCTTAGAAGAAACAAGTCGACAACTATCCCGGTGTGGTATGGTAGACTAGTTCTCCACGGCGTAGGAAGAACACAGTGCAATGAGTGGCTCCTGTTGGGAACCCAAAGCCGATTGTTGAGCTTATGAACATGGTTACGGCCGCATGCGCCGCCGCTTTCGTGCCACTCAATACTACATGTGGAAGACTCATGTGCTGCATTCGGCAGGTTGGAATGCGAACCTTTCGCGCGCTCCACGCGCTTCAACCTTTGCGCACTACCTGGCATGGCGTCTCGGGAACATCGGCCAGTGGCATTATTAGCCTCCCCGCATCACGCCATAGCTCCCTGTAGGCTCCCTATGTATACATCTGTGCCCGGGTCTGGAATTGCCTGGAGTCACCACATGTCGGCGCCACTGCAACGATCTTCAATGTCCAGAACAATTCTTTGACGATAGTCGGTAGTCTAAAGAGTGGATCCCATGGCGCCCCACATCCTGCATATGGCATCCAGTTGCGCTGCTCAATGTCACTTTCATTGATGGCGTGATGCTTCACGTTTCGGAGCTTGACCAGTTGCCGTCTTCAGCCCGAGGAACAGCTCATGTTCCGACGGTGCTGAAATGACGGGCTTGACGCTCTACAGTAACGTCTCATGTCGCGGCGGCGTGAGCTGCGCGTGTAAGATCCATCTCTGATGCTGGATGACACACCACTCCACCCTGACCAGCAGAAGGAAACAGCTCCGCCACTCATCGTACCATGCGACATGCTGATTCTCTCCATTATCTTTCATTTACCTATCAGGCTTCAGATGGTGATGTCGCTCCCCCAAATCTTGCAGAAAAGACATGGCTGTATCAGCTTACTGTGGTATCTTTGGTAGTGCCGAAGCTGCCAACCTTCTTCGGCATCAGCTCTCAAAACTGCCCACCAACGCGGTCGCCACCAGGAATTATCCTGACAAAGCACAAAGGCAGAGTTAGGAGACGAAGGACGCCATGACATGCCCTGTCATATACATCCAAAGATTTCAACCGATACACCCATATCTACTCCTTCCCAGAGCCACGAAGACGATTCGTGAAGCATGCCCTACTTGGACAACGATGGAACGCTCCCTCTGAATTCGATGTCTTTCTCCACCTCCTGGATGCCGTTTGCCACTTCTTGATCGTCCTCCTTACGAGCCGCGGACCTTCTCGACAAGTAGACAATGGCCGCAGCGATAAACAACTGTGGGTGAGAACAATAGTCTGCTTTTCCGCTTACCGATGCTGCCCCAGTCGCAATCGTGGCGATCTGGCCGTTTCTAAACTTGGGAGCCGAAGCCTGGGGCCACAGGGCAATCGCATACCACAGGTTCCCTGCCGGTCAGACTCTGCCGCACACTGAAAGACCCTCACGGCCACTCACAGAGGTTGCTGAACAGGTTCATAGAGTACAGCGTCACCGCGCGGAGGATGTCGTCGTCCTGACAGAGTGTGTTCGCCCAGGCAAACTACTGTTAGAATCATTGGCAATGAGGCACCCACATTGGTCGACTGTCCAGCGTACCCAAAGGCGGCTGGTTGTCAGCGTTGACTGGGATACTGCTTACCGATGATATAGGCAAACCAGTGGCCAGCTGTACCGATGTCCCATACAAGCAACATGACAGACGAAATGAACACTGCAACAAACCTGACATTAGACTCCAACGGCGGCCGGGCTCACATGATAGGATTGATGATGGCTCTGCTGCCCGTGAGTGTGCTCACGATGGTCAGTACATAGGTCGACACGATCGCCACGGCCGTGAAGATGGACGGGTAGTAGTTGACCTGCTGGAGCGTGTACTTTCCCGTGCTCTTGAGCCAGAATGTGAACTCGTTGTATACGCCGGTCTTCTCGAATGATGTAGCGGAGACGGCGAACAGAGCCGAAAACAAGTACCACCGCCAGTCGGTGACAATTCGTGTAACGGCTTTGCGAAACACAGGCCACGAGAGGGCCACAGCTGGCTTCGATCCAAGCCGAGTGACTGCGAGCTCGCGTTCGCTGGCACTGAGCCAGACTGCAGGTCAGAGCCCGACACACCACCCAACCCACAAGCTGTCGTCGTCTGGGGAGTGTCCGGGAAGAAGACCAGGCCGTAGAACGCAACCGGGACTGTGATAATAAAATCGAAAATAAAGAGCCACTGCCATCCTTTCAGCCCGTTCTTCCCAGCAAGGCCGTCCAGGATGGCGCCCTGCATAACACCGCTGAACAGGCTCCCCATGTTGGCCGAGGCGACAAACTTGTCATCAGCTCTGGCCCCGGTCGGGTCCTTACGATTGCCGTTCGAGCACCGAGCTCAACTTCCTTGTACCACGAGCCATAGATGTAGTGGGAGCCTGAGAACACTGCCGCTTCAAATAGGGCTTGAACGAACCGCAATCCGTACACCTGGTGAACATTGGTGACCCCTGAGGTTAGCAGATCGCCATACCGCAACTCACAAGCCAAGGCCAAAGTGCACACAGACCACACGATCATGCACACGAAGAACGTAAACCTCACGGGGATGCGGTTCGAGGACAGGGCAATTGCCGCTGGCCACTGCCCGACAAGACATCCTGCTGTCCAACACGAGCCAGCAAGGGTGAGCTGACTTCCGGTGACTGCGCGTCAGTGTGAGAACGTGAGGCACTGGACGTACATCCGACCTCCTCGGCCATTCCCGAAACGTACTGCGTGATTAGCTAGTCCCCTGCGCACCACGCACGGCATTGGTCAAGTTCGACACGTCTGCAGTCAGTAATGTTCCCCACGACAACATACCGAGCGCGAGAACAAAGTACGCCAGACAGGTAAAGGATAGAATAACCACGTCAAGTTTAAACAGCAGCTTTCGTTCAGCCTTGTCTTGTGGAGGAGGGCTCCACACGACCGCTTCGATGCGGCGAAGCAAGGAGGGTTGTTTGAGTGGGTCAGAAGGCATGGTGGGCGATGGAGGACATGCAGTGATGCATACTGGACATTCTTTAAATATGGAGACGGCACAACTAAAACGGAGAATAGCTCGCGCCAAGTATCCTTGTTATCGCGCAAATTCACAACTATGGCATCGTCTGTGACACGAATGGCGAATCCAGGGCAGAGCCAAGTAACCGATCGCGGATCGTAGGTGACTCGACATCATTCGCAAGCTTGGTACGGAAATCTCCGCGGTTGCGGAAGAACTGTGGCTTGGCCGAGTGGACTGATAAGAAGAAACTGTCCGCGATGCTCTATCATCGGACACATAATCGTACATACACATTCTCTGTAGCGACGTTGAA
>Ga0160505_101319_pt1 | contig 11904 bp, 10 predicted proteins | sample DIDeMG_FD_108225 | JGI IMG/M metagenome (GOLD analysis project Ga0160505, IMG submission 108225) | Enriched chicken feces microbial communities from UW Madison campus, WI, USA - DID2874_E49_Stillage MG | ecosystem: Host-associated > Birds > Digestive system > Large intestine > Fecal ...
AACTCTTTTTAATAAAAAAAGTTTAAATAAAAAATACCATAAAAATTTTAATCCAAAAAAAAAAAAAAAAAAATTACAAATAACTTAAAACCCCCAAATTACGCCCAAAAAGAGAAAAAAAAAAAAAAAAAAAAAAACCTTTTACATTTTCAGTTGTTGTTATTCCTATGACAGCTGGATTGCTTTTACTCAGAATATCGACTCTTGAAAATTAAATGACTCTGTATTTGAAACTGATAGCGTATCATTGTTGGAACAAATAAATTTTGATACTAGTTTAAACCTTTTATTACAGCTTCTTGGTGATTGCGGGACTGTGTACTGTTGAAAGGTAACTACTAAATTTTAGTTTTTCCAAGTAGCGAATACAAGTATCACCATCAGAAAAAACAGTACCAGTTTACATGTATTAACTAACAACAAACGTTCATTAGTAGAGGCATTAATCGAGTTCATTAGTGTGGTATGCTAAAAGAGTGGTCGCTGGCGTCGCAAACTTGTTATGTCAACAAGCAACGATAATTTGTTGTTGCTTGCCTATCCCTAGATAGTCAAGTAACATTATTTAAGTTCCAAAAAGGTCTGCTTTGAGTTGCCCTTGTTTTTTTGTTTTTTTTGTTTTTTTGTTTTTTTTTGTTTTTTTATTATTTTTATTTTGGTTGTTTAAGAGGCTATGCTAGTGATTTATTATATCCAGGATAGTGTAGTTGCCGAAAGGGGATTGCTACTGATATCAGTAGCTTTTATCAAAAGTGCAGATGCATCGAGAGGTTTAGAAGCGAACCCCAGAGAGCAAGAATAAGAGTTGAACTATTCTCTTCGAGCAACAGTACTATAACAGCTAGATTTCCTTCCTCAATAATAATAATAATAAAATAAATACATGTTAAATGGTCGTATTGCTTGTGTACTCTACAGTATTAAAAATACTTGATGGGATCGCTGGATTAAATAAGACAAGAAACTTGTTTGGGTCGTGAGTCCTAATGGGTATTAAAAATGAGAACCCTCAAGGCAATAATTCTTAGGTTTGCTATTTTGGATGCGTATGGACCTTGGTGGTTGCCACTGCAAAATACACGGCAAACTGTTATAACAGAAATCACGTACTCGGTCAAGCACCACGATCTGAAACATTGCCATTATAAGGTACCCACTAAACATAACCTCCATTTAGAATCCAGTATAAATCATATATGTGTCTTTTATTATTATTCTTCTCGCAGGATGAGCAATACTAATTTCAGCATATGAGATTACATAACATATTATTAAAGATTATAAATGTATTTTTTTCCCTACATAAACATACTTATCTAATGGAGATTGATAGAATAGTGTTTTCAACGCGTATTCTACATCGAGTTCTTTATATATTAGCTTATATATCCAGAAGTAAAAATCTGGGATATTCCTCTGACAGGTTTGATGAGCTTAAGAGCAACGTAGCTACTTTGATTGCAAGCATACACGAATGCCAAGATTTATCTGGCCAAACCATGGAGGAAATCATTGGCTCAGAGGCCAGTTGTCCATATACATGCCGTATAGTTCTTGGCAGAGGTTCTATGGCCTTCTCAAGGCCATGGTTTTTGTCAGTTTGCAATGACTTTGCGTGGCTTTGCGTGGCTTTGCGTGGCTTTGCGATGGTGCTCATTCAACAGGTAGGTGGTTTCACTCCACGTGAGTCCCTAACCCAATGGTGATTGGCTTGAACTTGTGACTTGGACCTTATACCAACAGCCTTTAAATTGATACTGCTTGACAAAGCCAAATCCAAGTCCAATTCGGCAGTGATTTTGTGATTATTCTGCCCGTTGACGAGTCCCCAAATTAAACCTCATATATTTATAATCTTTCATCCCTCCTTTCTCTTTTCTCTTTCCATCTCCTCTATACCCCCTACGCACTACAGACAATCATGGCCGAGAAGCAGGAAATTATTACAGACTACGTTGACATTCCCCTCAACACCCCTCTTGAACTCATTCCCAAGAAGGTTGCCCAGGTCACCAACGGTTTCAAATCCCACAAGACCCTGTCGCTCGAATTTCGCCGCGAACAGCTTAGAAATCTCTACTATGCCATCTACGACAACATGGATCTGCTTAAGGAGACGCTTAAGCTTGATCTAAACAAGTCGTCTCTCGAGGCCAACCTCTCTGAGATTGCGTACGTCCTTAAGGAGATTTACTACTTTATTGACAACCTTGACCGTCTCGCCGAGCCCGAGTCCGCGCCAATTGAGTTCTTTATGCGTCCTTCTACGGCCAATATTGAAAAGCACCCGCTTGGTACTGTTCTTGTTATCAGCCCATGGAACTATCCTGTTCTTCTGAGTCTGTCACCTGTAGCCTCTGCTATTGCTGCAGGTAACACCGTTGTGCTCAAGGTTTCTGAGCTCTCCCCCCACACCTCCCGGGCCATTGTCATGCTCCTGCAGGCCCATCTCGATCCCGAGATCTTTGTAGGAATCACAGGTGCTATCCCTGAGAGCACGGCTCTTCTCAAGGAAAAATTCGACAAGATCATGTACACTGGCAATGGCAATGTCGGCAGAGTCGTTGCCCGCGCCGCCACAAACAACCTTACCCCCGTGATTCTGGAGCTCGGCGGTAAATCTCCTGCTATTATCACAAAGAATGCCAACCTCTACCTTGCTGCTCGCAGACTGCTTTGGGGCAAGCAAATGAACGCCGGCCAGACCTGTGTTGCACCAGACTACATTCTTATCGAAGAGAGTATCAAGGACTCATTTATTAAGGAGCTCAAGCTCGCCCACGACGAGTTCTACCCCAACGATCTTGACAAGGATACCGAATGGTATGGCCACATCATCAACAAAAAACACTACAACCGCCTCAAGGAGATTCTTAACACTACCAAGGGCAAGATTGTCGTTGGTGGTGGCACTGACGACTCAAGCAAATTTATTGCGCCGACATTCATCGAGGGCATCACTAGTACCGACTCTCTCATGCAGGACGAGATTTTCGGCCCGCTGATTGGAATTATCACCGTTGCCGACGTTGACGAGGCGATCACGTTTATTGAACGTGAGCATGATACTCCATTGGCGCTTTACATCTTCTCCAACGACGTGAAGGAGCAGCGTGAAATTGTCTCAAAAACACGGTCTGGTGCTGTTGGCATCAATGACCCCATGGTCCATGTTTCTCTTATGAATGCACCCTTTGGTGGTGTTGGCCAGTCCGGTTACGGCGCGTACCACGGCAAGGATGGGTTTGAAGCATTTTCTCACCGCCGGACTGTTTTCAGTCAGAGCGCCATCATCGAGCCACTTTTCGGCATGCGCTACCCGCCGTACAACAAGAGTAAGGAGACCCAATACAGACTTGTGGCCATGCCGCCCAAGCCTTGGTTTGCACGCAAGGGTCCAGTGCGCAAATCGTTATTCCGCAGGCTATTCACTCTGCGCAACATTCTGCTCCTTGGTCTTGCAAGACTGATCATGACGTTTCTTTACCCCCGCATTGAGGAGCATCTTGACTTTGACGTGCTTGTGCAGGATTTTCAGAACCTTTTGCTTTACGTCTGGGGTCTCGGTGTCGCGTTTGTGAACTTTTGGAGAAACATTGACTGGGACGAGTACGGACGTGGTGACTTGTACGATAGGCAGTTGAATGGACAAACCAACTAAAAAAAAAAAACAAGTAATTTTTAATACCAAACATCATAATATCTTTGACTATACCATATTTCTGATACCAATGATCAGCAAATATATAAATCGTGGTAACCGTTAAATACTCCTTATGTCTTAAGACTTGCGCTTATTTATACAATATAGGGCGTCGGTGCCACCAACTCTTTTTTTCTTTCCTTTTTTCCTTCCTCTACAACCACCATTTGACCGTTAACAAGATCAACAAACAACAATGGCGACACAACCCACCGGCGTGTTTGACGAGGTTGACTTGACCGTGGCGCCCATGGCGATTGAAGACGTTGAGAAGCGGCTTTCAGCGTTACACGAGCTTGATAAAGTACGTAATCGCCATCATCGTCCCCAATATCATGTTTACAACTTTATTTTAGACTAACCTCCCCCGGCTTTTTGTTTAACAGAAAATTATCCAGCTGCTTGAAACCGCGTCTGCGTCCATAAACCACCTGAAAGCCGGCAAGACGGCCCCCGACATGCTGGCTTCCCAGCAGGCGCGTGAGCAGTTCTCTACAGCCGTGGCGCAGTACTACCGCACCCTGGAAGACGTGACCGTTGGCGTGCGCCGTGAAATCCTCCTGCTCAACAACGTGTCCAAGGACAAGGTCCTGCCAATCAGTATTGTGCCCAAGGCAGAGTGGGTTGGCCATGTAAAGGAGGAGGAAACCTGGCGCGAGGTGGACGCCCTGTTGGAGAAGAGCGATTGAACGGGTTAATAAGCGTGATCCATTGATCCTAGCTGGTCGAGATTAGGGACAAAGCCGCGTCTTTAAACCGACCGTTGGTATGGGTTGGTCCGAGATGGTTCTTACTTTCAGGGTCTCAAACGGAGAGAAGAAACGTGGGGTACGGCGGTGTCTTGGTTTCCCAGAAAGACAGTCACATTGGCCTGTGTACATTTGGTCCTTGCGAACATTTCATCATCTGTACTGGATCCTGTTTAGGGTTGTGCCCTGTTGGTTTTCTATGGGACCAATTGGGCCATACTGGGCAAGGGTTCCATGTATGGACATATTCACACAGAGCTCTGTTCATACACACAAACACACACACACACATACAAAAACATACACATACAAAACACACACACACACATGTTTATGCTGGTCCTTTATATCTGTACTGCACACTAAACTCCAAACCATACAGGGCTAGGGCACTTTTCAAAATTTTTGTATAGTCCGCAACCACCGCACGCAAAAAAAAGAAAAAATTTTTATTTTTCAAACCTCCCTCTCTTCTCCCCCCCCTTCTGTCCTAAATTTTTGTCGTTGACAATCTTATTCCACAGAAGTCTATCGAAGAAATAATGAGCAACGAAGTCCTTGTTCTCCGCGGCACCCTTGAGGGTATGTGTTTTGTTGTTTTTATCGGATCTCCATGTGCTTTTTTTTCATATTTTTTCATCGTTTCGATGCGGGTTTTGGGTGGTTGAATAGGCGGACCGAGTGTGTCGACTCTAGCTGCGTCAATAATCATAAAGATATTTTCAAACCGACTCGAATTCGCATCTGTAACGGGCTGTGAAAAAAAAAGAGAACAAACGAGACGATTTTCATGAATTTTGTGTGCAGTTAACTAACTTTTTTTCTTTTTAGGTCACAACGGGTAAATACCATCTGCTATAATATCTCGAAATCATCAATCATGTACTAATTAGTTTTTCTTCAGTTGGGTCACCTCCCTCGCTACCTCCAGCACCAACCCTGATATTCTTTTGTCTGCTTCCCGTGATAAGTCTTTGATCATCTGGAACCTGTAAGTGACAATTCGCAAAAAAAACATGATTTAGCTGCAGCATTAACTAACTCTTTCTCAAGTACCCGTGATGACGAGGCTTACGGTGTCCCCAAGAGATCTCTCACTGGTCACTCTCACATCATTGAGGATGTTGCCATCTCTGAGGACGGTTCTTACGCCATCTCTGCCTCTTGGGATAAGACTCTTCGTCTTTGGGACCTTGCCTCCGGCAAGACCCTCCAGAGATTTGTCGGCCACAACGGTGACGTTCTTTCCGTTTCCTTCTCTCCCGACAACAGACAGATTGTCTCTGCCGGCCGTGACCGTCAGATCAAGGTCTGGAACACCATTGGTGAGTGCAAGTACACTTTCCAGGACAACAAGGGCCACAGCGACTGGATCTCCTCCGTTAGATTCTCTCCTAACGAGAACAAGGAGCAGGCTACCGTCATCTCTGCCGGTTGGGACAAGCTTGTCAAGGTTTGGGACATCAAGAACCCCAAGCTCATTGCTGACAACGTTGGCCACACTGGTTACGTTTCCTCCATCACTGTCTCCCCTGATGGATCTCTTTGCGCTTCCGGTGGCAAGGACGGTAACATCATCCTCTGGAACCTCATTGAGTACAAGCACCTTTACTCTCTCCCCTCCGGTGATGAGATCCATGCTTTGACCTTCTCTCCTAACAGATACTGGCTCTGCGCTGCCACCTCCTCTGGTATCAAGGTCTACGACCTCCAGAAGAGAACTCTCATTGACGAGCTCAAGCCCGACTTTGTTCTCCCCTCTGCTCACGCCAAGGCTCCCGAGGTTATCTCCCTTGCCTGGTCTGCTGATGGTCAGAACCTCTTTGCCGGTTACACTGACAACCTCATCCGTGTCTGGCAGATCATGCAATCTAACTAATGTTTTTGTTTAAATAGTAATAAAGGAGTGTAGATTGTTTCAAAAAAGGGTAAAGAATTTGTCCATTCACCAGAAAAGTACTTGAATCTTTTTTGGATCAAGCTGTAAATCAAATGTAGAAGTGATGATCAACGCTTTCAAGCATCGAAGAAGCATGGCAGGTACTGTAATTTAAAGTAGAGACAGGTCAAACTGAATGTTGTTTATGCATAAATGTATTTTTGGTATGTAATTGATGGTGTTGGCATCCGGGTACTCGCGTTTTAATAATGATTTGCGATATTAGGACATTTGAACTTGTTTTAATGTGATTGTCTCGAGGTTGTCGCTAGCTTGTCTATATAAAAAGTAGCAAGTGTTAAATTCTGATATACTTGTACATGTAGAGACAAAGTTCTGGGTGACAAGTACAATAAAAGAGAAAATATAAAAGCATTTTAATGTATATTTCAATAATAGTAGAACTGAATTACAAAAATATTCTTTTAGCGATTTTATATATTCATCAGTTTACTTTTATTTCTTCTAGTGTCAATAACCCGACTTTAATCAGAGAGTTATACAGGATTAAAAAAAAAAGAAAGCAAAGGGTGTATATGGTTTGAAATTGAAAAAGCAATATACATTGCTTCAGGGACAGATCCAGTAGAATGACTTAAAGGTCTTGGTCAGAAATATTTCTAGAAAGAGAACAAAAAAAAAGATTTACCATTTCAGGATTGTAAACCATAAGGAAATATAATGGTATCAGTTATTGCCGAAATCATCGTGTTGAAATTGATGATTGTGATGAAATGGTAATACTATCCACAAATGGTACCAAAGCTTAATGCCCAAATGCTAAACACCAAGCCGTATACTTAATGGTAAAAACCTTGATCAGTATTAACGTTACAAAGATATTTCAATCTCAATATTTCATTTACTTTCATCCATTTACTTTTATTATCATCGTCATCATCGAAGCTTGGAATTTGAATCCTATTGAAACTCAAAGTTTGCACGAGTCTAATCAACTCATCATTCTACACAAATAAAATTGAATTTTTATTTATTTATTGCAGTTCTAGGTTAGGAACTATTGATAATGTGCGGACGATTTGCCCTAGCAATCAGCCAGGAGGAATTGTCAGGTAGTCTCAAGGCGCGTTCGTTGAAGGCCCATTTTGCTGAGCAGCACCAGAAAAACAACAGCAACAACAAGCGAGACCCGGGGTCAGGCGGGCACGGGGGTGACACTTCTAATAATCATAATAATAATGGAAACAATGACCGCGATGCTACTGGGAGTAACTCGACAAATGATACGGCTGAGCAGGATGGAAATACGGGAGCGACTGACACTGATATGCAGTCGTCAGAAACGGCACCAGGGTCAACATGGCACGACACTGGCTACGCTAATTACAACACGGCACCCGGCCAGTTCTCCCCTGTGATCCAGCTGTCGCATTCTTCTTCTTTTTCACAGGGTTACAGCCACCACCCTGATGGTGCCGCCGGAGCGGCTGAGAAGTTGGTTGATGTGGACGTGCGGCCGCTCCACTGGGGATTCAAATCCATGGCACCGGGGATGTCGACGTTCAACGCGCGGTCAGAGACAATCGCATCTAGCCCGCTCTGGCGCCGCGCCGGCCGCTGCGTCGTGCCCATGGAGGGCTACTACGAGTGGTACGTGAGCCCTGAAAGTAACAAAAAACTGGGCAAAGTCCCCTACTATGTGCACCCAGCCAGCAGCAGCAGCAGCAGCCATAGTACCGATAAAGACAATAATACTACAGAGACGGAGACAGCTACGCAGCGGAAACCAAAAACCCTACTCTGGGTTGCGGGGCTCGTGAGCCCCGACAAGACGTGTTTTTCGGTTGTCACCGCTGCTGCGCAGGGCAGCTCAGTCGAGTGGCTGCATGGGCGCGTGCCGCTCTTGCTGACCGACCCGCTCACGTGGCTACAAGAGGGCAAGCCCGGGCCCCGCCACGACCCCGGATCCGTGGAAATCAAAACATCCCGTGACGGTCAGCCACCACCCGCTCACGGCCAGGGCAAAGACGGGCTTGCATGGCACCGTGTCGGGGCCGAGGTTGGCAGCGTCAAGAACCACGGTCCACAGCTCTGCAAGCCGTACGTGGAAAAGACGCGGCTGCTGACATCGTATTTTGGCCAGCCCGCGTCGGCTGCCCTACGCGCCGATGGGGATTCCTTGTCGACGACAGGTCCACTCAGCCCGGCAGCAGTAGCAGCAGCAAGTACAGACACTACACAGCTTAAGCGCAAGGCGCCAGCGACCCCCGCAACCCCGCCGCCAAAGAAGGCAAAAGCTGCCAAACCTAATGCCAAAATAACTAGGTTTTTCAAACATAATTGAATAATAAAATTTCATAAAAGTATTAAAACAACAGGCACATGTGGGCCGACTATAACTTTGAATAAAGAGCTGACTAGAGCTTGGAATAAAAGACCTAACTAAAGCTTGGAATACTTGGCCGGCTTTTTGGCAAGCGCAGCCATAACGCCGACCTTGAGATCGGTTTCCAGAGCAAACGAGTTGAACACGGCGATTTGGTCCAGGCCCTCCTCCAGCGAGTGCTCAATAGCATAGTTGAGCGAGTTCTTGACGCCGTAGAGCGCCAGGGGCGAGTGCTTGGCAATGCCCTCGGCAAGCTTGAACGCCTCGGCCAGCGCCGTCTCGGGGGTGTCGTAGACGTGGGACAGGAATCCCTGCGCGAGCGCCTCGTCGGCGCCAAACTCGCGGCCCGTGTAGACGGCCTCGCGCAGCCACGAGTGGTTGCCGATAATGCGCGGCAGCTGCTGCAGCGAGCCGATATCCGCGGCCATGCCAATGGCGATCTCGCGCACGGAGAAGCGCGTGTTGCGCGCGGCCACGCGGATGTCCACGTTCGACAAAATGTCAATGGCGAGGCCATACGAGACGCCGTGCGCGACGCCAATGACGGGCTTGTTGACGGTGTAGCTCGCCTTGATGGCGTTCTGGAAGTCCTTGATGAACGGCAGGAACCGCACCGCGCGGCGGCCTGCGTCCAGTTCCTCGCCAGTCTCGGACACGGGCGGCTGGGTGATGTCCTTCTGCGCCGAGGCCAGGTCGAGCCCGGAGCAAAACGCGCGGCCGTTGCCGCTGACGACGATGACGAGGACCTGCGGGTCGCGGCCGGCCTGGGCAAACACGGCGCCGTACTGACGCCAGACGGCCTCGTTCACGGCGTTGAGCTTCTTGGGCTTGTTGAAGGCGACATGGAGGATGCCAGAGGGGTGCAGGGTCACAGCAAGTTGGTCGAATTTAGCGTAGTCAGACATGGTGAGTAATAGATGATGATGGGTGATGGATGCAGGGCTTGACAACGGCAGCAAGAGAGTAGCTTTATAGGGTCCTTGATCTTGGTCAGCTGAAATCTGGGGGAAATACAGAGTTTTTGAGGATTGCCGAGGAAAAGCGCTCGGCTGGAAAAAACTGTGGGGTTCAAAGCTTAGCATCCCCTTGTTTTCCAACCGAGCCACCCGTAACAGCCGAACCATGGCTTCGGACCCCTCCTTCCTCCGCACCTGTTTCCCTGACTGCCCCACACCGCCCGAGTACAAAAACGAGTTACGGGCCGACCAAAAGACAAACTTGACTCCCATCACGTTCTGTTTTGATTTATTGATTACTGATTATTATTGCTTTTATTGTTATTACTGATTATTGTTATTGTTATTATCGTTAGTATACCGACTCCATCATGACGACCTCTGCTCAAGACCAGCTCTCTGCGCTCGCACATGAACTCGAGCTGCCCATTGTTCTTTCCTTCCACGGCGTCGAGAACGAAATCGTTAAGGTCCGCCTCAACCGACCCAAACAGCTCAATTGCATTCCACCGGCGCTGCACAACAAGTTCGACGCGTTCTGGACCAAATTTGAACAGCTGGCACCGCTCCGGGTTGCCATTCTCACTGGCACCGGCCGCGTGTTTTGCGCCGGCGCCGACCTCAAAGGTAAATTAACAAAAAAAATTACAAAAAAACTCAATTACCTTTTTCACATGTACTAACAACTACCAGCATGGCTTGACAACCCTGACAGTGCCGTCGACTCCAACGGCATGAACAGCGGCTTTCTGGGCATCTCGAACCGGTCCAACGCCAAGCCCATCATCGCCGCGCTCAACGGGTCGTCGTATGGCGGCGGCACCGAGACCATTGTCAACTGCGACCTCGTCGTGGCCGTGCGCTCGGCCACCATCAGCCTGCCCGAGGTGCACCGCGGCGTCGCGGCGGTGGCGGGCGCGCTGCCGCGCCTCGGCCGCAACGTGACCATCCAGCGCGCCAACCAGCTGGCGCTCATGGGCGAGCCCATCTCCGCCGCGACGGCCGAGCAGTGGGGCCTCGTCAACGCGCTCGCCGACTCCGTCGAGGACCTGGACGCGCTGGCGCTCAAGTTTGCCGCCTCGATTATCAAAGGCTGCCCCGAAAGCGTGTTTGTCTCGCAGCGCGGCGTGCGCAAGGGCTACGAGCAGACTACGCTGAGCTTGAACGAGGCGACGGACGAGCTGGCGGCCAACGAAATGGTGCACCTGCAAAAGAGTGACAATTACATTGAGGGCCTGACTGCTTTCACAGAGAAGCGCCAGCCCAAGTGGACCTCCAAGTTGTAGGAAACAGTGTCTGTGGAAATATTTGCGTTTATATTAAATGATAGTGTTCAAGTGTTATGGTAGACCAGCAGCTGCAATCTGGGCAACGTAGAAGCAGTGGTAATTGCGTTTATACATATTCAGACGCAAGATACTGAGGTAGAGATCAATTGACCAAAGCATGGCTATGAGAGTAATCAAGTCGCAATGCCAGGAACAAGCCTGGCGCCAAAAAGAAACCGTTTAGATCTGATTCGTGATACCTGAATCTGATTACAACAACTCCATTCTAGATCTGATTACAATAACTCCATTCGGTTTATCGTAGTTATACAAACTGAGGCGTGGGCACCTAGCTTTGCATCTGAAGCTCTGGTTGACACCTTAAAAAGTGCTCTAATCCAACACTGTGAAAACCCGACATTAGCAAATACATTTTACCTGTCAACTGTTTATCTTTACGTTATCAGTTGGTAGTTTATTACGGCGGCTTCTATTAACCGCGTTCTTTTATTTGGTTCTGTTCAAGACGACAAATGGCTTGTGGGTAGTACTATGAGTATCATGACTTGGATGCACTTGTGATTTCTGACAATACCAGTTTCACCAGCCTGCAGACACAGAAACATCATCAACAGAGACTCGTGGTTTAAAGAAAGTGGTTTCTGCGTGGGCCCAATATCCGTTGCCACTGTGATTATAGTAGCGGAGTCCGTTCCCGCGCACAAACGGGTCGTCGAGATTTGGAAATCCGTTGCCAAAAACGCATCGGCATCTATCGTCAGAGTTCAATAATCGTTAAATTGCAGAATCCAGAAAAAAAGAAAAAAAAAAAAAAAAAAAAAATTCCAAAAAAAAAAACCAAAAAAATTTTTTTTTTTTTATTCATATTAATAAATTATTATAAAATATTTTTTTTTTTAAATTATAATTAAATCATTAATT
>Ga0160505_101320_pt1 | contig 11900 bp, 3 predicted proteins | sample DIDeMG_FD_108225 | JGI IMG/M metagenome (GOLD analysis project Ga0160505, IMG submission 108225) | Enriched chicken feces microbial communities from UW Madison campus, WI, USA - DID2874_E49_Stillage MG | ecosystem: Host-associated > Birds > Digestive system > Large intestine > Fecal ...
AAAAAAAAAAAAGAATTTTTCGGCCGCGTTTTTAGCTTCCTTCCACTTAAAAACCTCCTGCAATTAACTTCCTACCTGGTCCTTTTTCTTAAACCAACAAAAAAAATACAAAAAAAAAAAAAAAAAAAAAAAAAAAAAAAAAAAAAAAAAAATTTAAAAAATTTATAAAAATAAAAAAAAAAAAAAAAAAAAAAACACAGATATATGCAAAACACGAGAAAAAGAAAAGAAAAAATAATTCCAGAAAAAAGGATATCTCGTTATAAATATAAAAGCAGCTCCTCCAACAAAACCAATTTTTTCTTTCCCTAACATTTTGCAAGAATTGTCTCTCACATTTATTGATATCGATCTCCTAAGTAAATTACAATGTTTTCACAGCTACCTACCAAGCTTTCCAATAGAGCCCTCCCCAAGCTTCCTGGCTCATCTATTTACAACTTCACTCAAGACATACGCAATGCGGAATATCTCAACCCCGACTCCAGTTATGACTTTTCTACTTTTACAGACGATGAGTTTGAGGATCTTGAAGAAGAGTACTACATGGATCTTCTTCGAGCTCCAAGCCCCAAGCCTGCTACTCCCATCTGCATCGATCTTCCATTCACCACCTTATTTTCACACTCGCAAAGGTTAGATGCCATCATCAGCGGTAACTCTGAGACTGAGTCTTGCCATGGATTCAGCGAAGATGAAGAAGATGTTTTTTCCGACTGCGACGAGTACTACGCAGTCGATCTGGATAATAAAAGCAAAGAGCATTGGCTACAATTTGACTGAAACAAGACTCAAATAAATCCAAAATTATCACATTGCTTTTGCAGGCCAAGCTCAAGTGATAGTCTCTTGTTGACTGTCGGTTTCTCAGCACTTGAAACAAACTTGAAGCATTTTGAAAACGATGACCTTTTCATATGCAGGTTTTACGGCCAATAATGTCTATGCCCTGAAACTCTTTATTTATTTACGATTGCTTTATTTTTGTGCGCTTGATGTATACGTCTCAAGCTTATTGATTGATGTTTTTTCTGCACACCATGACTTGCTAATATTTAATTTGATGACTTAATTTCTAAATAACTTTTAATACAATATTGAACTTTTTATAAATGACTATTTTAGTTTAACTGTGCTTGGACAATACTCCTAAAATTTTCTAGAAAACAGTACTTTGTTTATTTCAAGTATATAAAAGTCTTGGTACGATATATACAGTTCATCCAATAGCCAGGCTGCTTTCTAAGTACTTGTGTGAAGAGCCAACAACGTGGTGTTTTCGGCTGTTTTTTATGTTTTAAGAATACTTTGCATTTTTGCTAGGCTTACTTGACTTTTTGCTCCGGCAAGGCGTGTCCGCCACATTGATACTCTCGGCCGAATATGTATGGTTTATGGTACAGAAACTCTTAGGTACTGGGGTTAGGATAATTATCGTAGCTACACATGACCATGGAAGTCTAATCAAAAGCTTCGAATTACGAAGGTGTATTAAACCACAATGTTGAGGCCTGGGCCTTTTTGGGGAATTTTGTTCACAGACTCGGCAATATCTGCCTGTTGACCGAAAGGCCAGGGCCTGTGCTTTAAATACCTTTGCCAAAAAGCCAGGAATGGTCTTGAAAACATACCGGTACATTGAGAACGTATACTGGCCACCTATCTCATATGTGCAGCAATACCAACTGCGCGCAAATAGGACTTGCACAGCAAACCTTCAACTAGGTTTAGCCATGCTAAAGAATTCAGGAGTAATGTGCTTTTCGAGACTAATCGCGGTGCATAATTTGAATATATTAAAAGTTTGCCGAGTCATGAATTTTTTTTACACTGATTAAGAGCTGCAAGGTGTGTCAGAAGGGACGTCGTCAGACGGGGTTTGTAGTCAAAAGCTTGCAGTCTTTGTTTGAACAAGGAATTAGTAGACCAACATCAACCACTCCACAAATTCATCCCTTGGGGTATGATGAATGAATTTAAAATTATTATTTATCTGCTATGTGGCTAACTTGAAATATGGTATCGTTCTTTACTGGTGCTATGCGGATTGGTACATAGAGCTGTGAGTAGTTACTCTTGGACTTTGACTAATATCAAGAGTTTTATCATATAGGGATAAAAGTTGAATTGAGTTAAAGATGGCTATGTATAAGCTTAAGGGGCATGAAAGAAAATGTCTTTAAATAAAACAATTGAATGACTGTAGCTGCATGCCATTTTGTTTTATAGTTTTTTTTCTCTCATAACTATTGAATGTAAGAACAATAAACTAGTTATCCATCTATCTATTAGTTTATCGATATAAAAGGGCTCTCTTAGACTTACTCTATTTTTGTATTGCAGACTTGCGTTAATCAATGTTTTGTAAAAAAAGAAAATTATTTAAACTGTTCTCCGCATTCTCTGACAGTGATTTTAGCCAGTTTTTCTAAGACATCTTCATAAAGGGTAAAAAAAGAACAGATTTTAGATGAATAGATAAAAAAAACCTTTTTTTGGTTTTAATATCTAGAATCTACATAGCAAAATGAAATTAACCATAGGATGTAAAAAGAATCCATATAGTTTTAACACATATCTCAAGTAACATAAGAAAATAGACAGGTCTTGTAAAGTTTTTATTTAAAGCTCTTATTATACAAACATTATACTTGATGTACACTTAATTGTCCTTATAGTCATTTGTTTCACCATGCATAATTTTAAAATGACTACTAAGTCTATTACTAGTTTCTAAAATTAAACAAAGTTACCAAATATCCATTAATTCTTTCCATCTTTGTTGTAGAAGAATTAGGCCCGGCAGAGGCCCAAAAGGGAAGCAGTTTTACTAGAGAGTCGATATATCTAGAGCACTTAGAGATTTCTCCAGTGATGTTGCTGATAAAAGTTTTAAAGATAAACCTTGGACCACAAAAATTCCTTACGACATTAGGGATGTCGTAATGATTAATATTCTGAAATACAGAGTGGGTAATTGTGATAAAAAGGATGACAATTTCAATATTCATTTCAAGAAAAAAGATGATACCAGGTAATTTGACTGCAAGCTATGCAGCAATTTACAGATCAAAGAGGATCTTCTTTCCCAAGACCTTTGGAAAAGAGCTTATTAAAATGAGAAAGAACTTTCAGATAAACTAGAATATGATTCTAGGGTCATCAGAAAACGTATTGAACATTTTTATCTTGAATATTGAGATGAAGAAATCGACATTGACTATAACTTTTGCTAGTCTACTATTCACTGCAAATAATAACTCTATGTTGATTACTCCATTGTCTTGTTCATTAATTGTTTAATGAATATGTAGTGAGCTCAAGTATGCATATTGTTAGCAGTTTTGTAGTTAATTTCCCTCTGACTTTTACAAGTGACCTTCTTGGTGGAACTCATTAGCCAAACTTTGAATTTGAAGTTGAATTCTTTTTCCTGCTGGTTTGTATTTGTATCTCTGATTTTATTTGATCTCCCGTCGAGGTTATCTACTCTGCAGCTTATTAATAGAATGATAAAGTCTATAGATTTCTGGAAGATCAGATTTTCCTAGTTCAATGATGATGCCATCTGGATCATATCTAGTATAGGAGGGTTGGGCCCCAGTATCAAAAGTAATGTCCTAGTTCTGTGAGGCTCCATTGTATTTGTTGAGGCTTTTGGGAATACAGAAGCACAATGGTGTTCCAATATCCACAATGCAATCAAAAATGTGATAGACTTCAACGCAGCTCGAATTATTTGATTGAGAAACATGAGTCTAGTCTTTAGGGATTAGATGTTGAGTTTTTACTTCTGGATTCCTCAGGAATCTTGCAAAAATTGTCTGTTCTGAACCGTGTAGAATAGTTAAGATTAAGTTAAATCAAACAATACTAAAAAACAACAACATAAAAAACACAAATAAAACAAAAAACAAAAACGGTTTATGCCTGTACAAAAAATATATATATAATAACCTACATTTGTAGGCTTTGAATAAAAGTATCCAGATTGTATTCTTCTTCATATTCTTTTTCGTCCCAAAGCTCACCCAGCTCCGCGATGGGGTTGGGCTGTTTACCTTTGATCTGGCCAGTTTCGTCAAGTGCATCGTTGTCATCGGCTCCGCCATTTGCACCACCAGCAACACCATTAGTAGGGGCAACACCAGCCTCAGGGACGTCGAATAAATCAAGAAGTTGGTCAGTGTCCATACTGCTGAGGCCTGAATTCTGTTGGTTGATGACTGTAGAAGCAATGTTGAGTTTGAACTTTTGCAGACCCATGATCTTCTCCTCAAGCGTGTTGCGTGTGATCAATCTGTAAACGTTGACAACCTTCTTCTGACCGATACGATGAGCTCTGTCCATGGCTTGAAGATCATTCATTGGGTTCCAGTCATGTTCGACAAAAATGACAGTATCAGCACCAGTAAGATTAAGACCAAGACCACCGACGTGAGTGGTCAAAAGCAACACGTCAATTGAAGGATCGCCGTTAAATTTTTGTACAATGTCATGACGATGTCTAACATCAGTGCTACCATCAAGTCTCATATAGGTGACGCTTGGCATGTATTTCTTCAAAAGATCGTTTTCGACCATATCAAGCATATCCTTAAGCTGACAGAAAATAAGAGCTCTATGCTGACTAGTGACACCAGTTGCAAGATCTTGGACCTCCTTGTTGGCGACACTGGCAGTAGAGGTATTGCCAATACCACAGTCCTTCAAAAGTTCTTGTAGGGCTAGCAGCTTAGGTGCATGATGAATGTTTCTAATAGTGTCATTCTTCTGCTGCAATTGCTTCAAAACCAGCTCGTATTGAGGATGCTTGGGGTTGAGTACAAGGGCAGGATGGTTGCACAGCTTTCTCATATATTGTAGCGCCTGGAAAATATGTTGCTTTCCCTCCTTACTGCTATTTTCCATATCACCAGAAATAGAAGGTTTCTGCTTTTTGGCAAAGGTCTCATAGAGCTGTTTCTGAAGGTCACTTAGATCACAGTAGTAATCTTGAATGATTTTTGGCGGCAGATCAGACAAAACATCCTCCTTTAAACGACGGAGCAAAAATGGCAAAACTTGCTTGTGGAGGGCTTCTAGAGCTAGTGCACCTGCTTCCTGCTCCTTAGAAGAGGATTTACTGTTACGACTAGCAGCAATAGGCTTTGCAAATCTATCATTAAAGACCTTTTCGGTACCAAGAAAGCCAGGCATCAAGAAGTCAAAAAGAGACCACAGCTCAAGAACGTTGTTTTGAATAGGAGTACCAGATAAAATCAGTCTGTGGTTGGCTTGCAAAGTTTTGACAGCCTGGGTCAATTTAGAAGCAGCATTTTTGATGATGTGACCTTCATCTAAAACACAATAGTTCCAGCTTTGTGGCGCAATGAGTCGAATGTCATTTCTAGTAATATCATAGGAAGTAACTACAACATCATAGTCTTGGAATGTCAACGACAAATCAAGTCTAAGACTAGGAACACCAACGTAACAGAGAACCTTGAGGAATGGGGCATACGTATTCAACTCGTGCATCCAATGACCGGTCAAGGTAGGAGGGCAGACAATCAAACTAGGAAGTTTCCTAGTCTCAGGACTTCCAGTTTTCGCATGAGCCTCTGCACGCAGGTGATGATCACTAGCAACGATACAAATAGTCTGTAAGGTTTTACCAAGACCCATATCGTCACACAATATGCCATGCAGATGATACTTGTTCAAAAATGCCAGCCAGTTAACGCCTTCTTGTTGGTAAGATCTCAAGCTAGCTTTGATGGCAACAGGTAAGGGAAAGTTTTGGACCTTGCTAACATCGAGCATCTGCGAAATGAACTCACGCTCTCTATCCCTGCCTTCAAGAAGTTTGGCAGACATTCCTGGTGGATCAGGAATACCAGATTCTAGAGGAACAAGTTTAATAATGGATGCAAAAGTGGTAGTAGCAATCAACCGAATGTCTTTATCAGCATCACTCATACGACCAAGCACAGGAACAATTAAGAAGACAACATATGGTAAAATGTCAGAGCCCATTGTAGCAGTCAAATGATAGATACACTCAATTGCACCTTGTCTGATATACAGGTCAAGCGCATTGGGGACTACTGGAAGAATATGTTCAACCAAAAATGTAATACCCTCAATTGGCATGACACTGCAAATGGTGGCAAAGCATTTTGCTGCAGAGTATCGAAGAACTGAAAACTTGAGCTTGAGAATCTTCAAAATAAGATCAAAAATTGGCAGGAATTCAGCATGAAGAGACCTATTTAAGCAAGGCAACAAAGCGCGAATAACTGAAAGAGCGTCAATGATTTCTTGGCCAAGAGTAGATTCAGGTTCACAAATGCTGTCAGGAATGCTAGTATCAGAAACGTCTGAGTTAGGAGATGGTAATGGTGCAAACATGCATTCCTTAAGCTTCGGAAGTTTGTTAAATAGGTCGGCACCAAACAAACGAGCCAGATTTTCCAATGCTGTTTTTGCTCCAAGACGTTTGATTCTGGCCGCTTTGACCTCCTTCTGATGTGCAATGATATCAGCAGGATCAGTCTTGGCTTCTTCCTTTCTGAGGGACAAAATTTTATCCAGAAATTGTTGATTAGGATGAAACTCAGGGACTTCAGAGGTATCAACACAAAGGAACGAACAAAGATTTTTAATGACCTTGTCAGAAGCGCCAGTTTTGCCGACATCTAAAAATAAAGTGACTAGTTTGGCAATCGAGGCAGCCGACCTAAATTGGAGTTGTTGATGTTCTTCAGATTTTATGCTATCCATAAGACTGCGGATGATGGGGTTGAGCTTTTTAGGCAACGCACTGCTAATACTAACATAGGCAGCTGCGACAGCAGACATGATACCAATATCTCTAGACAACTTGGCCTCCTTGGCCTCAGCTATGGAGTGAAGCAAGCTCCTATGTGCGTCATCAATAGCCTTAGAGTATGTAATACGGTAACTAGCAGAGAGTGAGCGCTTGAGTTTTTCAAACACAACACCAGCGATATTTTCGGCATTTTCAATAGAAAATGCATCCGGACCAGCCTCAGGTTCGCCTTGCACCACAACTGCAATCTGTGGGATTTTGCTACGAGAAACCTTTGCTGAATCAATGAAAATACTGAACATTGACAAGCATTGAGTCCTCACCGCCTTGACATAGGGGGTGAAGTCACGGTACATGGGAGCTGGTGTTTCCGCGTTAAGGATTTGTGTAAATTTATCCAAAAACACTTCTTTAAAGGGACCATGATCAGCAAGATTCTTGATCAGGTCCTTATCTTTGGCAATTGAATTACCATATTCTTCCAGAATAAGACCAGCAACCAGTCTCTGGGTGGAGAAGGAAGAATCAAGGTAGTTTAGGAGAGGTTTAGAAAAATATGATAACTCAGAAGGATTCCATAAGGCTAACATTCGGCCAAGACCCTTTGAAGCAGCAATTTTCGTGCGCAAAAAGACAGGAAAGCCAATTAGAGTGACATCACCAGAGAGAATTGGCGAATCAATGTTGACTTCAAATGAAACAGGGATAGCAGGTGGTGCTTCAACAGCCGACTTTCTTTTGCGTTTGTTGTTCGATTTAGAGACATTAGTCTTTTCGTTGCCATTAGATGATTCAACAATAGTTTGAGAAACAGTTGACATTGGAGCACCAGATGGCTTAATGAAAATAGAAGTGTCCATCTTGTATGAGTGGCGGGCAGCTCCAATAGGAGTCATGAGAAGAGTCATTACAGCAGTGACATTCCGGGTACCAAAAGTATTAGAGAGATCGAAAGAAGCATTTGGTCCAATGGAATGGTCTAGTAAGTTGTTCCATAAATCTAAAGACATATTGAGAACCTGCTCATTTTGCTCAACCAAGAGATTTTGAAAAACAAGCCGCAGAATTTTAGCATCGATCCAATCTTTGGTACCGTGTCCTTCAATAGCCAGAAACGTCTGTAGTGCTCTTATGACAGCAGTCCTAACATTGGTAATTGAATGTCGCAAGAATGGACAAAGACGAGGAACTAACATAGTGAAAGATTTCGATGGATCTGTTTCAGCTGTAGCCTTAATAATATCGAGCACTTGTGGAAAAGCACAAAGCTTTGCGAGAAGATCCATAACATTACCAATACTGGCACTAAGATCATCTTTGAGATCACCCAAACAATTCCAAATGACTTCTAGGAGATGAGGGATGGTTTGAGGACGAAGAGAAACAAGCTCAGAAGCGATTGGAATGAGGGTAGCAGCACTCATAGCTTGTACATCATCATCAGACTCTTGCAAACCGAGAAGCACACATGTAATTAGTCCATCCAAATAAGTAGTGTCATTGAATAAAATATCTGTTCGAACAGAAACTAAGTAACGAAGACCAAGCATACCTCCATGGCATGCCTCCCAAAGGGGTGATGTAATTCCAAGGTCTTTTTGTAGCACTAGGTTACAAAGAACATTGAAGGTATCCTTAATAACAGGCTCAGGCAGATGCAGTAATAAGGCACCAAGAGTTTGAGCCGCGGACTCTCTGACCGGGGCAACGACCTGATCAGCCACATAATCGCCAAATCTATCAAGAGCAAAAATGCAGCAAAGCCTACAAGAGAGATCTTCCAACCACTTACGATTTCTCTTGTCATTCTCGCTGGAATTTTTGCCCACAATCCGACCAGCGCCAGCACCATGTACTTTGATGACTTCGCGTAAACCCAACACAGCACCATGACGGACCTCCCAAGCGGGATCAAACAAGTCAACCATCAAGAGCTCACATAAGCCCTCGAATGGCCAAACCTTGTCTGCACCAGCGACTCCTTGCATTTGAATAACCGGAGAAATCTTAGGTGTCTGGTGCTCAACAACAACTTTATCATTGTGTTCCTGAGAGGTAGCTTTCCATTGAGGAGAATCTTCAGACTCCGTCTTAACGGATGTAGGAATTGACGACGAGCTCCCTGCAAGCCTAGCTGCTGATGAAACAGAGAGATCAACAACTCTTACCTTGTTGTGATTGGCTTTTGCGTCATGCTTGGCTTTCCGTCTAGCCATGGCACGCAAACGAGCATTAGATGCAGAAACTGGATCCACAGCTACTGGGGTAGATTCTGGAGTCGATCTTCCAGATTTAGAAGAGGGCACCGGAGAAACTGATGATTTTTGCCGTTTTCGCTGAACTGGCGTCCCGGTAGTTGCTGATTTGGGAATGGGCTGCTTGATGTCCGCCAGATCATTGTCATTAAGAATGTCGTCGTCGTCAAGGTACTGACCGGCCATGCCTAGCTTACTTTTGAGATTTTGTTTCTGGTGCTTAAGACGAGTCATTGGATCCATATCTTGGAATGGATCGTCATATTCCTTACCAGCAGAACCAACTAATTTACCACCATACCGTAAAACGCTTTTGAGATCAAGAGTACTAAAAGAGAGAAGAGCACTTTCAAGATCATCTTCATGTTTTATCATTTCAGAGTATTCAGTGGATTCAGTTTTGATTTCGGTCGGCTCAGTCTTGATTGAGTCAAGGCCTGGCTCAACTTTAATTTTTGTTTCATCGGCTATTTCGTTGTTATCGGTAACATCTTCTATCACATTGGGATTCCACTTGGGTGTGTTAGAAACAATGCCACCTATTGCTCTGGCAGCAGCAATTCTCGTGTCCCATTTCTTTGACTTGAGGTAGGGGAATACACGTCCAAGAAGGTTAAGAAGATCTTCGGGGTGGGCTTTTTGGACATCAGCTAACTGATCAGCCGCAGTGTTTCTAACGAAAGCTGAAGAGCCGGTGTCAAGAAGTCTAGAAATATATGTTAGCTATTAAATTTGGAAAGGGCGAAAAAAAAAAACGCGTAAAGAAGAAATGGTAATACTAACAATACTAATCTATCTAATCTGTAAAAAGAAAAAAAAAAAAAGTTAGATATATGGTAATTATTGAAGAACTCAAATCAAGCAAAACATACCTTGACATTATTATTTCATTTCAGGGAATTAAAGATTAACGTAATGGTGAGTGTGCAGTCGAATAAAAACAGTTTTTATTTAAATGATCAACATGATACTGATGATAATGGAAGCCAATTATTGAAAAAGAAAAATGGGTTTAAATGTAGAAACCAAAAGGGAAAAAAAGGACGAATTATGTTTTAAAAATCACAACAATAACGCGTTGACGTGGAGATGTTAAGAAAAATTATAATTTTCGCGTGTTGTTCGTGTTTTGATTGTTGTCCAATTTTTTTGATTGTGACCTTGCTGATTCTATGGAGAATTCAGAAAAAAAATGCGAAAAAACAAAAATTGGATTGGAAGGGAAATATATATACTTCATGGAAAAAATCCCAAAAAAGAGTTCGTGTTTTTTACAGCAAAAAAAAAAAAGGAAAATAAAAATAAAAATTGTCTACAGGTTAGGGTAATTTATTTCGCATTGCGTGGCCAGCGCCAAACAACAACACTAACAACAGCAACAACAACAACAACAACAATACGAACAATAGCAACGGCAACAACAACGTTAAAAGATTACTACTAACAGCTGGCATGTTGAATAATTAATAAGTACTACTTGCTGAAGTATGGTAGAATACCTTAAATTTAATGATTATAGAGTTGAACTAAATTGCATAATAGCACTACCCTTCCACGATGTCTAGAGAAACAGATAATATTTGCCTGGAAGTTGAAGTAATCAAAGTGCTATAATATTTCCATTTTTTAAGACCCTCTATTTATTACTGTAACTTCATTATAGCAAAGCTTGCTATCTAGGATTGGGATTTGGTGCATTGGAGGTTTGGGAATGAAACAGGCTCAATTTTGTTCCTTACTTTGTTTTTTTTTCTAACGGTTTTTGGCATACATCAACATGTTTGGATCTAACCCATGTTTTTGATGAGACCACTTCAACTATCTCAAAGGTAGATGGCTACCTCGAACAAAAGGGAATGTCTTTTTTTTATTTATTGGTAGTACTGATGTGGACAGACACCGACCTGTTAAAACTTTCACACTCTATGAAAAGTAGCTTAAATGCAACTATGAACTGTGGATATTATAATACTGGTGCAGTTGCATATTAAAGCCAAAGGTTCTCAGGTTCGGCATCTGCGTTGAGCTTTATTATTCAAGCAAAAGCGTCCTCGTGCTTTGTAAGTACTATTCAGCCTTCAAGCAAGTATACACATATATCTGGTACCAACAGATAACATCAAAGGACAGTTTGTTACATAGCCTTTATTTGTTGCAACCGGCAGAGAATTTAATTCTTGAGTTTACGTGAGGCTGTATCAATTCCATTTTTATTTGATTACTCAGTCTTCAACCTTTCTTCATCCTCTGCCTGCAAGTTTTGCCAACTTTGAAAATTGTATCAATATGCCCACAGGTTTTTTTTGAGAACGTTTCGAAGCTATTGCAAACACGTACCTGACGCGGTACACTTTGATTTTCAAGGAAAATTTGCTTGTCGGAAAAGCAAACGTCTATGATTGGCTGGAAATTCACATGTTGTACAGGTAGGCTTTTTCGTCAAACGGAGAATGTCAAGAACGATGGCAAGCGCAAACAAAAGTAAAATGATTGGTGACATATCTAATGTTAGAATAATTAATAATGACTTAATAAACACATCAAATGATTACACAGTATTTATGACATATCATTACATAACTTTTTTTTTATGTTTGTATCCAATTTATGAAGGCTGTGGTAATAGGACTTGAGACTCTGTAGTCAAGTGATAATTCAATAATGACTCACAGATGTCAAAATCAAGGCATAGTTCTTAAGCCTCTTCGTTTTTTTTTTTTTTTTTTTATTTTTAAAAAAAGAAAAAAAAAAAAAAAAAAAAAAAAAAAAAAAAATAAAAATAAAAAAAAAAAAAAATATAAAGTTAAAAAACAAAAAAAAAAAAATTAATT
>Ga0160505_101321_pt1 | contig 11898 bp, 14 predicted proteins | sample DIDeMG_FD_108225 | JGI IMG/M metagenome (GOLD analysis project Ga0160505, IMG submission 108225) | Enriched chicken feces microbial communities from UW Madison campus, WI, USA - DID2874_E49_Stillage MG | ecosystem: Host-associated > Birds > Digestive system > Large intestine > Fecal ...
GGTACTGCTGCGCCATGCTCTCGTCAATCTCGCACATCTCCGTCACCAGCGTGATACCGGCGAGGAGCACACCGTGGTTGCGCTCCTGGAGCAGCGGCCGGACCTTGTTGGTGAAGTGGTCCATGAGCTCGGGCACGCGACGGATAATGCGGAGGGCGCAGAGGACGGCCTACGGTCAGCTGCGCAGCAGACGGCGACGTACCTTTTTGCGAATGTATGTGTTGCTGCTTCCCAAGAGCTTCTCAATCTCGTTGCACAGATCGCGTGACATTTCCTCGGACGCAATGTTCGCAAAGGTGCATAGGGCCAGTCCGACAGCGTACATGTTGGAGTGGTTCATGTCGCTGCGTCGTCAGCACGACATGTCAGGTGGAGCTCACTTCTTGAGAGAGTTGGTGACGAGCGTGAGCACCTCCTGGTTCTCATCCAGAAGGAGCATGATGCCGAGGTATCCGAGACGCTTGTCGCTGAAGCGCGGGGAGGCAACGAGCTTGAGGCATTCGATCTGTCCAAAGTGTGCGGGGTAGCCAAGCATGTGGATGTAGAGCAGCTTGGCAATGTTATTGTGTCGGGCGAACGAGTCCTCCTCCTTGAACGAGGTCTGCTGTTAGTGGGATCATGTGCTTTGTACGTACTCGAATCGCCGCCGACTCCTTCTGAATCACCGAGCGCTCATCCGCCAGTGTCTGCTGTTAGTAATGTGTCTGCTGCGCGCGTTACCTTGCACGAGCGGATGGCCTTGATGAGGGCTGCAGGGGTCAGCTTGAACGTCTTGCCCCATTCTTCCAGCACTGCGTCGAACGTACACTTGAGGTTGTAGTGCCCGCTCATGGCGCCGGGGGTGTTGGGGGTGTTGGTCTTGAGAGAGAGAGAGATGTAACGACGAGGTTGATGTCGAGGATGAGGAGTGCACGTCGAGAACGGAGGGAATGGCGCGTGGCGGTGATTTGATTCCGTCCCTTCACGTCATACAATGTCGCCGGGACCCCTGGCGGGGGATATTTCGATGGTAAGACGAACTACTCGTTTAGACTTCTCTCCATCCACCATGTCACTCACAGTCTTTATCACGACCTGGAATACGGGTCTGCAGGGATCCAAGGCCCAGGAGCAGGACCTGTCGTCCTGGCTCATCCCCGTTCTCCACAACTCGACACGCGAGGGCTCGCTGCCGGACATTTACGCGATCGGCGTGCAGGAGCTGTTGCCGCTGCACCTCGCATGTGGGTGATCCGATAAGGCTTATCGCTGACCTCAGTCGCTGGACTCTCGATTCCGGTGCTTGTTGCGTTGACGGACCGCATCGAGTCGATTCTCTCGGCGCACGCCAGCTCGCTGAACCCGGATCGTAAGCCGGAAAAGTACAAGCTCGTGTCGCGCGTGTCGCATGTCGGCATCGCGTTGTGGGTGTTTGCGCGCGAGGCCACGACCGCCGGGCGCATCGGCAAGGCGCTGGACGCCAAGCTCGGTCTCTGGCGACTTGGTATGGGCAACAAGGGCGCTGTCGGTGTCCGCGTCCCGATTATGCGTGGCAAGGACGCTGGATGGGAGACACTCACTTTTGTGAGCGCCCATCTCGAGGCGCACGACCACAACCTTGCAAAGAGGAACGCCCAGTACGACCAGATCCTCTCGTCTCTCATCTTCTACCCCGGCGACGCCCTCCAGGCCCCCGCTCAGCCGCACCAGAGCTCGCATCTGTTTATCATGGGCGACCTCAACTACCGTCTTGAGCGTCTTCCCACCCCTGGGGTCTACCCCCAGGAGAACATCAAGGGCCGCGATCTCGTGGCGCTCGAGAAGGAGCGTGCGGAGCTTGTGCTCGTAGACACGCTCAAGAAGGAGCAGCGCGCCGGACGCGTCTTTGGCGGCATGCGCGAGGGCGACCTCACGCGTTTCGCGCCGACCTACAAGCGCATCGTTGGCGAGGTCGAGGGCTACAGCAAGTGGGTTTTCCTAGATAACAACGCTGACAAACAGAAAGAGGATGCCCGGTTGGACGGACCGTATCCTGTTTGCATCGCACACGGACGGCCCGGAGCTGTACACCACCGACGCCCCTGCGCCCGACACGACCACCCAGGTGGTGGAGTTTGGCTCTACGCCCGAGCTCACGCTCTCCGACCACAAGCCGGTCCATGCGATCCTGACTCTCCCGCCTGTCCGCCACTCGGCCCCGTCGCCCAACATGGCCCCCCTCCTCGCGCCGCCTCCTCCCCCCAGCCGCCCCCGCCCCGCGGCCACCCCGCGCGAGGAGATCATCTTCTGGAAGATTGTCGGCACTACCCTCGACAGCCTCGTCGGCTGGCCCTGGACCATCCTCGTCCTCCTCGGCTTTGGCAACGAGAAGGCCGGCATGGGCGTCGGTGCCTTCCTTGCCATGGTGTGGAGCGTCTGGTGGTCTGGCGTCTTTTCAAACTACATTTCGTAGAGTACTTGTACTACTTCTTTTACTAATCTTTGTTGATCTCTTGATGTCTTGACGGTATGAAACGATTGATACACGCGTCTGCACTGTGTCGGGCGTCTCGGTACCCGTCAATTGTGCCAAAAGTTGCCTTCATTCTTCACAAAGCGTGGCCATTCATTGTTGCTGTGAGGCGTCAGCCTCATCATGAGATCTCATGCTGGGGAAGTCGCAAATGACAGGAGAAGGGGCGTTCTGTTGGCTGCTACGACGTGGAGACGTATCTGTGGGGCATCAATAGCGTCGACAGCTGCGCTAAGGAAGCTTGCACTGGTGTGGGACGATGCTCGAGGCCATCCTGTCTTACCATTGGACGCTACAGAAGGTGCAACAGTGGGGCACTGTGGGGCCATCAGTGGACAGAAAATGGAAATGAAATGGTAGACTTAGCCCCGCAAGTGTGGTGTACGGCCACTGTGTCTAAGACAACAAACATCTGTCAAACCTGCACACGAACAGGCATGCCAGTAAATGGCTGTGAATGCTGCTGTGTACATCACACACAAGCGTAGACCAAAGTGGCGCTTTCAGCTGTATTGTGTGTGCGTATATTGGCATGGACCTTACATGGATGCTGTATTGGACCGGCACCTTCGGACACTGTAGCTCGACCTTCGGTAACGATGAATAGACGGACAACGACAAAGCGCCAGCTCTGCCATCTGTGCCGTCTCTACCGTCTCTGCTGCTTCCACCATATCTATGCCTTGTCTCCTCTGCACGCATGGCTTCCCTCGCTCACCGTCCGCTCTGGCCTTCTCCCCCCTCCCTCTCCCTCTATCGTCTGTCCGCTCCTGTCTTCCTCGTCCGATGTCATAGCCTCGCTACCTTCCACGCGACCTCTTGCCCGCTGCAGCCTTGCCTCATTCTCCCCACTTCTCCCGTCTCGTACGTGCTCCTTCTGCCACGGTTTATCGCTTCTGTCCTTCGCTCACCACCCCCTGCCGTCCTGCGTCCTAAACCCCCCCCTCAGCACAAGAAAAAGGCAAGCGCGAGCTCTCACTCGCGCTCCTTCTCCGCCAGGGAGTCGAACCCTGCTCTATCGCGATCTTACAGGCCTGGGATTCCAAGTCCTACGTCTTCCGAATGGAAGTCTCTCTCTTGAGAGGCGATTATACTAGCCGATATACTAGCGAAGATGATGACAACGCGTTCTGGCGCCACTATCCGCGCGTCTCGGGACCTGTAACGGGTGTTTGGGGGCGTTTGCGGGTCTGTAGAGAGTGCCAGGATGTCCGGAGTACAGAGGAGAGGTGCCCGAAGTCATATGGCACGTTGGAAGCGGCCTCGAACTGTGACGACACACGGAGCGAGGAGATGAATGTGCCGAAGCCGAACGGTGTCTCGCGTACTTGCAACCGAGTTGTCCGCAACACAGCAGTCTTTCCGACTGCTCCCGGTGGGACAGATCTCGTCCGCATATTTGTCCCATTATTCCGCAACACGAGTCCGAGCGCTGATGTTGAGACCTCCTGGGCCGCTCGGGGCCGGTATCCTCCACCTCCTGCTGTTCTCCTTAATCCGTCATCTGGTTTTCGAGCAAGTGAATGGAAAGCCAAGGGCGCGAAAGAAGGGAATGTGAGTAAATGGTCAGTGCGTGATACTTGCCGTCGGCCCGAAGTCTGGTGAGCAGTTTCTTCATGAGACATACAATTTTGTAGTTGTCGCGACCACTGGAATGTCAGAACAAGCTGCTCTTTATGCACAGTCGACATCGAATCCACAAGGGGTGCTCGCACGCCGTACTCGACCGCGCTCGGCGTCTCGCACCGGGGCACTCGTGGGCAAGGGGTATTGGAAACATGTAAACAAAAACTTGTCAACAACTACGGGTCCTGGAGATGGAGACTCCACAGGTCGATCCTGAGAGATTCCAGAGGTGGAGTCAGAGATTGCCCGGCAATTGTGCGGGGTCCAGCGTGTGATCAACGCATCAGCAATGATCGATTCGTCATCGGCCGAAATCCACCCGACGCCCTTGACCAGTAATGTGTGGCAGGGATATCACGCTGATTATCAGCATCTGCATGCACAGGCCATGTTGTTGAACACATCTAGCGAGATGTGATTATCTATAACCATATCCAGACGTGTGGCACGCGTGGGAGGTGCATGTTTTCCACAACATGCAGAAACTGGCAGGTTAGATAACGGCTACCGACGACTTTCGGGGAGCTTATATCGCGGCTGTGGACGGTAACCCAGCATTGCTGCATCGAGCAAGCCGTCTACAATCAGTGCTCCGCTCTGGTTGCAACTGAGCTCTGCGCTTTCTGACGACCCTCTCTTGGAAGCTCCCAGCGTTGATCTGAGCTGCAGATCGACTCTGCACGAGCTGTACACGCCTGCCCACCGACGATTCGCGCCGGCGGCAATTGCAAAACCGGCCCCCGTGACTGGAGACAGTTGCAACGGTGTCCCAATCACCGCAGTCAAGCCGTCAAACGTCGTTGATCTAGTGATACCATGCATACCACACCGCATGCTTAGATTCTATGCGATCTGTACAGTCGTTCACTGGCAATGTAGTTGTGGGATCGGCAAGAATGCCTCACCAGAGACGTTTCGTCCCTCGCCGATCTGAGACTAGTGGCGAACATTGGAGAACACACAGGGGACCTGGACTAGCTGGACTGTGGCGCCGATCCCTTCTGGACTGTGGCAGTCGCTGTGGCACTGATTGTGGCATCACTTGTGGCACTGGTAGCCATCAAACGACTTGCTCTCACCACCTCGAACTGCGTTCCCACCACTCTCGATCATCCCGCTGACATCGCGTCAGCTCATTACTGGTGGAGCCCACTCTAGAGATTCGATAAAAATCCTCGCTTAACGCCGCCAAACACCTCGAACCGGTCCATTTTGTGAAACAAATAATGATGTGTACTTTATTGTTTTCGAATGCAGGGAAAAATTGACACGAGTCACTTTCGGCCGATGGGGGAAATTACTACGAGTCATACCAAAATCACACCCTGGAGGTAGCCAAGGCAATCACGAAAGTGAGAAGATCGAGTCAAGGCCGGGAACGGCAGTAAACGACTACGAACGAAACGTTATTCTAGACGAGGCCATACAAGCGATCGTCTTTTACATCGCACTCTCTCTCAACAACCGTTGAGCCAACATCTAAAAGTCCCAGCCGGACCCCGCATCTTCTTGAACATATCCTTTGTATCGAGAAAGAACACCAAAACGACAATGATGTCCCGACCTTCTCGCGCTATTATGCGCAATATCCCCGCGTCGTCGTCTCAGGCGGCGCTCCTGCCCACTGTCGGCAGGCGCTTCGCCTCGAGCAACGCGTCGAACAAGACCAAGGCCGCCCTCCACACCTCGTCGGTCAACTCGGTCCCCTCGCCCGCCTTCGTCGAGTACGGCGCCGCCCGCGGAAAGGGCATGACTCCCGAGGCTAAGGCGCGCGTCCGCGAGCACGTCCGAAGGATCCAGAGCTCGGCCGTGTCTTCCAACCCCGCTGCTGCCGTCCGTCCCAACCCCGCTCCCTCTTTCCAGACTCCTCCTCCTCAGACCGCTCCTGCTGCTTCTCTCAACGCTCAGGGCAACCCGAATATCAAGGACGGTTATGACCACTCGTGAGTAGCCGGCTAGGAAGACCAGGAAGACGTATGTTTACTGACGATCAGCTTCGTCGGAATGTCGGGAGGTCAGATCTTCCACGAGATGATGCTCCGTCACGACGTCAAGCAGGTGTTTGGATATCCCGGAGGTGCCATTCTCCCCGTCTTTGACGCCATCTACAACTCGCCTCACTTCAACTTTGTCCTCCCCCGCCACGAGCAGGGTGCCGGCCACATGGCCGAAGGATACGCTCGCGTGACTGGCAAGCCCGGTGTTGTTCTCGTCACCTCTGGACCTGGTGCTACCAACGTCATTACGCCTATGCAGGACGCCCTTTCTGACGGTATCCCCATGGTTGTCTTCTGTGGCCAGGTCGCCACTAACCTCATTGGTTCCGACTCGTTCCAGGAGGCCGATGTTGTCGGTATCTCGCGTTCGTGCACCAAGTGGAACGTCATGGTCAAGGACATTGCCGAGCTCCCCCGCCGCATCAACGAGGCATTCAAGATTGCCACCTCGGGCCGCCCTGGTCCCGTCCTTGTCGACCTCCCCAAGGACGTTACCGCCGCCATTCTCCGCACCCCCATCCCCGCCAAGACCGTCACCCCCGGCCAGTCGCCCCACCTCCCTTCCAACCCCCTCAACCCCAACGTTGGCACCAAGCAGGCCGGTGACCCCGCTCTCATCAAGAAGGCCGCTGAGATGATCAACCGCGCCAAGCGCCCCATCATCTACGCCGGAAACGGTGTCCTTTCGGACGAGGACGGCCCCAAGCTCCTCAAGCAGCTCTCTGACATCGGAAGCATCCCCGTTACCACCACTCTCCAGGGTCTCGGCGCCTTTGACGAGAACGACGACAAGTCGCTCCATATGCTCGGCATGCACGGCTCGGCTTACGCCAACTTTGCCATTCAGGAGGCTGATGTCATCATCGCCCTTGGTGCCCGTTTCGACGACCGTGTCACCGGAAAGGTCGACACTTTCGGCCCCGCCGCCAAGCAGGCCTCCCTCGACGGCACTGGTGGTATCATCCACTTTGAGATCCAGCCCAAGAACGTCAACAAGATTATTGAGGCTCAGCTCCCCGTCCTCGGTGACGTCGTCGCCTCGCTCGCCGAGCTCGTCCCCCAGATCAAGAACGTCGACCGCACCTCGTGGGTCAACCGCTGCAAGCAGAACAAGGAGAAGTACCCCTTCGCCTTTAACCCTTCCCGCGAGGGCGAGCGTCTCAAGCCCCAGGAGGTCATGCGCGAGTTTGACCGTCAGGCTGAGGCCATCGGCAAGGACAAGATCATTGTTTCCACTGGTGTAAGTCCATTTTGACCTCTAGGACTTTGTCCTTTGTTTTCCCAGGCTTACCGGGGTTCCGCAGGTCGGCCAGCATCAAATGTGGGCTTGCCAGCACTACCGTCACACGACCCCGCGCTCGTTCATCTCTTCGGGAGGACTTGGAACGTGAGTTTGAGGCAGGAAGACGACCGCCACTTGCCATGTCTAACCCCCTCCAGTATGGGCTTCGGTGTTCCCGCCGCCGTCGGTGCCAAGGTTGCCGCCCCTGAGAAGATCGTCGTCAACGTCGACGGTGACGCCTCGTTCTCGATGACCGCGATGGAGCTGCAGACTTGCAACCAGTACAACATTGGTGTCAAGGTGAGTGCCACCAGACCACGTGACGTGATCGAAATTTTGCTTCCGCTTTTGCCGATCACCTCCACCGCCACACCTCCACCGCCACTAACCACCCAGACCCTTCTCTTCAACAACGAGTTCCAAGGAATGGTCGAGCAGTGGCAGGACCTCTTCTACAGGTAAGCACATGCATTGAGCGTTGCTAACGCCTAAAAAGCAATCGCTACAGCCACACTAGAATGGTAAATCCAGACTTCCAGAAGCTCGCGGAGTCGATGGGAGCGAAGGCGCTGAAGTGCTCCACGCTCGAGGAGCTTCCCGCGAAGATGAAGGAGTTCCTCGAGTACGACAACGAGCGCCCCATTCTCCTTGAGGTTCTCGTCAGCTCGGAGCACGTGTATCCCATGGTCCCGGCCGGTAAGGCCCTCCACGAGCAGATTCTGCACCCCCTTCTCCGTAACAAGACAACGGCTTAAGTGTAAAAACCATTGTGTTTAGTAGCATGCATTTTCCTAGGTGATTTGTTTACTATACCCCTGTGGAGGCTTTCTCTGTGCTCTGCGGTTGAACAGCGGCTCTGGGGCATGAATATTGTGAGTTAGAAACCTTAGAGCGACTGACAGTTCCGTCAGGTTGACAACTTCGGCGAGGAGATCCAGTTTGAGCGAACAACACCACACGCTAACAACAAGGACGACATTGGATCGGGGCTGTTATTTGAAGACAGTGTATTTACAGGATTGAGGGTCACATCTGTGGCAACAATACGACCTTGGTGACTTCGAATGCGCCGCGCAAGAGAAGGTGAAAATGATGGAAGCATGACATGAATCTTTGCGATGCAAAGTGCCACACTCAGAACACAGCCGACGATCGACGGCGGGATATTGTTTGCCACCCAGGGCCGTGTCCTTGGATCTGGTGTGCAACATGCATCTCATTCCACTCCAATCCACCACACGGGCGAAAGTCTGGATGCAAATGCTTTTGACGCGCGGAAACGAACAATCATCGGCCAAGGCCCAGCTCGGCACGAACATACATACGTTCTAGCTCACTGATGGTATGTCCCGAATCTGTCGTCTCGCACTCACACATGTCGTGCTCACCTCGAGAAAGAGCCGCACAGATTCGAGGTATTCCAGCATAACCTGAACCGGTCGAGGTTTTGGGTCGAATCTATGGTTTTGTATACACACTCGTCGTGCTGACCTTCTGCTCAACCACACAGATTCGACGCATTCCACAAAACCTTGTCTTGACAAGCATGACATCTTCTTCCTGCCAAATTGTGGGAACAAACGATTTGCTTTGCCCGCAGGAAACGCCATAATGAGAAGCATGCTGCAAGTTCATCGTGTAGGATGCACGTTTCCAGGTTTAAAGGCGAATAGCTCCAGCCAGCTCGCCCCTGATGGAGTATGCACTTCTTGGGGCGTGCTACTCACATCCGCAGGTTCGCAAGCCTCGTGTATATGACGTGTGTGTGAAGGTTCTCACGGATGAGGGCGAGGCAGATGATCCTGCTAATCCCAGTGCGGACATAGCAGTGCATTGGCAGAGTCTTGTTCTATACTCTCTTCTTTCTCCCCATTTTTCTTCTTTCTTATTTCTTCTTTCTTCCAACGCATCCCACCACTTAGACGCAATCCCGGTTTGCGACATGGACAACTCGTACGACTCGGACCTCGAAGAGCTGAAGAGGTGGTTCGGAAGCGACGACGATGATGAAGACGACCACGACGGCGAGGATGAGCTCGATGGCGTTTGGGTTTCGGATGAGGAGGACCGGGATGTAGAGAACAACCAGTTTGTTGCCATCGAGGGTCTGGAGGATTATGACACGCTGGAAGGTGGGTCAAGCGGTAAATGGCCTTGCCCTGACGCTGCTCAGATATTGCCGTCACTGTCGAAGCCATCGCCGACGACGCTGAAATGTCGATCCATAACAGCACTTTTAACCCTTCCCTTGTCGAAGATGTTCGGCGTGATGTGCTCCAGATGTATGACGTTTGCTGCGTGGAGAGTAAGGCAACGGTGAGTAAAACACTGAGCAGTACTGGTTCTAACTTCAGGCCGAGGAGGTAAACGGCTGGCTTCTCGGGCAGTTCCAGAAATCTCCAGACTTCGACAACTACTGGATGGTTGAGGAAGCTAAAGGGTAAGGGGTCACCATGATGAACCGCTTTATGACTCACATCAGAATCCGATTCATTACCGCCAAGCAGACTGTAAAGTCACGTATCCGCTATCTCATTGTTGAACCTTATGAGGTCAACGGCGCGTGGAAGGGCGGCTTCGAGCTTGTCCTTGCCATTGGCCTCCATGTTAACCGGAAGCTCATTCCACACATCAAGCAGTATGTCTGCTGAGAAACTATCTCGCACCGCAAGCTGACCGAGCACAGCGCGGCAAAGAACAGCACCAACCTGTCCAGCAGCATCCTCCCCGAAGTTACTCGAGGTAACGCGCGTGTCTCCCCCAGCTGGGGAGTATACATTCTCCAAGTCGCCGAGAACGTGAGCGTCTCTAAACATAATGTGAAACTAACTCCAAACAGCAGAGGATAATCGTTGGAAGCACCCTGATGCCGTTCATCAAGCGAGTCGGTAACGCCAGTTACTCCAAGACACAGGGAATCGTGGCCGCACTGGGTCCCTATCGTGACGACCAGCGCAAGGGACGCACTCCTCAAGATTACGTCCTTTTCGATCCAATCTTGTTCGTTCACTGGAGTCACCCTCAACGATGGCTCGTCCAAGCTCTACAGACCTTGGGGATTATCATGTTCGAGGCGAACAACGAGAAGTTTGGCCTCAACACCGACTCAGCCTTTGGCGGCAATTACCGCTCCCCATTGACTCCAGAGCAGCTACGTGCTCTGTGGAAGGCCGTTAGAGCAGTGACTAGGAAGGAGTCAATGCCAAGCCCTTCAGGAATAAGTGAGTACCTCACCCAATCTGTTGCTTGCGACTCAGGAGCTCACTTGACAGTTGGCAAGGCGACATTTAGCAAGTGGTACACGACACACCTACTCCCACGGGTTCGTTGGGGTGAGCACCCGCCCCTTTCTGCGCCAGCGGCTCAAGTCATAATCGCCGAAATCGTGCGTGTATCGGAATATCCCAAGCAATACCAGTTCTGCCCCCTTCACAAGACCGACTTCAAGAACTGGAAGCCGTATCCACGAACTCGCAGCCCCACCTTGGCGCTGTACCCAAACTTCCGGATTGCGAAGAATCTCCCTCCTCTTGGTGCGTACCCACACACTGCTTCGTCTAACTTCTCCCAGATCCTGAACTAGCGGCCATCGCGAGGCGCTTAGACCTAGATGCCTCCTGGCGTGGGTTCGTCGAGAATCATTGCAACGGGATTGTACCGTCATTTGCCACAGACTGGAATCCATCCACTACTTCAAACGTCACGTCCGAAACGCCCAACATCGGTACCTCCGGCAAGCGTGGCGACCACTCTGGAGCGACGAGCACCACGCCGAAGGGCGGAGTGAGAACCAGCACCACCAAGGGCAATCGCAAGACGGGCGAGAAGGTTAAGCACGACGGAGAGGACGAAGACGAGGGGAACCGTGGGAAGGGCAAGGAGCCTGCCAAGCAGAAGAAGTAGGGTGGGCGTCATAGCAAGTGCAGATTAAGGCTGAGGTCATGGGAAGAGTGCGGAGACAAGACAAGGAGCACTGCTGTGCCCTTATCCATTATATTTCGAAGCATGCAACAAGGATTTACAAGTTCATCATCAGTATAGAGGGAAACTCAACAATCGCGACCCGCCTCTAACTATTGATCAAGGTGGACTGGGAATCGAATGTGAATCTGGTCGACGAGGCGGTTTGATTGCTGAAACAGGATAAACCGATGGCGATCGAGCAGCCTGGTGGGTGCGATGAAAGGGAAAGTCGCGGCAGAGGGGAGTAAACTGCACTTTCTAGTCGTCCGCCTCCATCTTCACCGCCATCTTCACCTTCTCAGAGTCGAGTGAAGCCTTCCTTGTGTTTGGGGACGGGTTCGAGACTTTCGTGCCGGTCGTCTCAAGCCTGGGGGTTTCGGCAACGGTGTCGGCAACGGTCCTGGTGACGGTCTTGGTGACGATCTCGGTGACAGTTTCAGTGACGGTCCCAGTGACAGTCCTGGTGACAGTCTTGGTGACAGTCTCGGTGATAGTCTCGTTGACGTTCTCCGTGACCGTCTCGGTGACCGTCTTGGTAA
>Ga0160505_101322_pt1 | contig 11897 bp, 7 predicted proteins | sample DIDeMG_FD_108225 | JGI IMG/M metagenome (GOLD analysis project Ga0160505, IMG submission 108225) | Enriched chicken feces microbial communities from UW Madison campus, WI, USA - DID2874_E49_Stillage MG | ecosystem: Host-associated > Birds > Digestive system > Large intestine > Fecal ...
CGGCCCCCCCACCCACCCTATAAACAAATAGGAAAAAAACACCAAAAACCTACATTTACCAACTCTTTTTTTTTTTTTTTTTGGGTGGTAATTTGTTGTTGATTGGCTTAGCAACTCGGTTTCACACTGCCAACACCAAAGGTCCCGTTACATTGGTGGTTCCTCCCCAAGCAGTTTTACCCAACTTATATGTATCATTTATATATATGTATACTATACCATTGTTGATACATCTACATTAATCCTTTTTTTTTTTCTTGGCCACAAAAAAAACCTTTTAAATTACAGTTATCCTTTCAAATTTCATGTCTTGTTTGTATTGAAGCTCACGTGTAAGTGGGAACAGACGACATATAAAATAAAAAGCAAAAAAAAAAATTTTTAAAATAAAAATTAAAAAAATTAAAAAAAAATTCAAATAAAAAATTTTAAGGGTACCAGCAAGAGTACCCACCGTCGCAAGTAAATTTTATGTCGATTTATCAGCGTGTGCTTATATAATCAAATGTGCGTTCTCTTGGTGTACTGTTGTTGTTTAGAACTTTGTCTGAAGCTTAGCTAATTTTCTTTTGATTTTTTTTTTTTTTGTTTTTCGTGGGAGCAGAAAAAAATACCTATTTTTATACATGAGGTTTAAAGCTTGGTTTCGTTAAACATTGGTCATTATACAAATCATATATATATACACATTGCAAAGGCAGGGCCAAAAACACCAGCCATTTCTTATGGAGTGTTTAAGGAAACATTCCAAGGTAGTGATGCTGGAGTTGCTGTTGTTGCTGCTGCTGCTGCTGTTGCTGCTGCTGATAGGGAGGCAGAATACCACAGTGCGGCAGAGGGTTCAGCTTGTATTTCTGGTCCACAAGAGTGTAGTAGTACACGGGCGGCGGAATGGCCGGCGATGGTGCATTACTGTAGCTCGGGTTATTTGCATTGGCTGTGAGCAGAGACACCGGCTTGAAAGGCAAAAGATGCGCCGGGTATGTGTTGAAACTGGGTGAGATGATGTTGGCCTGTGACGGCATGTGAGTTGTGGATGCAATAGGTGTTGTGGTGGGAGTAAACTGTTGGTGATGATGATGCTGGTACTGCCGTTTAGCAGGTTGGGGATGTAAATGCAAAGTATTGGTGTTGTTGGGAGTATTAGTCGTGGTGGGTATTTGTTTAATGCAATTTAGTTTGTAGTCCTCGGGGTCAAGGATATCAGCAATAGGCCGCTTCTTGTTGACTGGGCTGTACTGGAGTGTCAACGCCTCGTAGTGTTTGGTGACACCAGAATTCACAGCAAGCCAGACATTGATCCGGCTTTGCCAGTGTGCCCAGTCCGATCCAGAAACAAAAAGGCGGTACTGCAAGTTAGATAGAAACTCAATTTCCATGGCCGAAATTTCCTTGAGTGGGAGGTGTGTAACCTCAGCCCAGGTCTGGTTGGTGTAAGTGTTGTCATCAAGAAACTTGTTGGCGAGCATGAGTGCGACTGAAAACACGCGGTACTCCGAGTTGGCGTTGCCTACAATGGGTTTGGGTGAGCGCTTCTTAAGCTGGAGGATGTAGTAAAGGGCAAGTGAGATCGCCGTGGGCGGTAGCTGCGTGTGCTTAATGACATTCATTATAAACTGCTTAAAAGAGTTGGTCGGCTTTGTCAGCGGGGAGAAGAGAGCTGGGTACGTTGGTGCTCGCTGATCAAACGACGCTTTAAGCAAAGCATAGTCGTTAAACCAGAATAGACACACAATGCTGGCAATGTTGGAAAAATATTTAGCATTTTTTTGGCTGGTGGTTGAAAGCACCGGTTTTGGCGTAACGGTTTTGCGTGTTAGAGATTCAGTGGGAGATGGGGTTGAAATGGGTGTGATTGAGTAAGCGGTTGAACTTGGGCTATTGGGCGAGCACTGCTGTAGTTGCGGGATCGACGAGGTTGAAAGGGTCGAATGGTGATGCGGAACGAACATGGTATCGACGGTGGTTGCTGCAGTTCTATAGATCATTGTAGAGAAGTTTGATGTATATGCGATTATCAAAGGAATGGGATAGAGAAAAGGCAGAAACGAAGGCTATTATATATAAAGATGACTATCGAGTATACCATTTCCAGGGTATCTGAATTATCATGAATGAGGCCGTTCCATAGAAGGTCTAGGGTCAGCTACGCTGGCAGTCGCAATATACTTTTTATGTGTTCAAAGATGTGTTTGTCACATTTTTGTTTTTATTGTTTTTCTTTTTATTTTCTTTTTATTTTCTTTTTTGTAGGTACACAACGTTGTACAAGAAATGTGAAAGGTTTAATTATTATTTTAAAGTCTTTAAACCATAAAAGTTGATTAACTTGAATTTTTTTTTCTCTTGCCGTCTTTTGTTTTTTCTCGTGTATACTGATCCTAATTTGGATTAAGCAACCCCCCCAAAAGAGAAAGAAATGAAGAGACGTAAGAGGCTTTATTGAGAAAAAGAAAACATTTTATACCACACAAACCGATCAAGTGTGATAAAATAACAATAACATCACTCTTGTAACAAAAGAAAAAACAACAACAAACAAAAAAAATATATATTATTAGGTTTTATTTTTATTTTCTATACAGTCGTCAAAAGGTTCTGATTTCGTTAGTCCATTCTGAGCTGTTCTTTTTTTTTTTTATAGCTGCACTACTGGTAGTGCTAGGTACTGACAATATACAACAAGTCGCACACTGGAATCTGCGGAGCTTGTGGAACCCGGGGGTGATGCAAAAGAAGAGGTCTTGGAAACTGGGCCTTACCAATTTCATATTTGTCAATACGCGTTTTATGTAGTGGTATGCTAAGGTACGCAACCAGGAGATATCAAACAAACCACTGGCTCTGTGTGGTTTTTGTGCAAATCATGTAAATCATTGACATCCACATCCTTCGACAAGGACGGAGTGTTTATACTCCGTTTATCTTGAACCCGTCATGCTGCACTTAATTACTGGTCGTGCCCAGAACGGAACCGGTATAGCAAAGCATTCTACTAATCAAGATTACACTTGTGCAGTTCGTTGGTTTATTTATATCTTGATACTGATAAGTCGTGGCAATGGTGACAAGAACATGACAAAGTAAAAAGAGTGTGTTATCTTAGTCTTTTCTTTCATAGACCCCATTATTGACCTCGTTTTAGTTGGTTTTGTTGCTGTCAGACCAGGAGTGCCTGTGTTGCAACTGTGTTTAGCACTGGCTATAATTTTTTTTTAGCGTACTGGTGTCAGTACCGCATGACCCAGACCATTCTGCCAGCCGCTGCATCGCTAATAACACAACCGTGGAACACAAGGTTCACTTTGCAGTCAGAAGCTCCCTTTTGCAAGCTTTATTCAATCACTGTATGCTTTACGGTACTCAACTTTTTTTTTTTTTCTTTCTCTTGGGCATTACTGAGTTCATTTTTTAATGTTGCTAAAGAGCAGCATCCAATGGTATCCAAAGCAACAACTGTGCAGATTGAGCATGAAGGACAGGAGATCAGCCTGTACCTCTCCTCAAAACACACTGGCTACGATTTTTGTGAAAAAAGAAGTAACAGAAGCCAGGAAAAAAAGCCATACCTATATATTTTGCAGTCTTTCTGTGGTAAATGCTTACCAACATGAGTACTGTAACACGTCAGTACCTGTGAGCGCAAAAAAATTCGTCTAAAACCCAGCAGGATGGAGGTCATCCAGCTTCCAAACCAGCTCTTTTTTTATTTGATTCTTTGCCTTACTCGTGTTTATATCTCATGGGTATTCTAGTTGGACAGCTCCTACAGAAAGAAAAAAACAAAAGAGATGAAGATTTCCGATTCTGGTTCGTTTGAGGCTTTTTCCTATCGTTGCTGGCAGTACCATGCCAGAATTTTGCTAGGCTAGGCTCTGTGCAGGCCCCGCTATAATTCTTTTTTTTGTTTTGTTTCTTGTTACTTGTACAGGTGTTATAGCTATTGCCACTACGGATCTACGATACGCTGCCATGCAAAGTTTAAATGTTTTTGCTGTATACAGAAACGAGTCATGTTTGGACTTGTTTTGTTATGGTACACAGAGAGACCAGACCTAACCAAAGCAGCTACAGCCTAATCAATTAGTGATCTCATAATATACCAGTAATAATAACATTGTAACTATGGCAGTATCTAGGAGAACTGTTGTGGATACGCTACACATATATCTACATGGGTCAGCAAAACAACTCGTAGAGCAAATATTTGGCGTGAGAGGACTTAGATACAGTACACTGCAAATTTCGCAGTGTGCATCACTAAATTGATAAAATGAGGAGTATTTATCGTGACCGTTAGTTTGTTGATGTGCGCTTACAGCCATTAGTTTATCAATATAATCAAAGATAACATGGCCAAGCTTTGCTCACAACTGACTTGACCCCTTTACAGCTCTGGATGTGGCTTTATATGAGGCCTTTGGACCAAAAGAACAAAGCAAGATGTTTCTACTTAACAGAGTTATCAAACAAGCAAAAATAGAAACAAAACGAGTAATTCGAAAAGTATGGTTTAGTATGATACAGAGTGTGGTGAAACCCTAGTTTTTGAGCGCCAAACTTAGTTTTGACTTGGCTGGTGGATTTTGATATTTATTATAATTTATTATGATTTAGTTTTATTTATTTTTATTTATTTTTTATTTATTTCTGCTCTCTCCTATCCTTCCGAACCTCATCTGTAAGCGTGATATACTTGTATATAATGTAAATAATGTTAAATGTGGAAATAAGGAGTACCAAAAAAAACTTTTTTTTTAAAAAAAATCTAGAATTTACCTCTGGCAACACATGTTAAGGATCATTTACACCAGGATTAGAAACTAAAAATCTCGACGTGGAATCTCGATCTTTTTCCAATACCCATCGTCTGTAGACCTCCTTACAGGTTCCTCTTTTGTTGTAAATTTTATTTTTGGTTTTCATTCTCGTGATTATAAAAACATTGTTAATATCTAGTTGACGGTTCTGTTGCCATGGTTATTTGCTCACATGCTTAATCCGTTTTGGCACTTTCCCTTCCCCTTGAATCTTTTACAATGTACAGCTGATTAGTAACTTTGGCGGCCCCCAATGCTACCAACTACCAAGTATCCACACATGGAAGCTCAGACGCGACTCAATCTGTCAGAAGAAAGTTAAGACTCGTGGGTTGCTTACATGCTCATTTGTTTTTTAAAAGAAAAATAATTCTGGATTGGCTTTCCTTTTGTATACTGTCATCATTGTTGTGTAGAGTGCGTATAATTCAAGAGGTTGAGCTATTACTGCGGCCTAGTTAGGTAGAATTTCCCCCCCTTAGCTAAATCTAGCATTGCTTTGTTTTATGTGTGTGTGTGTGTGTGTGTGTGTGTGTGCTTTTGGCACTTTAATAACTGTGATTGTAAATTCAAGCCGAGGGTTGTGACGTATACAGCTACACTGGTATACACTTGTGATTTGGGAAATTTTCATGCCTGTTCTCGCGGTCACGTCAAGGATCTCTTTCTTAAAACGCCAGCAGGTTTTATGTATCTGGGAATAGTTGAGTTCCACCTGGTTCTTCTGGGCGCACACTGACAACGAACTTCTTTGCCGAAAAGGGATTGTTTCAGCATTGCCCTGATAACTCCAGCTTCGGCGACCAGTTGCCAATATAGCAACAAGAGTCGGCACATGAAGTGATTTGTAATTTTAGCCGTTGTGCACCACTTGTTCAGTGGTGGCTGTATAATCGGTAATTACCAGTCCCGAAGCAGTGCCCTATGCAAATTTGAGTTTCTCTCGTTCGCGTCATACCTTTGGCTCACTCGTAGCTGCTACACTGTGGGCTGAGCAAATCGCCATTATCCCCGCAGATACTCCTCGAGCTGTTTTCTTAAACCGTTTGAGAGCCAGACGGGGCCAGGGTGAATTTTCTTTTTGGGTGTGCACCTAGATGCAGCTCAAAAGTATCATGCAGAAACAAATGAGTCCAGATGGTGACCACTAATATTAACAAACCCATTCAGAGTAACACCAGCGACAAGTATCATAGAAGCAAGCTATGACTTTTTCCATGTAGCTGCACCAGCTAATAATATTCTCGTGTCATTACCATCAGTGGAAGCCAAATGATTCAAGGCTTGCAATCACATGACTCAGTTTAAACAACAAATGACTATGGCTTTACTGCTGAGCATTGTAACAGTGACGACAGCAAAAGCTTCCACAGGCAGCACCCATTTGACTTGCTAAAAGTTTCCTAAAAAAAAGTTTCCTTCGAAAGAAACTTCCAGATGCCTTCTCAATCCGAACTTGTGGCAGCTTTAACGACTCCAAAGGACTAAATCCTTTTTTTTTATTTATTCTTTTTTTGTTTGTTTTTTCTTCATTAATACTAAACATGTCTGCTTCTCGTCTTTCTATCCTGACTAATGCAGCACCACCTTTTGGGAAAATTATCCCGGGTTGTATCACACGCGTACCAATGCCCAATATTCCATCTTTGTACCTTTTATACCCCCCAAAACACGACTGGAGTGCCAATATTAGATTTAATAGCCTCTACTCAGCAAGTACAATAAACCTTGTTCAACTGGAAAAAAAAAATAAAATATAAAAAAAACATTGCTTCTGAATTCCGAAACGTTCTCATGAGCTGACAGGCTCCAACCGCCCAAGTGAACGATATTTGCCTTCAAGCGGTGGTTTGGTAATTCTCTTTTTGGTAGACTTAGGAGACGGCAGTGGTACCATGCGCCGTGGTGGTACAATACTCTGCGATGGTGTAAAGCTCTGCTGTGGTATTTTGCTCACCCTATCTATGGTTTCTGCCAGTAACTAGATCATCCTAATGATGGGCCTTCCTTCTTTGATCCCACTGTTATTCAAATAGTTTCTCCATGTGCACCATGTTAGCCATCTGCATAAGGAAAAAGAACGAAGGTCTATTACCAAAGCTATTAGTGCCGCAGACAATGACGAGACCAAAGAACTGGGCCTAGGTTGGGACTGACTAGTTCATGGGCTGGTTGCATGAAGTTACAAAATCTTGTCGTTTTTCTTGTGTCCACATGACTTTAGGGGCTGTCACATTCTTTCCAAGTTTAGCCATAAACAACCGAGGTCTCTGGCCAATTTGAATCCAAAAAAAAAAAAAACTTGATGAGGGCTCTATTTCAAAAGAAGCCTACGTGGAATCTAGACTGAGTCCTTATTCTAAAACTTAAAGCTATTTTAAACAACTTGTTTGGGCGATGAGCTCCGGCAATTTGGCAAAGAAGAAGGTAGTTGTGCAGTTTATTGTAGTAAAGTTTGGGCGCGATCTCTTTTAAGTAGGCGTGGTTGGTTGTCCTATTTCATGGGACTAATTCTTATGTTTCTATAACGAGCTCTTCTCTGGTCAAGAATAGCAACTAAGCAACTTCAGATGTAGAAAAAGAAAAACAACGAAAATCACTCGCACTCAAGTCAGATTCATGCTTATTGAGAAATTAACTTTCAATACACGTCACTATAACCTTTAAGTTAAAATAAGCATGTTGAACCATAGGGTCTGCTATATCAGCAAACTCAGGCCACCGTACATTGAAGGCCAGACACCAAGCTTCCATTATTCAAATAGACTTAACACGATAGTATATATAAAGGCCACCATGTTGTTTGCTTGTTTGGTTTTGAAGGGTGTTTCCACTATTCCCGATGATATCCTACTTTTTCTTTTACTGTCTGAAAAAGAATCTGATTATCGACTCTTAGGCGTTGGTGTTCTCATCATCCTTTTTGCTAACTCCGTAGTCAAAACCTGCCTGTTGGTTGGCCGCTTTGGTATCTCCGTCGCCAAGGCCGAGTTCCAAAAAAACGGCTTAGCCAAGGTTCTGCAGTGTTTTTTTTTTACGTATAGTCTGGGATGGTTGAAATTGTTAGCCATGTTGTACAGAGTTTCTGACTCGGTGGTTCTCATATACCATTATTGAACCACAAGCTTCAAGTAGTACAGCCCGTACTACAGCCAACGAGTTATTTTACAACAAAGTTTGACTAAGCCCCGTTTTCAGTTCAGGATTTTTTTTGTGTTTTCTCTTGCTGGAGCTGAAACTGTAATTTTGATCTTCAGCCTAACATGCAAATAGAAGTACTAGACGTTAGAACAGTGTTAAAAAATAAGTGGGTACGTAACAGGTTTGAACATAGCATGAGACCTTATATGGTGGCTAAAGCTATTTCTTTTTTAGCATACAGGGCTTTCAAGTACTGGTGAAGTCACAGGTCTTATCCTGACTTGTCACCCGGCAAATAGCCTACTTCAAGTTGATGACAATTAGACGAAACCGACTCTCTTTATTGCCTAAAAGTCTTCCTGCTTGTACCTGTGATTGTTTTATTTTTTCTAGCTTCACAAGCAGGTACAGCGAGGGTTTTAGTGGCATTTGAATTCATTGGTTGGGACCATGGTCAGCTATGCTGCTATTTTCTAACGTTAGAAAATTCCCAACGGTGCCCATACAACTATGGTTGGGAGCTGTAGTTTCTGTAGTATCTAGTATATATCGCTCAGCGTATATGGGTGCAAAAAAAGTTTTGAATCTGGTGATGCTGATAATGGGGGCCCAGCCAACCTGGTGGAACACAACTACAAGGAGTGGTCATGATGTTGACAAAACTCCTTATTACAAGAGAGTCATTTTGCCTTGTGGTTGCTAGGACTGAACTTTGAAAATAAAGTTAAGCAGAAGGATGCTTATTAAAGCTTTACATCTACAAGGAACTACAAACAAGTGCAGGCAAGCTGCTAAACAGTATACCTTAAAAAGTACTTAATACCAGGCCTCAGTGTATCCCTCTGCAGATGATCATAACCCCATTGTCTAGATTTTTTTTTCTAGGTGTCATTGTATTTTATGTGTAGTCTGTTGATAGTTTTGTGTCATCCTCGATGCTTGTCGTTCATATGTGCTACCGACAAAAGCCCTAGATAGCCGTTGGCTTCCATGTTTGAGGTTAAAGAAGAAAAAAAAACATGTGTTTACCGAATACTTGTTAAGTCTACAATAATTCGTTGGTATTGATAAAGAGATTTCCATTCACAGGATCGTAAACAGCTTACTGCACTTGTATTAAGTTCTTGTCTTCTTCAACGCTGATCCCAAGATAGCTTTGATGACTTTGAGACATACTCGGGGAATCTAACACTTTCCAAAATCCTTAGTTGCAGGCCATGGATGAATCTTTGGTTTGGTTTTGTCTGCACAAGACAATTAACGTTTGTTCTGACAATTAACATTGCGATGGAATGCACCTAAGGCACGTACCATATCCGAATCAACTTCAAAGTATGTTAAAAGACTAGCCAAACACAGATACTTTGGGGAGGTATGGTGTGCATGCTTTAATTTTGGTTTTCTACGGACTATAACGTTTGCTTGTAATAAATCTTTAGTTGGCTTTATCTAACAAAAACAAAAATATCACTGACTTTTAAACAAGAGTGCGTTTGCAATACTTAAAAAAAAAATAGTAATCATCACTTACTATTATAGTAGAGTAATAGGCAGAGCTACTGAACAAACTACATCCTCAAAACATGACAGTTTGGTAAACTACGAACGCGTTTAATGTATTGTACCTTTTTTTATTTTTTGCTCTGGTAGGTCCTGTAGTTTCAATTAGATGTTTGGACTGCTGATCAAAAAGAATGAGAACCAAGGCAAATGACCCTATAGTGAGACAACCACAGGTCGCTACTTACACGAAACGCTGGCATGCAAGCGTTTCCGAAATTGGGACAATAAAGCTCGTATTAGTCATCTGCCTACAACTGAATAGTATCAGAGCTTTCCGTATCATACAAAGGAGACTTTAAAGCATAGATCTTAAGGAGTGTGTAATGGATCACGACGTCCAAATAGTATCTATAATTCTACAAAGGAAGGCAGCTCACCACCTTGGGAGCAGCCCAGTATAATCGCACGAAGGAAGCTGACACCACAACCCTAGAGTTAATGTGCTGTACAGACTGCGTCAAAACAGAAAGAGCAGAAAGGTCACGAAAACCTGGGAGGACTCGTACCTAGGTACTTGGAAGAAGCTATATGGCAAGGGGTATTTTAATCCACTTAAAGTCTTCATTATGATCGCTCATCACCATAGTCTGAGTGAGCTGTTTCAGCTCTGCACAGGACATGAAGGCCTTGAAAGTTATTTCAAAAGTTCATTACCGAGAGAAGTCACTAGTGCAAATGTAGCCAGATAGAAACAGCTGAACGCATTTTTCTGTACTCTAATTCTACGGAGCGCAGCTGCTTGAGAAAAGTTTTACCTGGAATTGATCACCAAGTCCTTGTTGTTACCCAGGGATTTGGTACGGTGGTCCAATGCTTTGATTTCGTACCGCATATTCTACGATGATAAATTGCTTGATTAGAGAAGCTTATTGAGGTTTTGGTGGCAATCTCTGATATTGAGCTATCGGGTGTTCTGTGTCACAGATTTCCTTCAACACTTGAAACTTTCCATGGAGAATTCGCAGTCGAAACTCTCTACACGCACTTAGAGGGTCGCCTTGCCAGTCTCACTGAAATAAGTGTTAGAGCTTTGTTATATTTTTTTAATATGTACCTTTAGGATATTACAATAATAATAATAATAATCTGATTTCCCATATAGTTTCAAAATGATGGAAATAGCATTCAACTAGGTTGGGCTTTATGTTGTTGTGGTTTGTTTGTTTACAGAGAAAAATACTATTGTGAGGTTACTCCAACCTCACATTATCCAGTGCAGTAACAAACCAAACCCGACTGACACACAGTCAAGTGTATATTATTACACACGTAACTACCGTTGATACAGTATGAGAAGCAGTTCAATATGAACAAATTTGAGTGGTTGGTTATGATTTCAAATTTAAACCCAAAACAAGCCAGACCGCTGTGACCGCTTAAGCCTATTTGCCTTGTAAATCGACAGTTTTGTTCCAGTGTATCTGTAATGCCGTTTTAAACTGCTCGCCATCCAATGGTTCTAATGCACGAATCAAGTTCTGGATATCCATGACACCTAATGTAGCGTTTAAAAAAACCCCTCGCTCAGCAGTCACAAGGCAATAATTGCTAACGTACCATTCTAATGTTCAGTTGTTATTACTACCTTGCATATCCCAGGATTGATTATTCAAAACTTTAGGCTTTTATCGATATAAGAGTATCTTTTTTCCCTTCCTATTAAATGCAGCATTGAATAGAAATACAGAAAACCTATAAAATGATTTCACCAATCATATCGAGAAGTCTTCGTTCTATTTCGAAGGGTCACGATACATTGGCTGGCTGGTGATGTTTTGTCCCTTTAGTTATGGTTTCTGCAGCTCACTAGCCCCCCTGTAGCAATAATAATGATAATTAAAGAATTATTTTGCAGGAAGCTTGATATATGTAAACGTGAGCAGTCTAATATTTAAGACAGTTTATCTATCTTAGGCTCTATTTTATTTTCGCCCTGAAAAGATTGTACCGGAAGTAAAGATTTCAAAACAAGGTGGTTGTTATCATTAACACAATTTGAATAGTTCTGAGTATTTTTCTTTTTAAAAGCCTGATACTCTTCCTAATTGAGGTTTTTTTTTTCTTTCAAGCATCTAGTTTGCTATTGGAAGCTTGTTGGGCAATGAAAAAACTGTTCTGGCCAAAAAAATAAAAAATTGCAACTTAAACATTTTGACTTTGGACGTGTTTATTTTTTTGGTTTCAAATAAGGTTTTCGCGTTCTTTCTGATTTACATTTGATATTTCTTTTTGTCTGATTTTTAAGAATAATAATAATGATAAAAATAATAATAGTAATAATAATAATAATAATAATAATAATAATAATAATAATAATAATAATAATAATAATAATAATAATAATAATAATAATAATAATAATAATAATAATAA
>Ga0160505_101323_pt1 | contig 11896 bp, 14 predicted proteins | sample DIDeMG_FD_108225 | JGI IMG/M metagenome (GOLD analysis project Ga0160505, IMG submission 108225) | Enriched chicken feces microbial communities from UW Madison campus, WI, USA - DID2874_E49_Stillage MG | ecosystem: Host-associated > Birds > Digestive system > Large intestine > Fecal ...
AAAAAGTGAAAAAAATAAAACAAAAAGTGAAAAAAAAAAAAAAAAGAAAACGAACTTGAAGGATCAAAAATCACAATCAAGCGGCAAACGCTTTAGTTATATAACCTATATTATCGTTGCTAGTAGATGTTTTAAGACCCTCTAAACGCTTCACGATAGTACACTAAGAAATAATAATAATAAAAATTTTCTTTTGAAAAAGATAACTGAATACCGTTTCCCAACATAAGCGGTAATGTTAAATATAAGAAGAAGCCAAGTTTGGTTGCCTATCGCTCTTTCCAAACGGGACAGGCCTTTGTGGCTACTTAAAAGTGTGGCTTGTCAGGCTCTCCGCTTTGTCTAATTAGTTTGGATGCGTACAAGTGTTAGGTAAGCTATGCATAACAAACATTTGCAACCCAAGTGGCACAGTTTTTGGATGTGGCGTCGCTTGATTGCATCGCAAAAAACAAAATTTAAATAACAAAAGCGATATGAAAACACATGAAATCAAACAACTATAAACAACTAGAAGCAAACAAAAACAAATGAAATAAAACCAGTTTATTAACCCATGATCAGGAAAAAAGCTTCTTTCAAGTTCTTTAAATGAGGGGGATTATGATAACAAAGCATCAGACATTGTTTATCGATGGCCGGTCTGGGTATCAACAGTTTGCCGACAATCACGTTAACAATAAAATAAGAAACAAAAATCCCTACAATGTGTCCATTATACTTCAATTTACTTTGGAACAAATAAAGAGCCTATCATCACTCACTAATGGCAAATTCAAACCAGTGATTAGATAGAGTTATCGGGCTCCATCCAATCTAGGCACTAAAACAGGCGTGACTTTTCTAGTTTCTATTTACACCTAGGTGCAGCTTACATGCATTCGTTTGGTGTTACATTATTCAGTTAGTCGATACATAAGGGTTCTACATACTGAGCACGCGCGTGGCCGACACCGTGTGTTCCAAAAGGGCACTGATATCCTGGTTTGTTGGAAGCACCATGATTGGAATTTTGCAGTGGAACGACTCACATGCAATAGTTTCCTTCGTGCCGGCAATGAGACCCTGATCGTTGAAGTGCAGCACGTGCATGGCTGAACGTGGGTCGTCAGGGAACTCAATGTTTCTCGAGCTCGCAGCCCCTGTCGTTGCAATAGTGGACACACTCGAGGTTGAGCGGTGGCGGTAGTGTGATGCGCGACGACTACTCATGCTGGCGCTGCTGCTGCCGACGCGCCGCGAATTATTATTATAACCATCTGCAACCGTAGATGGTTTTGGCACTGAAGCATTTACTGCCTCGTGGTCATCGGCAACAGTCCTGTGACTATTATTGTCAGTAGCTGCAGCCACAGAGCTAGCGTCCGTGGGGGATGTAATGAAATCTAGCTTCAGGTTCCATTTTAGCGCGATGGATGATGTTGAGAACTGTGGCGTAGCTGTGGCGGGGATTGCAAACTCAAAGGTACTTTTGTTTAGTGAGTATGTTGACATAGTACTCTGCGAGTAAACACGTCTAGTAATGTCCCCCGGATCCTCACGTTTGCGCAGGACATCCTGACTAATAAACTCTTCAGTTTCAAGACTTGCAGTAATATGAAAGCACTTTAAATCGGCATTAGCATATTCGACCACAAACACAATGTTCTCGCCCACACGGTAAACGGGCTTGGATAGAATCACTGTAGCAATCCGTCGCCCTGCACGGCCAATATCAAACCGTGACCGCATCGGCTTGACATTATCAAATGTATGATGGTATCGGCAAAAAAAATCAATATTATCCTGGGTTGTTGTTTTTCTGTTTTTTGGTGCTGCTTGCAAATCAATCTGCTGCGATAACAGCTGGTTCCGTACATTGGGATCGCTTGAAAAGAGGCCTTCAATATGTGAAACAAAACTGGCCCGGCCGTTCTCTACACTGTCTGGATGGTCAGCAACAGCTTTACCAAAAATCTTTTCTGATGACAGATACCGGTCTGACGGCAGCTGCACGACTGACGCTTGGTCCTTTTGAAGCACAATTGGCGTTTGCAGATCATGTGTGTACTGCTGGCCGTACTTGTCAACATGGGGGAATACTCTAAATGGAACCAAGGTGGTCTTGGGCTGAGGCCTGCCTCGGCTGTCCAGCTTTTGTATTCCAATTACCAAGTTATAGTGGATTCTGATCGACTTTGCCCGGCAACTTGGAGGTAAAGATGGAGGAAGCTCAAGCTTGTAACTAAACGACTTTGATTCACCTGGACTCAGCTTCAAGTCGACAAAAAGTAAGCTCTGTGGGGTCGAAAAAATAGGGATTGCATCGTTTTTACCGTTAATGAGCCTGCTGCTGCTATATCGCGAGCGTTTACTGCTTCGGCCAAAAGATACTCGGCGACCCAGACCTTCGCTAGAGCTGTTACTGTCGCTATCGCGAATCTGCAGTAAGCTGCCTAGTCCTGATGCTAAACCCTGTAGTAAGCCGCCGGAGCTCTGAGACTTGTAACCAATCCCGCCGTTAGGGCCGACAACGACGCCTTGGTTTTTGACATGTGCGAATTCCTCGGTATTGATCAATTCCTCGTCCAATACATAGTAGCCCTGCAGCTGGACGTAGCCCATAAGCAAACCATGCGTGAGTTTGGCTGATTTCTGTGATTGTATATATGTTGAGCCGGAACGGGTCAGTTGATGCTGCAGGTGCCGGCCGCTGCGTGAACTCCATCGTGGCGTTCCTGCTGCACTGTATAAAGGAGTGTCCATAGGCGATAGCGAGCTACCAGAGGGAGATTGCCTCGGCAGTGGCCCATTGTTATGGATATCTGGCGCACTTGAGTTTGTATCTCTATATAAGTCGCGAATTGAATTTGGCAGATGTGATGATAATCGGGATTCCCAGGAAAGTTGAGTTGTGGGGGTGGACGGACTTGATGAATCATCGTCGCTTAGAAATGAGGTGTCCACCGGATTTATTACTGGCAACGGGCTTGCTAATGGACTGCTAGCAGCACTGATATTTGATGAGCCCGAAGATTGCGGAATACTAAGGGGTGGCAGCGCCGGAGCTAATGGCGAATGACTAGGATGGGCTTTTGTAATATTGTTGTGTGGTTCAATGTGGGGTGGTGTCGACGCGGCCGACATAGCCCGATTAAACCGTGTTCTAGTTGGCGTGACAAAAGGTTTTTCTCCACTATCATCCTGTTGGCCCTGCTGTCCACCGTCCTCTTTCTGGCTGCTCGCATTCACGGTGTCAAGCGGCGCAGGGGGTGGCTCATTTGGGTTTCTAAAAGTGATTATGGCATTGACTGGTTGGCCGGCAAAGACAACTGGGTTTTCAAAAGTAATTTCAACTTGGACTGTCGAAGACAGTCGACTGGGCAATGGCATTAACATTAATGAGAGCGTGGTTGATGAAGAGACAGCACATGGAAAGGAGAAGACAGTAGCAAATACTAAGAATACATGGGAAAAGTGTTCACGTGACTACCCCGGTAAGGATGTCATTGAAAACTTGTATTTTTTATTATTATTTTTATTATGGGCATTACCAGACATATGAATAAATAACCAATGAAGGAAAAAAAAAAAAAAACATACCAGACACTTTTTATCTTTGTCTCATTGCTTTTTCAATTCTTGTATGGATCTGCTTTTAATACATGATGTAAAAAAACGACAAAAACCAAATTCACATGTAAAGATCAAATAATTAAACAAAGCAACAACTCTATATTAAAGATTATTTTTGTGACTATCCCACTAATCTGTCTAATCTGGTTAAGGCACTTTTGATTTTGAGTCCAACTCTAGTACTGAGCTCATAGTCGTCTCCCCATGAGTTCGCAAGCTCTAGGTAGTCCCGGACCAGTTGCACCTCCTTCCCGCCTGAAAGGGTCCAGTGCATAACTGCCATTTCGTAGATGGCACTGGGCGCCACCCACGCGTCTTTGTGACGCTTGAGGAAATTAACTCGTGGCAACCCCGATGCAAAATGGCCCTTTTCTGGCACCTCTATGTAGATCTTGGGAATAACCTTTTTCTGTAGTAGCTCGAGACCTTCATCGGTGCGCTTCAGATAGCGCAATGTCACACTTTGAAGGAGGTATCTGATTAATGACTCGTCTTCCGTCTCATCAATGACAAGTGTATTGTTGTCAGAGAAAGGGGTATCCTTAGCCGCTGTATAACCAAGAAGTTTCAGAGCCATATCTAAGTCCCCAAGAGGCATCCGACCAAAGCCATTCCAGAAGTAGATTATCTCATGGACTGGAGATGTACCAATAGCGTCAATGAGATGAACATTATTTTTCTTAGAAATATCTTTCCACTGATCAAACTTGCGCAGTACGAATCTATCAAAGGGCATGGGCTTAGAAAAGGCTTTCTTTTTGGTCAGATACGACGGAGCCTCTAAAATTAGCTTTTTGGCAGTGTCGCGGGCCTCCTGTGCCTTCGTTGGGTCTATGTCCTTGTGTTTTCTGTAGATTTCAACCTGACACATAGCTGAAAGATAAGCATAAAACATGTGAGACCATGAATTGATCTCGATAAGGCGCAGGAAATTCACTGCAGAGTGTTCAAAATCATGGAGTGAAATCATGAACATGGTCTTATCAAAGAGCATCAGGCCCTCGACTTGGCGGAGGCTAATGGATCCTCTAGACGTGTCATTCATGACTTTAACAGCGGCGACCAGATCGCCTTCCGACGCTTTAAGTCTGCCCTCTTGTAGCTGCCACAGTGCGCCTTGTGAATAGTGTCTTACCATTCTTTTTAAGGAGCTTTTGAGTTTCCGCTTTACGTCCTTGTCATCATCAAGGTGTGGAACAAGATTTTCTTCGATTAAAGTTGCGCTGCTTGTTTCTGACGAAGATGAAGAAGATGAGTCCCTTTCAGGAAGCTTGATATCTGAAACTTGTGTTGGCCCGTCGTAGAACTGAAATAGAGCCAAGAGTGCAATAGCACCATGGATATTCATTGTATTGGTGGCCTTCCAGAGCATAGTTAAACCATCAGTCTCACTGCCATGAAATCCTACAATGGATAGAACCCGGCCGATACCTGGCGGGATAACGGACAATACCAGTTGGATAATACCAAAACAGGCATTTACCGCAGAGATAATATACTCGTCCACGGTCTCTTGACCAGCTTTCATAGTGGGATCATCGATGTTCTTCTGTATTAGGCCATTGATAATGTCATCGTTGCACTCCTGCTTCAGACGCTCGAGGCGAAGCCTGTAAAACTTGAAAAGTTTTTCCTTAATCTGAGGATCCTTAACACTCTCCGTTGTGAGCACTCCACTAGACTCATAAGTTGATTCGTTCGAGTGAGACTTGCGTTTCAGTAAATGACTTGACGTGGTAGACGAGGTTCTGACAGTGGTGAGTGATTGCTTGCTGGTGAATTGCTTGTTAACCTCAACGATAGTCTGGTATGCCTTGCGCAATTTGTATAAAGCCTTTGCGCTATCAATAACACTTTCTGAAAGGAAGAGTGTCACCGCGCTGAGAAGCTGGGCCTCTGCATACGCAACAGAGTAGGCTAGTCCCGGAGGGAAATGCGAGGAAGCCGATATGCCACTATGTACCGCTTTCTGATGTGCCTTCCAGGAAGCTTGTTCTACATCATAGAGCATGTTGCTTGCTTCTTTGATCTGCTCGGGCTCAAATCCCAATGTAGCCTCAATAAAGCTGATCACACCCTGGGCAAGCTTGAAAAAAGCTGAGTCGCCATTCTTTAGAAGCCCTGGGATCAGGTCCAGTCGATCATCTATTAGAAGATCCATAGATCTCAGCGCGTACTCGAGTGAAATAGCATCGTCGAGGAGATGTAGAGTACGTGCGTTCTTTGGTTCTGCTTTTGCAGAAAACGATTTAGTAAGGCCCAGCACTTTAAACATGGTAATTAAGTCTATATGGAAAAGAAAGAAAGAAAAGGAAAAGAGGAGAAATACAGGTTCATTGTTTTTCAGATTCCAGAGGAAATAAATTCGTTAACAATGAGCGCAGGCCCTTAATGGCAATTGAGAAAAATGTATTATTCCTTTCAAACTCTACCAACAAATTTCTTAGCAAAATATCGATGGGAAAAAAGTAATTAAAAACCACTGTATAGAAATTGATATAAAAATCCCTCTGTTTGGCTATCGAGCTACGCATAAATAGGAAATTTCAAATACAGACATAAGTAGACAACCGCCATGTCCATTCCTAAACTAGTGTCTCCCCCCCCGCTTAAAACCTTGGAATAAGTTATTGTTGTCGCCTATGACGACACCTTCAATCCAAGTTTTTCCATAATCTTTCCAGCAATCTCATCGTAGACTTGCGCCGCGTACCCCTCGGGGTCACTCACAACAATCGGCTTTCCAGCATCTGCGCTGAGACATATATCTTCAGACAGCGGTATACTACCCAGCACATCTAGATTGCGACGTTGGGCCTCTTTAATCGCTCCATCGGTGCCAAAGATATGCGACTCGTGCTTACAATTTGGGCACACAAACATGCTCATGTTTTGTACCATTCCGAGCACCTACTATTCGTTAGATACATTCTTAAGAATACCAAAAAAAAAAAAAAAAAATCCGGACATCGGCAGCGACATAGCTGCATTTCACAAACTTACTGGTACCTTGACGACATTGTACAGCTCAATCCCCCGAACTGCGTCGATAAGAGCCATGTCCTGTGGTGTAGACACAATAACAGCCCCGTCGACGTTCACTTGTTGCGCAATCGTCAGTTGAACGTCACCAGTGCCTGGCGGCATGTCAAGAACGAGGATATCGATTCCACCCCACTCAACGTCAAACAGCAACTGCTCGAGCGCCTTCTGGATCAGTAAACCACGCCATGCGACTGCCTTGTTTGGATCGACCAAGTATCCCATGGACATGGTTTTGACACCATAATTTGTCAATGGTACGATTTTTCCGTCTGTAGTAAGTTAGTAAGTGCGGCAATAGCCCGATCTGGCGCGGGATCACTCACCATCGTTAAGAAGGGGTTCCCCTGAAAGATTGAATAGTTTAGGCACTGACGGACCAAAAATGTCAGTGTCGAGGATGCCAACATTTAAACCCTTGTTGAATAATGATAAAGCAACATTTGCCGAAACGGTGGACTTGCCCACTCCACCTTTAGCCGAAGAAATCGCTACAATGTGTTTGACCCCAGGAATAAACCGACGAGTCACGCCCATGTTTGGACGATGTCTGGGAATGCGAGGTGCGTTATTGTTTCTTGGTAGTCCCTAGAGCAAAAGAAGAAGAAAATAAAAAAAGCGCAAAAGAGCATTTGTTTATCATTAATAAAACTATATACAAAATAAAAAGATACCTTTTAGATAGCGGGTTCTTTAGTTACCTACAAGAGGGTTGGAATGGTTAGAGGCTCTGGCAGAAGTAGAAAATGATCTGACACCGACAACTCTCTTAACACTACTGCCAATAGAATTGCGGGTGGAGTTCCAGGAAGACTCGACCTCCTTCCAAGGAATCTTGCTCATAATCTTGTTGATACTCTTTCTGTCGGCCTCAGGGAGGGAGTCAACAATGGCCTGGACCTTGGCGTCGATTTCGGCATCGCTAGCCACGGGGACAAGACCAGCGTACTTTTTCAAAATCTCAATCTCGGCAGCCTCCTTGTCAACAAGGTCACTGCGGTTGGCAGCTTGGTATTCCTCAATAGACTTTTCACGAGTAGCAATCAGTGAACGAACCATGCCAACAAACTTCAGGTTGGTGCCAACAGAGCCAGGCTCGTTGATGTTGCGGTTCTTGACCTCAGAAATAATGTTTCTGAGAACAAGCTTCTCCACATTGTTGCCAGCCTTCATGGCAGCCTTGAGGCCATCACGGATTTGGGTCATGACGGGAGGGTTACCATCAGCAGCAGCACTGTAGTAGCGGAAGGACTGTCTAGAAACGGCCCTGAAAGCAGAAGTGCGAAAAGCAGAGTTGAGCATTTTGTCGATTGTCTGACTGACTTGGAGAAGAAAAGAGGTGAGGTCTGAAAAAAAATTAAATTTTTAAAAAATCTTTTCCACCTCTTGAATCTTCCAATGATAGATCTTCATAGTTCATCATGTATAGGCAGACCGCCCACAAGGTATCCAGACTTCTACGTCTCTCACCCCGCAATGTAACGGCAGTGAGGTGCTTTTCTTGGACTGTGGCGAACAAATTTTGTTACAGCAGCCCTAGACTCTCTTTAGAAATCAATAATGATACGGAGATCAAATCGCCAACTATCTACGCGCTTTCAACGCCGCCTGGAAAGTCGGCAATATCTGTGATCAGAGTGACAGGTCCGGGCTGTAAATATATTTTTAAAAAGCTCACAAAGCGCTCGGAAGCACCAAAGCCTAGATCAATCACATACTCAGCGATTTATGAACCAAATCTGCCAAAATCGACGGCAAACATTCTTGATCATGCAGTGATCTTATATTTTCAATCACCAAAATCTTATACTGGAGAGGATATTATTGAGCTACAGTTGCATGGAGGTAATGCTATTGTCAAGTCGGTTTTAAATGCTCTTATGAAGACACATAACCCGGAACAGGGCTATTTTGTTCGATATGCTGAGGCTGGTGAGTTCTCCAAGCGCGCATTCCAAAATGGCGTTCTCGATCTCACCCAAGTGGAAGGAATAAGAGACTCCATTGATGCAGAAACAGAGACTCAGCGCAAGGCTGCAATGGCGCCTGCAAGTGGGCGAATGAAGATAATGTATGACGATTGGAGAAAGCAAATCGTGGATACTATGGCTCTCTTGACAGCATTAATAGACTTTTCAGAAGACTCTGATATTACTTCAGCCAAGGAACTCTTCAACCAATCTAGAGGAAAAGTGAATAAGCTACTAGGTGAGATTAAGGATCATTACAAAGTTATTAAACGATCGGAGCTTCTTGTGTCGGGAATTAGACTTGATTTCCTCGGACCTCCTAATGCTGGAAAATCTTACCTACTAAACAGACTTGCGGAGCGCGATGCTGCTATCGTTAGCGATGTTCCTGGAACTACGAGAGATGTTTTAGAACTTTCTATGGATATATCCGGCTACAAGGTAGTTTTGGGAGACACTGCGGGCCTGCGTAGTGTCTCTCGTAAAGGCGGTTTAGTTGTGAAAGAATCGACTGATGATCTAAACTACAAGATTGAGCTCGAAGGTATGAAACGCGCCAAGCAGCGGTTTAAGAATAGTGACATTGTCCTGTGTATTTTGCCTCTATCTCAAGATCCAACCAGCGTGTCTATTTCGCCCGACGTTCTGGCAGAGATCAAGGATCTGCAGAATCTTGACAAACGAATCATTGTCGCATTAAATAAAGAAGATTTGGTTGACTCTGCAGTTTCCTTAGAAGATGTGAAAGCCGCTTATGCAAATACCTTACAAGTTCCCAAAGATGACATATTGTCAGTGTCATGCCTCACAGAAAAGGGCATAACGGATCTTGTTCAAAAACTTGTGAGCAACTTTGAAAATATGACTATCGACACTAGCAGTCAAGGTTATCCTATCGGCGCCTCTCAGCGTACTAAAGATATTCTCCAAAATGAAGTTGTGGCGGGACTGGAAGGTTTTCTTGCAATTGACGATGAAACTGAGGTTGTCATCGCTACGGAAGAACTTAGATTTGCCGCTGAGGGTATTGGTAAGATCACTGGTCAGGGAGTAGGTGTAGAAGAGGTTCTCGGGGTTGTTTTCAGCAGTTTTTGTATTGGTAAATAGCCTATGTGTATATAGTAAATCAAAATGCATGAATGATGAAATGAAATGTCACTTGCGCTCCCTCTCTAGGTAGTCTGCAAGCATGTTGAGAAAACCTCCGCCCTCTCTACCGCCTGTGTTACTGTGCGTAGATTCGTCTCCAAACCCTCTAAGACCTGAAAAAGACCGACGAATTGGCGTTATTGGCGACATTATTGCAGAATTGACACCACTATCGCTAGTTCTAGCCAGACCAGCTTGCACCTTTTGCTCCTCGTCCCAAGACAAGAAGTTAGAAATCAATTGAAGAATTTCAAACCGCTTACTATCAGCTCTAGGCAAACTCAAGAAGGATAAAAACATATTGCTCACCAATTGTTTGTCAACGGTATCGCCTTGAGAGTTTTTTTGAATCAATTTCATTGCTTTTGATAAATGATCATTGAGGGTGATATTATCATGTCTCAGCTTTCCTAACTGAAGATTCTTTTCCTTGAACTCCTTTTTAAGGTCAGCCAACTCTTGATTAAGATGATCTAGCTCTTTCAACTTGCTGTTGGTATTTTCAAGTTCTTTTTGACGTTCAGCCAGCAGTGTATTTAAATTCTCTATTTTGTCGTTTAAATTGTTGATGGTGAGAGTTGTAGATATCGTCTTATTCTCCAAATCTTGCCGTGCCTGTTCGTACTTTGCTTGGGCAGCATCTCTTTCCTTGATGTATTCCTGTTCATAATTCACATTCGAAACCCCAAGCTCCTCTAATGTTTGAATTTTGCTCTCAAGACTAGCTTTGATGGTCTGTTCCTCCATCAAAGAGTTCTCAAGATTTTTAGAGTAGAGCTGAGCACGTTCAAGCTCCACCTTGAGATTCTTACTCAGTCTGGCAGTTTCATCGTGCTTGGACTCCAACGTGGAGAACTCCCTTTTCAATGTATCTAACTGTCTAGATAGTCCGTCGCTCTCCCTTCCGGATTTGACAAGGTCTTTTTTCAATGATTCAACTGACTCGTTGAGATTCTTGTTTGCCGACTGCAATGCTGAATTCGTTTGGGTTAGAGAACTGACGTTATCATTCAGAATCTTGTTGTCGCTTTCAAGAGTTTTCAGCTTTTCTTTACATCGGGTCAATTCGGCTGCATCGGTCTTCAGCCTCTCGCCCAGAGTCGTACGAATCCCGGACAATTTTCCCAAGAGGTTTTCATACTTTGCATCGACTGCTATTTTATCTGAAGTTACCGCATCTAATTTTTGCTCAAGCTCTTGTATTTTAACGTCTTTTTCGTCAGTAGTGGCTTTCGTACAATCTTCAGGGGTAGTTTCTTTGATTAATGATAGATCTGAAAGCGCCTTTTCCATATCGGCCTTGACAGTTTGATAATTTTGCAGATGCTCCTTTATTTTTTTATCAGAGTGCTCTTGTAATTCTTCTAGCATCTTTTCCTTGCTGGCAAGTAGCAGTTTGGTTTCAGTGAGCTGGGATAGCAGATCGGCATAAGATTTTTCAGAGACGGAAGATGCCTGATCAATTGCAGCTGCGCTTTTCCCATTAGCGCTAAAAGTATCCTTTTCTGGTTCTACCATGATGCTATATAAATATAGTCAAATGCTGTTGGCGATGGTAAATGTATTAAAAGAGAGGGAGGAAAGATTGAGATAGTGAAAGGTGTTCCTAAAATTAGGAGCAGAAGTGCAGTTGATAGCAGATTTGGACCTTCCCAATTCATGTGTTTTATTTTATTACTTTTCTCTCTTCCACCAAAAACTTTTTCAGTCTCTCTAAACATTTCATCTCTGAAGTCCAAATCAACGGAGCCATTCTGCAAGATCACACAATAGGTCTGGCTTAAACTGTTACTGGAACTTAAGGTAAAATAATGAGCAGCGACATCAGGTCTTTTTTTGCTCCACGGACAGCTAAGGTTGGTAAAAACGCGTCTCAGTGATTTTTTTTTTTTTTTCGTTTTTGTATATATTTTTTATTAACGAACTATCATTAGAAGAAGGCAGAGCCTGAATCGACGAAGAAAGAGACTGCCCCTGCAAAAAACCCTTTGAAGAGAAGAGCATTAGGTATAGTTAATTTCAACTTTTACGCGTCTTTTCTTTAATTCTAATTTTTTTTTTTTTTTTTTTTTTTTTTTTTTTTTTTTTTTATTTTTTTTTTTTTTTTTTTTTTTTTTTGT
>Ga0160505_101324_pt1 | contig 11894 bp, 9 predicted proteins | sample DIDeMG_FD_108225 | JGI IMG/M metagenome (GOLD analysis project Ga0160505, IMG submission 108225) | Enriched chicken feces microbial communities from UW Madison campus, WI, USA - DID2874_E49_Stillage MG | ecosystem: Host-associated > Birds > Digestive system > Large intestine > Fecal ...
CAGTGATGATACCGCCAGCGCCGATAGACAGCAAGTTGCCAGTGAGCATCTCGTAGTCGCCAAACGTGGTCGTGACGTTGATGACGCCGTCGTTGAGCGCAGACGTGACGCCAAGCCAGCCCGCGATGCCAGCACAGAACCCGACGATGGCGCCGACCACCGCACCTGTTCCATTCGCCCGACGCCAGCAGATGCACGCTGCGATGGGGACAACCGCACTTCCGATGATACAACCCATAAGCTCGTACAGGTATCCCATCGAGATGCCAATGTAGTTGAACGCGGTGGCGATCGCGCCCATGAAGACGGCGTAGCCAACGATACAGATCTGCGAAACCACAAGGATCTGCTTCTCGGAAGGCTTCTTGTTGATGTACGCCCCGTAGACGTCGTACGTGAGCAGCGAGGACACGGCGATTTCCTCTGCGGACGCAGCAGACGTCACGGCCAAAAAGAGCAGAATGAGCATTGCGCACGCGCCAGACTTGCCCGCCAGCGCAGCGACGGCCTTAACTGCCGGAAGACCCGCGCCGACCTCGGATGCGTTGAGTGTGATGAGGGGGTTGTCCCCGTGCGCGAGCACGACAGCAGCGAGGCCCAGCGAGGTGGCTAGAAGTTAGTATAATCTCTGTGGACTACGGATACTTACCAATGCTGAGGGGGATACCAAACCAAGCGATACCGCCCCACATGAATGCGCGCACCGAGGTACGCGGGTGGCTCGCGATCGCGCGCATGTGGTACGCCTGGTCGCCGAACACGGTGCCAAAGTTGCCGACAATGTTGAGGACGCCAAAGATGAGGCCAGATTTGGAGCGGAGGGTGAGATAGCTGCCCGACGCGTTGCCCGCGATCGGGTGGTTGGAAGCCGCAGTGTGCAGGAGCGCCCACATCTTGCCTGGCGAGCCGATAATGTCCGACGTGGCGTACACAATGAGCGCGAACGCGATGAGGATGCAGTAAAGCACCAGCGTGTGCGTGTAGTCTGCAATCAGGGTTGCGCGCATTCCGCCAAAGAGGACGTAGACCGCGACGCCTGTGTGTTAGTCCCGCGAATCAATTTTGCCACATTCACTTATACTCACCGCAGGGAATGAGGAAACACGCAGCGATGGTGTTCATCCCCGTGAGATCGCTCACGGTCGCCGATCCACCGAGGATAAGCATGGTCGAGACGATAATGTTGGTCGCCATGGCAAAGAACAGGAACGTGAGGTGCGCGACCGTGCCCCAGCGAGCACGCACGATTTCGAGGTACGTGTGGCAGAACGGCGCGTTGAGCTTGAGCTTGGCGGCGAGCATGGCGAACAGGAGCACCTGGATCGTCGCGCCAGAGGCGTACCACCACGGACCGGAGATACCGAACTTGTACGCCGTAGCGGACGACTGGAGTAGCGTGGCGGCCCACGTCCATGCCGAAACGATACCTGCGGCAATCAGACCGGGAGGCACGGAGCGCGACGCCGTGTTGAACTCCTCGGCGTTGGTCGCCTTGTGGTTCGTGTACCGCGTCTGCAGCTTTGTGATGAGGATCATGAATGCGGAGAAGAAGAGGCCGATGCCGATCTGGATAGCGTGTTAGCGGTGCGTCCTGGGTGCGGGGAAGTGGACTCACAACGACACCGTAGCCCGCTCCCTGGGGGAGAATCGTGGCTGTCATTGTGAAGAGGCTAAGATGTGCTCAGTAAGGGAGGGTGATGAAGATAGATTGAAGTCCTGGGAGTGTATGAGCGGGTATGAGGGACCCTAGGTAGTGTAGTGTCCAGTCGAGTTCAAAGGAGAGTTCAAGTGCGCAGAGAGAATCAGAAATGTACCCAAGTCTACGCCTTAAGTATGCCCAACATGCACGGATTTCTGTCCTCGCTTGTACCAGATCGTGGCGTGCCGGAGCACCGACGACAACCGCAAAGAGCACGCACTAGCCTCGCCCGTTATCGCCACGATAAACCACTGCGCACAGAGATCCGAGGTAATGAGATCCACAGGGAGGTGGAACAGCGGACCCCCGCGTCCGCATCCGGGCGTCCACACCAAAGGTCCAAAGGTTCGAGAACCGATCGGGCAACGATGGGAGTGGGAATACACCTGCGCACGACCGCATTGGATAGAAGCGGCAGCACGCATCTGGAATAATCGGGGTCCCCGTTCTCCACGGGGCTAGTGGTGGAGTGCTGAGAGATAAGCGGCATGAGGAGGTCCAGACCCGCCACGAGCCGTGATGGGTAAGGATGGGCGTCTCACCACTTGGGCATAGCCTGCATCCTGCGACGACACTACTGGTGGCGAGGTATACAGATCGCCGGCGGGAACGAACACGGTGTCTGACTGGCCATCGGTACCGGTTTGTCTAATGGGCACTGACGAGACAATCACAGACGTGTCCATAGTGCCGTTTTGGGTTTCGGTGCTGCTGCTGCTTTCGTCTTGGCGAGATAGTGCGCGCGCTAGGTAAGGCACTATCTTGTCCCCGGATCTCGACTAGCCGTGCACGTCTCCCAGTCAAGAACAAGCGGCGTATCCCGTTAACGAAGATGGAAGAATGGGATCGGGAGCAGTCGGAAATTGGTCGTGCTTATCGGTGTATCTCTGCCTTTCGAGTGGTACTCACTTCACACAAACAAACAAGCAGAGGCGACGCCACCGTGTGACCTCCGAACCGTATGTCCAGTTGGGCTGTGTGTCCGAGAATAGGCGTGCCAAGCGGACGCGAATGGAGGGTATGCGGGGGTGCTCAGGATGTGACCAGCATCTGAGCGTGAACAGTGAGTATCCAAGAGTCAAGGTTTCTTATCAGCCACTTGGTTGCTTGTGACTGGAGGAGTAATGTTTTACCACCGCCACTAGGTCATCCGTTATCAGCTCTATCGGGGACATGTCATTGGCTGAAAGGCGCGTTCTCACCCAAGACCAATTGAATCGTATGCAGCGCGGCGTCTTGCGGTGTCTGTGGCTGGCTGTTCATGCTTCGAAAGGTGCAGGCAGTCGACTTTGGAAATATGAGGTGTGAGTAGATGCATTTAGACGTTATGGCCTGTGGATTGTTTGCGAGCCTGCCGGAATTGCCATTATCACACGTTTCAGGTGGAGTTGGCCTCGACTTGGTGTCATGGCCTTATGAGGCACGTACAATTCTTTCGTCAGTTGGGTGACGTTTTTCGTCAGCTGAATGTTGGCCCTATGAGCCATTAGTAGGCTGCCAGCATTGCCTTCAGGCATAGTAGTGTCAGTGCCGAGCGATACAACAGAGCTGGTAGCTCTGAGATACAAATGCAAAGACAGGAGGATCGCTCTCCGGCGAATTTGATCGTGCGTGATTTATCTGTCTGGTCTAAACTCAAAAGCCAAGTTCCCAAGGGTGCACTCTCAAAAGCTTCACTACAGTTTCTGGCATGCCGCGTCGGATTGTCCGCTGCTGTCCCACTAGTGTCTACCGCAGCGCACTAGGCCCGCACCTCCGAGTGGCGTGGGCGTGGGCTGGCCATCCCAGTCTCAGCCTAATGGAAAGCAAGCCTCGGCGGCGGCGGTGCTCGGTGCGGCGGCGGCGGGGGAGGCGGGCGGAAGAGTCGCCGCCCGCCTTAGTCTCGCAGTGGAAATTCACCGACTGTCGTGTCTCGTGTTAGCTGCGGCTTAGTCGTGGGAAGCGCGATGTGTACGGCTTCGTATTTAGTATTCATAGGTCTCGGTGAAATAGAATCAGCAAACTTTGGCCTCTGGCAGAGCATGACCGCGTTCCCCACTAAGTGTATTGACTGGCCACTGTCCGCCGGCTAAGTCTTTGAATCGGAACAGAGCGCAAGTCAGCGGTCTTCAGAACGAAAACATGAACAGTGTAGGCGTAGCGACAAGACAAACTACAATACACAGCAACCTTCCGAGCAAGCCATGATACGGACACATTTCAAACGCCGCGACGCTTGCTTCAGCAACTTCACTGTCGGAGCGTTATATTCGACTCCGAGATCGGTGTATAATCAGGCCTGGGATCTGGCTCGGCGGAAGCATTCCAACGGCGGTCCAAAGGAATACTCCAGACACTAACACACTGCTGCGGAGTCCGGTCCGGCCACGCCTTGGCTTGGTCCGCCGAGGCCTGTGCGCTAATCAACGATGCACAGATGTGATCGAGATGGAGGTAGATGGAGGTATGGATCTGAGCGGCGTATCTCGGGGCCGTGAGTCCTGCAATCAACAATTCCTTCCATGACTTGTGTGCCGCTGCGTGTCTCATGCCTCAGTTCGAGATACCAGGGAGGGAGGGAGAGTGGCACGGCCAGCACGGCCGGGCGAGAATGGCCGGAAGGGCCGGTGTGGGTTCCGAAACAGTCACCGCCAGCATGAAGAGTCCAAGACCACTCATCGACAACAACTGGCAAAGTCAAACCGCCAAGATCTTATGCCCACCAAGCAGTGACCACTGATCCTAACGACTGCGCTCTCGTCACAGCCAGAACGATGTCGGAGAGTTGCGATTTGTTGGTAGTCACGGGTTTACGTTAGTCCCATGCTCTGCGCGACGTTGCGGAATGGCGGAACGGCGGGACTGCTGGATTCCTGTGATTCCCAAGTCGGGTACACATGCACCGTCGGCAACAAGTCATGAGGTATGAACGTGGTTTGACTGGCGTGATTTCAACTGTGAGATTGCGCCAGATTTGTGTGTTGTGTTCCTGCTGGCTGACGCTATCCCGTTGACATGGACTGTGAGAACGAGGAATGCGAATGTGGACCTACCTGCGGCTGCTGCTCTCCTCCCAACTTCCAACTAGCGACTTTGAGGTCTGCACCACGCAAGCATCAGAAGACCCTTAACGCCATGGCACGGCATGAAACCATGGCCGCCACCGCAGCCATGGCGCCGGGGGGTGTCGACCATTCGCCATTTGCCACATTTCGTCGAAAGAGCAGTCTCGCGACTCATGTCCCTGCGCCGGGTGCCAGGATTCCGTTTGCATGCCTCGGCACGTACCTGCACTACCAGGGTTCCTGCGTTCCCATTCCTGCGATTGTTGCTCCTGGTTGCCATCGGGTACTGTAAATTATCTCCCTATCCCCCTATCCTCTGCGTCTCCTCCCCGATCAAAAGGCCATAAGGCAGCTTGCCGCGCGCAGCATGTCTCGCTTGATTATGAACATGTCTTGAACCATCTGCATCTGCTAGCCGAATAAAGTTGCATCCACAGCCTCCACTCAGGAGCCAAACAGCAGTAAACCCCCGAGTAGCAGCAGCATCAGCAGCAGTAACACATCCCCAAGCGGCAACCGGGCCAAGACCGAGACGGGGGCCGAGGGTAGTTAGGGGTGAGGGGAAAACTTTTCGAGGAGCCGTCCCAAACTTGGCACACAATGAGAACCAGGATACACTACCAGGGTCTAGAGAGCCAGAAGAGCATATGAGAGGACGAGACGAGATGTGAGAGCCTTCAGTAGTGAGCCCCTCGGGGTGGGCACAAAGGGTGTCGGTATCAGCAAGCAGTCAGTCTCTCTGCTCCCTGGTCATTCTCAAGGATCGTGGGATATCACTGTTTGATGGGCCGACGCTTCTTGAGACCGTCGAGCTGTCGTGTGTGATGCACGATGCGTTATTAGCTGCGATGACTGATGGCAAAAGCGCGTGATCGAGGAAAACTCCGAGCACTGAGCACATGTCCGATCTAGTCGCAGTTCAAAGTTTGAAAGGAAACAGAGGGAACACTGGCGAATGAAGCGTAAACTTGGAAGAGAAGAGATCGAATAGATATCAGGAGAGAGAGAAGTTAGACGGGGGAGAGGGTGAGGGAAGAGACTATTGCCATCTTAGAAAGTGTCTCCCGGCAAGGGATCATCACCTTGGGTAACCATAGGTTGATACAATAACGCACAGACAATAAAATCTCCACCTAGAGGAAGAGGAATGCTTCTGCTTATTGCTGCCGGTCGCAGACGCATGCACAGAACGCATGGCTTGCGAACTGGGCTTTTCCATGCCGCCCTTGGCTTGTAAGCTACTGTTTGACTGTTCCGACTAGTCTGTCCGTTGGCGTTTGTGTTGCCTAAGAGCGATGAGGGAGGAGGGAGAGACCAAGAGAGAGTTCAAGTCAGGGGCGAGATGGATGAATAGACAATGCCGTCCCATCAAAGTCAAAGTCTGCCCCCGAACCCACACCAAAAGCTCTGTGCGATCTGTGCTCTGTGCGTGCACCACGCACCCGTTCCTAGAAGCACCACTACCACCCATCCCACCCACCGTACGCTTGCAAGCAGCCACAACCACCTCTGATCACTTCTTGATTTCTCCTTTTGCACTTTTACCTCTCGTTCGCTTTGCTTCAACACCTTGTTCCTTGTCATTCACTTCACCTCGACACTCGCTACACCCTTCTCTTCGGCCCGACCCCACGACTTACAAGCGTGCACGCCCTTACGTTCATTTTCGTCTGCATCACTCGCCGTATCCACCCCGACAACAACGGTGCATGTCACATACTCCCATCACGCCGGGATAGCCCCCCCACCCCGACCCTTCCCACACCATCGGGCCCAGCCAAGTGGCCCCAGCGGGCCATGACGTTCAACTTGACCCGAGAGAAGGTCCACGTGAGTAGACGCGCCGCCGTCGCCGTTGCAAACGCCGTGCTCGTCGCCTGTATTATAAACGCCGACAATTCCTACTTCCTCTGTCTTCCTGGCCACTGACTTGTTCCACAGACCAACCAGATGGTGTCGGTGTACTCGGCCGGCGTGTCTATCGGATGCTGCGTCCTGGTCCTCCTTCTCTCGCTCTGGGTGTGGTCTGTCCGCAGCGCGCGAGGCTTCCTCGACCGCGTCAGCTTCAGACTACTTTTATGGAGCATGTTCTTTGAGATCATCTACGATGTCAACTACATCGCCGTCGTCATGTCGGCCAGTCCAGTGAGTATTCCTCTCGGCTTCCATTCAGTGGCAACAGCAGCAAGGAATCGGCAGCGGGTTGGCATGGCCAGCTTGTTGCGAAGTAGGAGCCAGTGTAACGGAACGCAGTAGCGCACCGCAGTCGCAAACCCCACAGTGCCAATCAGGACTGTCTGTGTTTCTTCATTGTCTCCTTGTCGTATCCATTGTTGGCGCGAATCAGGAGGGCGTGAACCGAGCGTCCCTTCTAGATCGAGCACTGACTCCATTCCAGACTGTCATCAACGGCAAGCTGGACTCTGCAGCAAACGCTCGATGCTCGACGGGCATCTACTTTATGATCAGTACCCTTGGAGTGTAAGTCTCATTGTTTGTCTCGTTGCCTTGCTGCAGCCTGCTCACCATCTCCCAGCGTCAACTACCTCTGCACTGCGATTGCCGTCAACCTGGCAATCACTATTGTTCTCGGACTCAATCCGGTCATTCTCAGTTAGTATCATTGCTTGGCGAGGTCTGTGCGCGGAAAACCTGTCGTACCCACCACACACGCAACACACACTGACCATTTTTAGAACTCGAACGGTGGTATGTGGGCGTCTCACTGTTCGTGGGTTTCTTCGTTCCCATTGTTCCAGCTGCGCTTGGCCACTTTGGATATGATCCCATCTTCTTCGTGTGCTGGATCCAGGCCGAAAACGACAAGAGGCGCATGCTCAACTTTGTCCTTGACCTGTATCTCTGGCAACTGTTGTCATGCTTTATCGCAACGTTCTGCGTCGCAGCGGTGAGTGTTGACATTGAGTCAAAGAGCTAACACTTAAGACGCTCATTAAGCTCTTCCGTCAAGGACGCGCAACCTCGCGCGCCCTGTTTGAGGGGAACAGCATCAATCTCGAGATCAGCGACAACTCGTGGGACCATGACGAGAAGCCGGAACCCCGCAGTCTCGTAAGCCGCATCTTTCGCCGAAAGAAGCACTCGCATGAAAAGGAACACATGTTTGGTCATCTCGAGGATCGCTTCATTCGCATCGCTTTGAGAATCTCGCTGTACCCCGTGTCGCTCATCATTGTCAACGGTCTTATCACAAGTACGTGCTACAGTTGACGTCTCAAGCTCATGCTTCCAGTTGGTGACCTGTTCATCTCTGCCCAGGGTGGCGTCAAGAACAAGACTGTCTACGGCTTGTACTGCGTCTACTACTTCCTCTACGGCGGGCGAGGCATCTTCTTTGCGGCTCTCGGCTTGTTCGTCGACCCGTGCCTTCCGCGAGGTTTACGCGCCGCATGGAAGGCCCACTTCCCCCGTGACCCAGGTCCCAACTCGTTCACCATGGAGCCTAAGGCACCAATCACATCGTCGGCCGGTGGAATCGGCTGCATAACGCCTCAAGGAACCAGGGTCGACCAACTCGCTGCATCGACAGTCACCAATGGTGGCTCTGGCGACCCGGACGCCTGCCTTGAGCCAAAGACGGTTTTGACAGACAACGCCCTCACCCGTCAGGACTCTTCCGGTTCGATGGACATGCTGCACGCTCTCCTCATGAGCGGGCCGCCTGAAGACCATGATCACTGGACACATGAGTGGCACAGTGGTGCTCATGGTCAGGAGTTGATGGACGCCGAGGACAAGTTGCGCAGGGACAGGCACAGCCACCGTTCTCACTCTTTACCCGTTTCTCTCTCCCGCTTCCTCCGTCGTGGTAGCCGGAGGACCATGTCGGCCAAGTCGGTCAAGAGCGACGACATGATCCCCGCCGAGCCGGAGGAGGTCAAGATCCCGCCTATCGCCGAGTTTGTCCCCGAGCGGAGTCCCAAGTCGTCGTCGCCTCCGCCGTTGAAACCTCTGGACACTCCCGAGTTGCCTAGTTTGACGGCAAAGAGCTCACCGAGGACGCCACAGGAGGGATTCACAATGACCTTTGCTGGTGTCGCGGCGGGCGCTCTTCCGGAAGGCTTCGACGACCACGCCCACGACGTCGTCCACCCGGAGGCCCTTCAGGCCGCAGAGGCTGCTGCTGCTGCCGCAGCGGCTGCCGCCGCCGAGGCCGCCAGAGCGGCCGCCCTCGCGCGCCAGCAGCAGCAGATCTCCCCGTCTGTTGGTTCCCGGTCCGCAGGTAACCGTACCCCAGCCGCGAGTAGCGGTGCCTCCACCCCAGTGTTCAACTTTGGCCGCGGGCGCAATTCCGGCAAGAACACACCGGATGCCACGCCCTTGCGCCGTGGTTCTCTCGTATCCTCCCTGGCTAGCGGCTCCGCGCCGCCGCGGAGAGGCAGTCTTGGCGACGGTGTCGTGGGCGGTGGCCTCGGCCTCTCCTTTGGGCTTCGCCGCGATTCCTCCAATGCGACCGTCACAACTGGTGGGAGCCGCATCCCGCCACAGCGCCGCGCAACGACGGGAGTCACGCGCTCGTCGATGGAAAGCCCTCTCACGCCGATCGAGGAACGCCGCCAGCGTCGCGACCGCGCCCTCCAGATCGCCGAACGGTTATACGAGGAGATGGAGGCGCAGCTGTAGTGCTCCGGGAACGAACAGTGAGGGTACATTGGGAGACGGGGTGTGTCGCACGAATGGAGAGTATCGTGTTGTAGAATAGCGAGGCGCCGGGCCGTTCTAAAATGGGTTTTCTCTAAAAGCTTTGGTAATGATTCTCCTTTACTCTTTCATTTTGGGTGTATGGATGTGTATATATCTTGCAAGTGTCCTTCCAGTTTTCATCTCTCCGATGTCATGGTTGACGTGGAGGGTGCCATAACGGGTGCGATCAAGCTGACCAGTGTGACCGTGAATGATAGACATTAGTGCTGGATTTCCACAACGCCACACAGTTTATTTACCACAGTTTACCACGACCTCCGATTCACCCGAGGCTACTCCCTTGGACAACGTGCATAATAACAGGTATGTACATGAAGGGCTCTTGAGGTTCCTAGACCGCCACCTCAAATGTTCACTGAAAAGTTGCAAGTGGAGAACGTGGAGATCGATAACGTGCAAAGAGTATCACGAGGTGTTCAGGCTGCGCATGGCGAGCGGCACCGACAGTCCGATCTCCGACAAGCGCACCACAAGCTACATACAGTACATCTCACTTGCGCGTCGTGCTCCTTCCCGGCCGGCGCTCGCGTTGTATTTACTCGTGTTCGCGTGTTCGGCAATCGATCCGCCTGACTGACATCATTTACGCTCCAGCCGCTGGAGCCGCCATCCATCCCATCCACATCCCTGGACAGTAAATCTATCTCGCTTCGGTCGCTGCAATTTGCGCGTGACGTCATGACATGCGTCCCGTGTACGCGATCCACGCCGCAAGATAATTTGGGGACCTGGCCAGCGAACGAGAGGACGCGATAAAATAAACAGTCCTGAGGCCTGGCCATGCTGGCCAGCGGGTGCGCCGTATTTACGGGGTGTCGGCTGGACCTGTGGGACCTGGGCCTGACTGATGTGAGCGAGCCGCCCTCCCGCCGATCACGCCGTTGCGGGCTGTGACGTGTGAAGCGCGTCAAGGCAAGGTTTACCTGAAACGATGTAACTGGGGATACCGGTGGGATACATAATGAAAGAATGGCGGGCACGAGGGAGGAGGTAGGAGGCGTAGGCGTGGAGGCATGGGGTGTGACTGAAAAAGAAAGAAACGTGTCCAGAAAAAAAAAGACTAGCCGGTATGCCCGCCGCGGATGACGACGACGAGGACGGCCATATAAGATGGAAGGATGGGACAGCACGTTGTCGACTTTGTTCTCTATCTCTCTCTCATATCTACTTCCTAAGAATCCATTCAAGATGGCTACCGGCGCTGATAAGAGCACCCGTCACCCCGACTATGCCGGTGAGTCTGACAGCGCGAGCGAGTCGAGCGATGCCCGGTCGACGAGATATGTGGCTTGCTCGCATCCTCTGCGACTTGCGATGCCTTGTCGCCATCGAACGCTATGTCCACCAGCAGCTAACGCCCGCAGAGAACTGTATGCCCCCGCCACGACGACAACTTGCCTAACGTTTCCAGACACGATGATGCAGTTCTTCGAGTGGTACGTCCCCCGCGACGGCCACTGGAAGCGCTACGAGGCCGAGGTGCCGCGTCTCGCGAGCATGGGTATCTCTGCGTGCTGGATTCCGCGTGAGTACAGTCTTGAGCTGTGGGAATGGGACTATGCTGACGTTCAGCGCCGACGAAGGGAAGCAGCCCGTATGTCTGACGCTTGCTGGCTGGATACTGACACTCCCAAGTGATGGAACTGGTTATGACGTGTGAGTTTTGACGGGACGACTAAATGGGACGACTAGCACTACGGGATCGGGCGTCAGTTGTCGACTGGCGCCAGGCTCTGGATCATCAATATGCCCAACACCGGTTTCCGATTTAGATGACCATTGTATCTGACACAAAACAGCTACGACCTCTGGGACCTCGGCGAGTTTGACCAGAAGGGCGCAAAGGGCACGCATTGGGGCACCAAGGCCGAGCTGCTGTCCGCGATCGCCAAGGCCAAGGAGGCTGGTATCATCACGTACATTGATGCCGTGCTCAACCACAAGGCCGGCGCCGACGACAAGGAGCTGTTCATGGCGACCATGGTCGACCGCAACAACCGGTCCCAGGACGTCGGCGAGATGGGCAACATTGAGGGCTGGACCAAGTGAGTGGCATGAATAGGTTGGGGGCTGACGGCAAGGTTCACTTTCCCCGGCCGTGGCGATAAGTACAGCAAGCTCAAGTGGGTGAGTCACTCGCCAACGTGCTAATTTATTCAATTCATCTGTGTCTCACATCACAGAACTTTAACCACTTCACGGGCGTGGACTTTGACGCGAAGACCAACACCAACGCCATCTACCGTATCCAGGGAGATGGCAAGTCGTGGGCGTCCGACGTCGACAAGGAGAATGCCAACTTTGACTACCTGATGTTTGTGAGTCACATGGCAGCCCCTGCGCGAGTTGGGTAGCGCTAACGGCAGGCCGATAGTGAGTGCGATCGAGGAGGACAGGCGGCAGATCCAGGAGGGCCGCACAGGACA
>Ga0160505_101325_pt1 | contig 11883 bp, 12 predicted proteins | sample DIDeMG_FD_108225 | JGI IMG/M metagenome (GOLD analysis project Ga0160505, IMG submission 108225) | Enriched chicken feces microbial communities from UW Madison campus, WI, USA - DID2874_E49_Stillage MG | ecosystem: Host-associated > Birds > Digestive system > Large intestine > Fecal ...
TTATTATTATTATTATTATTATTATTATTATTATTATTATTATTATTATTATTATTATTATTATTATTATTATTATTATTATTATTATTATTATTATTATTATTATTATTATTATTATCATTACTATGTCCCGTATATTGTTATTATTTGTTTTAGCCTCATTTGTGAATAAATAGACGCGTTTAGCCCCGCTACGCTACCTCGATGTCATTTGTTACCTGGCGCGACGCGACACTGTAGTAGATGCACGAGGCGTTTACTCTTTGTCCTGAAAATCTTTGTCGTTCTCCTCCTCATCATCGTCATCATCTAAAAGACCAACCTCACCAGCAGCCTTGCTCTTTTCCAGCTCGTCGTTGATCTTCTTGTAGTCAATAACTTTGCCTCTAGTTCTGCGACCGACAATAATGTTGGATGTATCAATTTCTGCCAAATCATCCTCCTCGACATCACCCTCAGGAATCTGTATAACCTGTTAGTATCATTTATTAATTCACCAGCAGGATGTCGCGTAATACTCACTTTGTGTTCATCAATGACCTCCTCTTCCTCATCGTCTTCATCATCCTCTTCATCCTCAGGCTCGGAAGCGTAGCGTTGAGCAATCTTGCTTCTGCCTTTACCCTTTGAGCGTTTCACGGGAGCAGCAGGGGTCTCTGGTTCCTTCTTCGCAACATCCTCTTCGGTCTTGGGTTTCTTAGCAGCAGGCTCCTCAGTCTTTTCCTGGGTAGCAGGTTCGGCTTCAGAAGCAGCAGACTCTTCAAGCTTGCGCTTAGCGGCAGTCTCTTCGACAGGAGCAACAGGTTGTTCTTCGGGAGCAGTCATGGTTTCTTACAAGAGGGGAAGTGCAATTGGCGTTGTAGTGATTTTAAAATAACATTGAAGAGAAAAGAAAAAAAAGAAAAAAAAAATTCTATTTTTTTATATATCTAGATATAAAATCAAAATAAAATCTAAAAAATGCCTCAGAACATGGACAGCAACAACAATCCCCGATGAAACCGGCACCTCGGGACTTGTACTCGGATCCACTAACAGTTTAAACGAATTTCCTGATCCTCTCGATTATAATGACACTAAAATTGTCGAAATTGGCCAACTTTGAAGTGAGATAAACCCTAAGGCTTAGGTTTTCGGTGACGATACTACTACTACCACATCCACCGCGATCATCGACAACTAAGATGAACATTCAAGCCATAGACATGCCAGTAGCACAGTAAATTGCCTTCTTGAAGGAGAGTTTGATGCTCAGATTAGGAAGGTTAAAGATTCATTTCATTCTGAAGGAAGTCAGAACAACAAAGTCCAAGGGCGGCTTGAGACAGATGATTACATTATTTGAAAGAATATTGAACCAGAGTCCTCGAGGAAGCCCAAGACAAGCTGATCAAGGAGAATTTCAGGCTAACTGGAGAGCTTTCCAATGGGGAGAAAGATAATGCCAAGCTGACAAGCATCATGGACTTTCTTACCCTCAAAAAGAACAGACACGAACAAAAGTTCAGATCATTTGAACATTCAAAGCAAGACCGTCAAAGCTAGGCCAATGTTGTTGATAGTCTGATCAAAAGACTTCAAAATGTGGAGAAACAATATAAAGTACTACGTCCGGCAAACAACACAACAGAGTCATCTTAATGAGCATGGACCAAAACAAGTCTGTGCAAAGACACTCAATTGAGTCAAGAAAACTGTCAACGAAACCAACTACCCCAATATCCCAGTGGGGTCTATGTCCTCAAGTCACCTTGCGTCACACACTCTCTCTATCCTAGTGAAAGAGATAAGACCATGAAACAAGAAAACCAAACTGAACGCGAAGTCAAGAAGGTCATTGACAAGGAGATTATGCCTTTCATGGTTGTAGGCGTTAACTTCACCATTAGAAGCAATTTGACTCTCCATATCAAAGACTTGAACAATGAAACTATGAAAAAGCTCAATTCCTTAGGAACCCTCATCGATAATGAAACCTGGCACAAAGTCATCTTGGATGGCGTGCGGAAAGGTGATCTATGTGAAAACAATGCCCTTAAACTCAAGTTGAAGGAATCTTGAAAATCAAAATAACAAGCCAAAAGATCCTAAAACATTGAGATACAAGCCAAGGAATGTGCCAATGCGATGAGTGAAGTAACACGCGAACGTTAAAATGATTTTCTGAGTTCTAAGAACTCCACCAATATCTAGGACGTGCTATCCTTTTTGAAAGAGATACAGTCACCCACGGTGGTCACTCAACTCACAAGAAAAGATGGTACTACCACGAAGAAACTTTCAGAAATTGTTAACTGCCTTTTTTTAAGAGCTGTTTCCTCTGGCTCTAAGCAGCAGGTTACTGAGTATTCCTCCAATGCCTGCGGAGGATACTATATGGCACAAGCTGAAAGCTTCAGAGATTGAGCAGTCCTTGTATCAGTAAGCTCCACACAAATTTCCTGAACCAGATAACATTAAAACTATTGTAATCAGAAAAGCTTGGAAAGTAGGCAGTTATCAACAAATGATTATCAAACTCTTCCATGAATGTTCCAGAATTGGATATCACCCGAAGACTTTTCGTGAAGGCCAGATGGCGATTCTGAGAAAACCCAACGCACCTGAAACGCTCGTGAGGTCCTATCGCTTAATTACATTACTTAATTTTTTAGGGAACGTACTTGAGAAGGTGTTCCAAAGAAAATCAGCATCCCTTACAGCTAATACTGTACCGAAACAACAGTTTAGTGGACGCAATGGTTTCCCTACGACTGATGCACTCGCAAAACTGATAAACAACTCCGAAATCAGCCAAAGCTGGGATTGAATTACATCAGTAGTTGCTATTGATATCAAGGGCGCATTTGATAATGTTCACAAAGGTGTTCTTCTGAAGACTATGTCAGACATGAATCTCACAGAGGTCTCTAGGTGCTGTGTGAATTATTTTCTGAGCAGACGAAAATCTACCCTAATCATTGATGGTAAGATAACCAAGCTGAAACTGTGTCAATTCAGGTATTCTCCAGGGGTTGCCGGTTTCACCGCTTCTAATACTGATTTATATAAGTTCTCTGTATCGTAAGATTAGAGGAATTGGTGCTTATGTTGTTGGCTTTATTGATGACATCACCATCTATAAAGGTAGTAGGGACATTGATAATAACATTGCAACCTTGAGTAGGGTGTTACAGATCTGTCATGAATGGGCTCAACGGTTCCGCACTGAGTTTGGCTATGGTGATAAGTTAGGATTCTTGCATGTTTACAAATCCAAGCGTGGGCGACCTAAGAAAAAGAAGAAAAAACCGAAGTCCAAGAAAACTTGCGCTACCGATTGCTGGCTTAGGCAAACGATAAGCTTAGAGGAGTTTGAAGTTTCTGGGAGTAATGTTTGACTGTGAGCTCTACCTTCAATAGTACGCAATAAACGTCACTTCTAAAGCTAAGAAGAAAGTCATGGGAATTATAGGAAAGTTTGGTGGTGCATACAAAGGCATCTATTGCCAAACTATGAAGCAGTTCTACATTTCGTGTATGCGACCAATATTTAAATATTCTAGTCCAGTTTAGTACCACAAACTAACCAGTCAGTGGAACGAAATCTTTATCACGAGTGTGGCCAGCTAGAAACAGTTGAACATGTTCTCAAGGATTATTCTTTGCATCCTGCAGAGTGTAGAGCTTGTTTGTAGCTATTTGACACAAGGGCAATGAACTTATTCCCTATCTATGTATATAGATTTTTGAAGACACTCATGGAAATAAACAAAATATATGTTGTTGTTGTTGTTTTTTTGTTTTAATTCTCGTGTTTCGACAACGGTTGTTCAGTCACAATGAGAATGAGCTACAATACCGAAATATGCCAAAGGAAAGTAAAGTTCTTATGGGATCTGTTTTACAACTATATGTTTTCTGCACCAATTTAGTGTCAATCTACCACAATGGGCTAGGGTACTTAAACCAACACACCCCAGACCACAGCTCGCAGGTCAGTTCTCTTATAGCAGGACACTGTCCCAAATTTAGAGCACATAAAACTTTTTACTACTCCACCTCCCCTTCTCTTCTTCATAACAACAACAGCAGCAATAGCAGTCAGTAACTTCACATCCATTACCTACACCTTTTCCTCGTGAAATCTTCATCTCACCGCGATCATTGCAGCTAGCAACACAGCACGACATTTACTTTTTATTTCATTTTTATTTTTATTTTATTTGCCATTGTCATTAATTTTGACTTTCTACTCTCTGCAAATACTCAATCATCAAGTATTGTTCCATTGACTATTTTGCTAAATTATTTTTACTATCATGACTTCTGATTCTTCTCCGTTTTCTCCTAAGCAGAACAGGTCAAGAGATAGATCTATAGATCCCAGAGAAAGGTCTAGAGAAAGGTCTTCTAGATATGATGATAGCCATAGCAGCAGACATCGTTCGAGTAGACGATACAGATCGCGCTCTAGATCTCCCCGTCGTCACCACCGCAGCGATGACAGCTACAGGAAAAGTAGCGTTAGTAGTGGCAGTCGGCACTCTCGTAGCAGCAAGTACAGCAGCAGAAGTAGCCGCCGGTACTCGAGAAGCCCCAGCCCTACTTACGACAGTGAAGACCGTGACAGCCGGACAGTCTTTGTGCAACAGATTTCCGCTCGTCTAAGAACCAAGGAACTAATCAGATTTTTTGAGAAAGCAGGTCATGTATTAGATGCTTCAATTGTCAAGGACAAAGCATCCGGCCGGTCTAAGGGCGTGGCTTATGTTGAGTTTAAAGATACCGAGGCTGTTAAGAAGGCTGTGGAAATGACAGGCGAGAAGTTGCTGGGAATTCCTGTCATTGTCCAACTAACTGAGTCTGAGAAAAACAAGGCAGATTTTGAACAGGGAATTGCTGGCAACAGCTCAAGTGAATCTGCTAAAAAAGGTCCGCGCGGTCATGAGGGACCTGTGGAAAATAGAATTTACGCAGGAAATATTCATTTTGGTGTCACTGAAAATGAACTGAGACAGATATTTGAGTCATTTGGAGCAATTGAGAGTGTCACGCTTCAGCGCGAGGCTAATGGCAAGTCGAAGGGATACGCTTTTATTCAGTAAGTAATGTTTTTTCCGTTATTGAGGGTTGATATTTATTTACTAACATTTTTTTAGATATAAGGATAAAGCGTCTGCTGATATTGCTCTTGAGGGTATGAAAGGCTTCATGTTGGCCGGAAGGGCTATTCGTGTTGGTCTTGGTTCAGACAGACTGAATCAACCAAACACCACTAATGGTCCAGCACAGGCGTTTCAAGGCTCAGCTTTTAACGAGCAGAATCCCCCGATTGACCGGGTTGGCGCGTCCGCTTCTAGAAACCAGAGCGGCGCTGCAGCACTAGATGATGCTGACGCAAGTGGAGTCTCTTACAACAAAGTCTCAAGAGAGACTTTAATGAACAAGCTTATGCGGGATGAAGATAAGCTGGCCAGGGGGAACAGCCCAGCAGTTCATCAGGCTGAACCTCCTCTGGACTCATCACACAAAGCATCTCGCTGCATAGTTGTTCAAAACTTTTTCGACCCTTCTGAGTAAGTACTACTACTACTACTACTACCTGAAATGCTCGCTTTATATGATACATTGTCACTAACATTGTCTTTTTTTTTTTTTTAGGGAATCGGGCGACAATTGGGTACAAGAGCTTGAAGAAGATATTAAGTTCAAGTGTGAAGAGGATTATGGCAAGGTCTTGCACATAAGCATTGATTCTGTCTCTAATAATGGTGAGGTTTACATGAAGTTTGACTCGGTTGAAGCTGGTGAAAAGGCTTTAAAGGGCCTTAATGGCAGATACTTTGGTGGTCGCAAGCTTGTGGCTGGTCCCATTGTTGAGATGGTCTACACTCTCAAGTTTCCCAAATCTGCGTAAGTAAAATTTCTATGGTATTACTGATAACTAGTTTTATTTTATCATTTATATATATAATCTCTGTAATTCTATATATAATAAAGAGAAGAAGAAGAAAGATTAATTAAAAAAGTTCATGTATCCAACACTTTGCATGTTGATGGTCATTGTATTGAACCCAAAACTACTCGTTTTTAATAAGGATTTCGGTGCCTCTAATCCAAATTCGTGCGTATTCATCCTTGACTCTATTACCAGGACCCCATTCCACCATAGCCCAAAAGTGACTGGCATCAAAAAGTGGCGGTGCCTCCTTTGAAGTGCGGAAGGGTGAATCAATCCCGTTGCCCATCACATTCTTATAGGTAGCGGCGACATTTCCGCTGTTGCTGTTTGAAGCATCAACCGTCTCCCAGGGTCGCGCATTATCCTCTAGTGGACTCCATTCCTGGACTTTGCGCCATTGCAAAGAACCTGTCATTTCCTTTAGCCGGGATACTGCACGCTTGTAGGCAAATCGTTCATCTTCACCGGTGAATGCCGATACTTTTGTAAAGTCCTGCTGGGGGGCCTGCGCTGGCGGTTTGTTTTGGGGAAAGAACTGGTTCGAAGGGTCCGGGTCCATGTAATTTTCTTGGGCAGAGGTAGCCGCATTAGCAGGCTTACCTGCCAATGCATCGTTGGTCGAGGTAGCCGCTTCCGAGGGGGTGCTTGCTGTGGATGGCTCGTCAGTATAACTGGAGACATTGGGACGGAATGGTGCCGAAAGGTCCTGGTGGACCTCTGAAAACATTTCCTGGTCAAGCGATGCTGACTCCTCTTCCTCCAGCTGGCGGATTTGGTCGCGCACATCTGCAAAAAACAAGTCCTCAGGGGCCGCATCACTGCGGAAGACCAGGTTGCACTTGGACTCATACAAGGCATCAAGCAGTGTAATCAGGCGGCGAGCCTCGTTCTTTTGCGTAATCTTGAGTGCCGGAACATTGTCAACAATAAATGTGTGATAGCGAGAAGCCAAAGAAATGTAATCGGCGGAGGCTAGAGGCTCACCACAAATGTCCTTGAAGTCAAAGTACGCCACTCCATTGTACTGCCAGGGGACATGAACTTTTCTACCATAGACTGTCACGGTATCGGAACGCTCCTTGAAGAAAAGTGTTTTATCCTCCGCTGGTAAAAACTCTTGAATTGTTTCCACCCACTTATTCTCATCAACCTCACTTTCAGGCTTTTTAATATAATAATAATTGATGGGCTCAAGAGCACTAGCCTCGCTACCATCACCGTTGACACCATCAGTAGCAGCTGATGCGCCAGTAAGATTAGATAACAAAAGACGATCTGCTTCCTCTTGGGACGACAAGATCTCGCGGTAGTCGTTGGTGCTGCGCATATCGTGCGACACACATCGCGCCTGCAAAATCCGGAAGAAAGTGGCAAACTGAGCCTTTCTAAAGTCTGTTGCATAAAGCTCTTCAGGTAAACGGTTGGAAGTAGCCACAAGAACACCACCAAGTTTGAAGAAGAAGACAAAAAGGGTTTGCACAATTTTTGCTGCCGCTCTGTAGGGGAAGAAAAAAATTGGTTAATACTCGATCTGAATCTGGGGAAACCCACTAAATTTTTGTTGTTGGGAACTTACATGTCAGGCAACATGAATTCGTCGAGAAGCAAGACTGTGTTCCGGTCAATCATTTTCTCTGCAAGTTCAAGCAAAATAAAATCATTTTCAAGTCGTAGCTTTGATCCACGGTAGTTCTTGCTACGACGCTGCTCGGAAATCTTGTGAATATGACCGTAAATGGAGAGCATAAAATTGTTGTAGTGCCAGCGTTTCTTGGAAACATGGGGTAACGATTCGGCAAACATGTCCATGAGCATTGATTTACCGCATCCGCTAAATAAAAGCAAAAAAAAGAGAGAAAAAGTTAGTATTGTTGCAGAATCATTATTAAGTCAGGGTTCAATAGAATCGTTGCAAAAATACTTACACCTCACCATGCAACAACAGGCCTTGGGGTGAATTGAAGTTCAAAAGCTCTTCCTCTGCGGATAGCTGCTTGATCAGTTCTTGACTTTCCTCGTTGGCAAGGTACCAGGCTTTTTGATCAACCTGTTTTTTAGGGTCCTTAGCGGCTTCCTCTTCCTGTCGTCGTTCGTTTTCTTCTAGTGCTAATGAAAGCTCTTTGATCTTCTGTCTAAAGTTCACGGGGGGATTATAGTCCTTAACCCGGTTATAGAGTTTTTGTAGCCTATAAGAGAAGGAAGTTAGTGATGCTCTTGGTTTAGCAACCAGAACAAGACATACTCGATGGCAGCACGATGTTGGGACTCATCTCTCAACAGGGTACCGTTGGCAATTTTATTTTCATAAAGGATCAAAGGATCAGTAATAGTGAGCGCTGAATAGCGCGCCATGCGCTGCTGGTAGCGAGCCACTAGGCTCCAGCTAGTAATTTTTTTTGAGGGACTTCTTGCAATTCTGAGCATTTTGGAAACGCCTTTTGCTACCTATTATGACAAGTGAAAAAGAAAAAAAATAACACAAGCAGTAGCAAAAATTTGGTTATTTATATCAGAAATTCTGTGAATACGAAGAGAGACAGAGAAAAAGTTCAAAACGAGTTGATTTCGAAACTTCGATTCGAATTTCAGTGACAAATAAAATCCAGGTTTAGGGCCCAACCCGTCTGATATCGACAAATTTGGGTCTCATCGACTTCTTACCTGCCGTTGACCTTGATAAATTACAGGAACCACCGTTGGAAAAAAGAAAACAAAAAAACCAACAGATTCTGTTATATTTCCCTATCTACAGTCATGGCCGTGCCAAATAAGAACAGAAAATCTTGGGTCCAGGTGCCCGAGAGTATAAAATACGTTTTTGATAAATTTCCACTTTACACCAATCCCCCGGCGCCGGTGCCTCAGTCTGTAAGAGCAGACTTAAACACTGCTGCGGCCCTTGATCCCGCGGACAAAGCTGCTCGGAAGCTCAATCTGCACGTTTACAACGTAGATGCGACCGACGGACTTGCCACGGACCCTGGCTCAATTGAAATCCAGGGCCTTCTCCGCCTCAAGAACCTCGCCGACCAAGCGCAGACTACTGTTGTTTCGTCTCACAGCGCCCCGACTGACGTACAACGCCTGCCATACCTTGTTGACAAGCGTGGTACTAAGAGCGTCATTTACAAATCACCACAGAGCATACGTGCTAACCTACTATTGCCACCCGTTGGTGCGACTCCCGTTTACACTAACCTCGTCTCGACGTCACTGAAGGACTGGTGGACTATTACTGTGATCATGGACAGCCACCTGCGTGAGGTTGTTTTTGGTGAAGGCCAGTACCGTAGCCCCATTGTCCCCGGCGTTGTTGAGAACTTTCTCAAGGATGAATGGACGCAAATGATCATCGAAGAGCTCCGTCCTCGCTATCCAGCAGTCATTGATGCTCTTGTTGCCAACAACAGCATCGTTAAGACTTCATCTAAAATCTACAGTTTGGTCCGGAGCCAGATCTATGTAGCATCTACCGACAACGGTGCCGATGCCAACGACAGCAGCAATATTGTGATGTTCTTCAGAACCACTGAGCAGGGCCAGAACATTCTTGCTGAGATCCGAGCGCGTGCACGCGAAGCGCTCGAGGTTTTCACCACCCTGATAAAGAACTCTGATACAGGGTTCCTGGGGGTCGGTCTTGGAAATGGTGAAACCATCAAGCACGAGGACGTGACTGACGCAGGACTCGGTTCGCTAGATATCCTTCTTTTCTCCTACGTTTATAGAATGAGCAAAGGCGTGTCCACCATTGTCAACTCTGAATTCACCACTTTGCTCGCAGACTTCCCCGAAGTTCTCGGCCACTCCGAGCGTGTATATAGCAGCCTCTTCTCACAATCTGAGTAGTAATACAATTAAAAAAAGTATAATATAATATGGAAACGGGAAAACAAAACAGACATATGCAAACAGGAATAAACAAAAAATTAATGAGCAGACAGGGTCAGCTAAACTCGTCAGTGTCCAGCCATTAACCAGCTAGCTACGCAATTAAAACAGCAGCTGGATAATTAACTAAATAATCGACTAGATTAGAGTCTGATTCTGTTCTGCCTTTGAATAGTCCAAATCTGACAACCACAGAAGGCCAGGAAGGCAATGTAGATGAACACGGCACCAAAAAGAGTCTTAGCCACGGCCTTGCCATCTTCAGGGTCAGTGATACTGCCTACAACAGTCTCATGACCAATACTGAAAAGCCAGCCAAGCACGGACAGGATAAGGATACCAAAGACCGAAATACCTGTGCAGAAGTAGGCACCGAGGGGCTGGTAAAACAGAGGAGTTAATTAGAGCCATCGAGATACCACCGCAAGGGGATGGAGAAGCAAGCGATTGTAATACTTACAGAAACAACAGGCTTCATTATGAGAATTGAGTATAAATAGAGTGGCCTTAAAGCGATGGGATGTCCGTTAAGGAAGAGAGAAGACGGTAAAGAGCGAGGAAAGGTCGGTTGGCTGGTTGTATTAATATCTGGGAAAGAAGCAAAGCAGCCAAAATTTCAGAAATTGAAGACAACTGCAGTTCAGTGTACACGCTTTTTCTTCAAATCACGTGAGCAAACGATTTTTAATTGAAAAATGTTATTCTAATGTAAGTCAGAAGGTATAACTTTGATAAAGTTACCCTGTTTACTCAGCCATCATCAATTGGAACAACTTGTTCATCATGTGACTTAAAAAATGTGAATATGACATCATGATTTATAAACATAGCACTTGACTCAAGTCATACTATCGCTGACTTATTAGCACTTTAAGTTATAGAAATGACCCACACATTGTAATCTCTTTGAATTTCTTTTTCCGATCCGGTTATTTTATTGGAAGGAATGAGATGGAAATATTATTTGCTTTCTCATCAAATTAGTTGAGTTCTAGTATACTGAATCTTGCAAGACTAACCTCCTGCAAAATCAAATCAGACAGGTAGCAAACGGTATCGTTGATGATACTTAATATCTGCGCATATAAAATACTGAAAGGTGTTGTGAGCTTGGACGAATAGCAAACGTATCCGAACTTTCAAAACCCTCAACTTTAGCTTTTGTTTGCCCCTCTTCTTCACCAGAACGGATATAGTTGCAAGTAACAGATCACGGATCGTTTTGCTGGCCCAGACATGGTCTTTTTTTTATCAAGCCTATAATTTCTTCCGAAGGATAGAAGCAATGAGGGCTTTTTTATCGTTTCGGCTAGCTTCAAGAGGGTGTGGAAGGCTTTCTTGTACGTGACACCACGGATCGGGGTGAGTTGCAGGTTGCCAAGAAGGCGGAGCGTACTAGAGATAAAAGAATTCTGTGCAAGTTAAGAGCAAAGCCGCAAGCTTCCATCGGAATTGGCAAGGCCAAGGTCATTATCAGACCGCGTGGCAAATTGGCAAAGCGAGCGACTGTCCAGAAACACCCGATGTGCGCGGCTTACTAGTCTAGAGCTTTGTGGAAGCAGGGACGAGGGACACCTAGGCCCAGTCTTGCGCATGAAAATAAGCTTGCCATGGTTTTTATTGGTTTGTATGGGTTTTTGACAGCTACGATACCTGATCAGCATACTTTGTTCTGGAGACATGTGAATGGTGAGACTATGGTCAGCTAGTATATTACCGTTATCTATCGGAAGTAACTAATTGTAGGAAGGTACAGTGACAAACAATACTCATAAAATATTTTGAATGGCGATACCCCTGTGTTATCACTGGTATCTTAACCTATCATATGCATACTTGCCCCAGAGGACAAGTAGCTCGTTTTAGACAATCTGGTTCTAGGTCACCTTTAATAAACTTTGGCTAAATACAAATACCTGTGTTCAAAAAAAAAAAAAAAAAACATATAAACCATACACAACCGTTTCTTGTTTTTTTTTTTTTTTTTTTTCTAGTTTTTATTAATTTTTTTTTTGGTGGATATGATAATATAAAAAAAAAAAAAAAAA
>Ga0160505_101326_pt1 | contig 11883 bp, 10 predicted proteins | sample DIDeMG_FD_108225 | JGI IMG/M metagenome (GOLD analysis project Ga0160505, IMG submission 108225) | Enriched chicken feces microbial communities from UW Madison campus, WI, USA - DID2874_E49_Stillage MG | ecosystem: Host-associated > Birds > Digestive system > Large intestine > Fecal ...
AAAAAAAAAAAAAAAAAAAAAAAAAAAAAAAAAAAAAATATAAAAAAAAAAAAAAAAAAAAAAAAAAAAAAAAAAAAAAAAAAAAAGTGTAGTCATAATGTACGCACAAGAATCTATCAATATTTTAGAGGGTTCCTTTTTTTTCTTTTTTTTTCTTTTTTTTTTTTTGCTTTATTCCAATAGTAGTATCCAGAAAAAAAACCTGTTTCGCTACATTAGCCGGGGCTTCTTGATACTGCCATACATGACTTCGTCATCGGACCGCTTGTATCCCCCAATTTGTTCGCCTGGCGGCTGCGAGTCATTTTGAAACGCTGAAGACGGGGGTGGGAGTAGCGGCCGCTTGTCGTCATCATCACCGTCCCCCTCAGACCCCGGACCCATGGCGCCATTGTGGTTGCCCGTATTGGTGTTATCGCGCTTCAGGTAAAGATCTAGCAACTGCGTGAGTTCGTCCTTGCTAAAGGGTTTGGGCAAAATGTCGGTAATGCCGTGTCGGTAATATTTGGCCACGTCGTCGGCATCGTCAGACATGTTGCTTGTCATGGCCACGATCGGGGTGCCGGGGTCAAACTTGCGGATAAGGTCAGTGGCGCTGAGTCCATCCAGCTGCGGCATGACCGTCTCCATGAGAATAATATCGTACGAACCGGCCTGCGCGCGCTTGACAGCACTGACACCATCGTTGGCCACGTCAACCTGGCAACCATACTGCGCCAGAAACCTGCGGCAAACGCGCACACTAAGCTCGTCATCCTCGACCAGCAGCACCAGGTACGCCGAATTGGCGGACTTGCCGAGACTCGCGGTAGTGTAGTTGGGGCTCGGTTTGGCGCCGGCGAGCGGCGGTAACACGTTTGCACGCGGCGCTACTGACACGGGGATATCGTTGCGCGTGGCCTCCGTGGTGTTGAGGGTTGTTAGCAGATTGAGTAGCTGGCTATAGGTATTGGACGCCGTAGGGCTCTCCATGGGGTTGCGGAACTGCGCCGACTGCAGCAGCATCAGTAGCTGCCGCAGCACGTCGTCGGTGACCTTATGATCCTGCTGCAGCGTGTTGAGCCGGTGCAGCGTTGTCGAGTGCACGTCGCGTAGCGCCGCCAGCTCCTTGTGCAGGGCCTCCTGCGCGGCGCGCGAGTCGTTGAGCTCGTGCTCAAGCCGCGCCACGTACTGCATCGAGGCAAACTCGCCGTGGTTGTCAGGAAAAGTGCCGTCATTTGTCAGTGCGTTGGCGCTAGCGCCCGCGCTATTGTTGACACCATTGCTGGCCGCGTGCTTGCGGCTGCTCGTTGTCTTGCGTTTGATATTATCAATCTGATCCTTATTGTGGAGCTGGAAATCGGGATGCTTGAACTCCCACGCGTTATCGCCGTAGAGGGACGAGGTATCGCCCGAGTTGGCGCGGATCTTGTGGAAATCGTACTTGTTCAGCTGACGCACAAAACTGGCAAAATTGGAGTGCTTGAAGTGACGCGGTAGAATCGTCCGCGTGAACTCATTGGTCTAAGGGTTAAAAGGGGTGTGAGTTTTTTTTTTGCTTTTTTGTCTTGGTGGTGGTTTATACTTACGTCGATCACAACAAAGCTGTCACCGTTCTCAGTCCATCTGACAATATTCCTGTACTCTGGCTCTTCCAGCATTCTACAAAGGAAAAAAGTTAGTATCGGTGTGCTTCCGGTACTGCTGCGTGGTGGGTTCTACTGTTATTGCTACGTACGAGAAGAGTTTTCTGACCTGTGTGGAGAGACAAAAAAATAAAAAAGCGGGTTAGAATGCGCTGCGTCGCGTGATGAAAGGAGGCTCTTTTTACATACAAAGTCGTTGGGGCCGGAGCCAGTGGTGCGATCTTGCTTTGAGGCTGCTGACATAGTGGCGGCCACGGAGTCTGCTGGGGTCATGATGCTCGATGGGGTCAGCAGAGGGTTGTGCTGAGGATGGTGATGGGGTGGATGCTGGTGCTGAAGGTGGTTGTTAAACTGAGATTTTTCGTTTATGCTGGGATTACCTAATAACTGATTCATGACAAACCCAGAGGAAGCATTGGCGGAACCAACGTTAGCACCGGTAAGAGGAATTCCGGCTGGCGGATAAGACTGTGGTGAATGATGCTGAGACTGTGGCTGCTGTTGCTGTGGAAGCTGCACTTGCTGCTGCTGCTGTTGTTGATGCTGTTGGTGGAGAGGCAGTGGTAAGATGTTTGAGTACTTGTTTAACAGATGAGGCGATCCCTGCAGCGGCGGTGGTGGCTGGGGTGGGTTCTGAAGATTGGGGTACTCGCCATAGGAGCCATAGAAGAGCCCCGTACCTGCGGTCTTCATGTTGGAATTCATAGTTGGAGTATGAAAAAGAGAGAGAAAGAGAGAGAAAGAAAGGATATATAGATCAGGCAGCGAGTAAGGGAAAGAGAGAAGGAAGGGAAAGGAATTAAAGAAGAAGAAGAAAAAAAGCAGATATTTTAATTTAATTAATCCAGTGAATTTTTTTTTAATTATTTAATTAAATTATATTGTTTATTTAATTTTTCATTTCATTATTACTTTTTTTTTCATATAATTATTTAGTCCATTGGTGCTGATGGGGTGTCCAGAAGTATTACTATAAGGGATTCACTTATGGCAGGATTGCGATGTGCAAAAAACACATAAACAATATCAGTTCATTTTTTTTTTAAAGCTCACAAGTTAAAATTACTAAAATATAAGCAAATTAAACAAATTAAATAATAAAAAAAATAAAAAAAAATCATGCGGTTTTTTTTGGTTCTTTTTTGCCGTTAAATTTATTTTTCAACAACCTTTTGGGCCTATCCGTTTGAACTACCATTTAAGCTACATGTAATCTACCTGTAAACTACCGTTGGAACTACCCTTTACTAAACCCTTCAAACATGGGACTTTGTAAATCAAATCAACAACTATCCAAGTCTTAATGTCCTTTTTAAATACTCATGTCTATTTAATCATTTGGTTTCAATACTTTGAACCCCCCTTACCACAATGAATAAAATATCTAGATGTTACATGACAAAAAATAAAAATAACAAAACATTATACATCTAAAAGCCATATGGCTCACACTTATCTCAATAAGACTGGCAATGTAACGCTCTCAACGCGTATCAGTGAAAACCTCCTTGTCTTCTTTTTCTTTCAAGACCAAATTCATATCATTCCAAGTCTAGACTCTATTTGTCGGCCTTAATATCTTTTTGATAATCTTTAATGAGCTTTGTTTCGTTGCTTTCTCCTGTCTTTCTCATGTCCACCAGGATATACATCCCGTCCACAGGATTTTGTTGGCTCCAAGGACTCAAAGCTTTTTATTTCATACGCGTTCCATATTGTGAATATATCAAACATTATAATTAAGTCTATTGCTTTATTTGGTTTCTTTTTTTTCGTATACGTCTAGTATTAATACCTGCGACACTGCAAGTATTATCAATAATAAATACCTCTTTTTTCATTTTATTCTCTTTTTTTTTCTTCACATTTCAAACCGCTGTCCTGTCATGAAATCTTCGTCTTCTTCGCCAGGCCCCGCAGTAGCATCGACGGGTTCTGAATCATTATTATTACTATTATTATCGTGCTTGGTTTCCTCCTGCGTGTCATGACTGGCATAAATCTTCTCATCGTTGTTGTGAGGCACCCCACCAGCCAAAACAGAGTCTTCCACGTATGTGAACCCATGAAAATTGGCCTGGACCCCCGGGGAAAGCGGCGTTGTCGCTGATCCCTCAAGCCCCCTGCGTAAAACGCTAGTTGATGCTTGGGTGAACTCGGGATCAAAATTGCTTGCGTCAGTATCGTCACCCGTAACAAGCTTGGGCTTGAACGGCGGCTCAATCTCCTTGTTTTCCATGGCGACCCAGTCAATGCCCTGGAAAAAGGCGTGTCGTTTAAGCTCTTGGGCGCCACCATGGGCACCCACCCGCAAGTGCGGGTTGCGGTTGAGCAGCCCCTTGACAAAATCTCGGCCCTCGGCCGAAACCGAATCCTTGGGGAACCGGACTTTGCCAAAGGCAATATTCTTGTACATTTTTTGAGTATCTTCAGCGTAAAATGGTGACCATCCACAACACATTTCGAAAACCAACACCCCCAATGACCAAAAGTCAACCATTTTGGTATATCCAGCGTCATCTAAAAGCACCTCCGGTGCAAGGTACTCCGTGGTGCCGCAAAACGTGTTGGTGGTGCCGTCTGTTGATAGGTTCGCCTTTGACAGGCCAAAGTCACAGAGGGCAATGTGTCCATTAGCATCAAGCAGAATGTTTTCGGGCTTGAGATCGCGGTAAACAATGCCGCTTTCGTGTAAATGGTCAAGTGCAATAATTAGTTCGGCAATATAAAACTTTGCTCGCGCTTCGTTAAACTTGCCCTCCTTTTGCAAGTGCCAGAAAAGCTCGCCGCCAGACATGTAGTCCGTGACCAGGTAAAGATCCGTAGCAGTTTGAAACGAAAACTTGAGTCCAACAATAAATTGCGAGTGAGTCAATGCTGTGCGCACAAGAATGTCACGCTCACCCAGTGTGTGGGCAATCTCCTTTTTAGCCACAACAGTTTTCTTGGAAAGAATCTTCATGGCGTAGATACGCCGCGTATCATGCTTGCGCACCTGGTAGACCTGTCCAAACGTGCCCTTGCCAACGAGCCGGAGTACCTCAAAGTCATTGGGCCCAACCCGCTGATTGTCGCGCGTGCGTTCAAAGGAAAGCTGCACCCGCACCTCACCCGAGACCGTATTGGCCTTGTTATTGAGAGGTGCAAGCGGGAACCACTGGTCAAGAAAGGACTGTGTATCAAGCTTGGGCTCAATGCACACGTGCCCAAGAAACTTTTGGTTTGTGTTTGCGTCGTAAATGCTGATGTCGAGTTCGGCCCGCGCTGTGGTCACATCAAACTGAACCTCATGCTTTCCCGTAGTTTTACTGCTTGATAATGACGAGGATGACTGGATATATGCTTTGTTGCGCGAGGGAATGGCAATGCCGGGGTTGAGAAATTTGTCGGCACCATTGGTGTTGGATGATGTCGGGGTTGCCGATGTGATGTATTCAGAGGAGTCATAGGTACAGACAATATATGTGGCCTGATCGGGGGTCGAAACCTTGAGATCGCGCATCTCGACAATGTTTACTCGGAGCTTACCCAAGACCTTTGAGCTGGCGGCAATGCTCTTTGTGGTTCTGACAATGGCTTGGGCGCCCACGGTATCGGGCATGTTGTTGATGGTCTGTAAGACTGACTTGTACGATGTCATATTAGACTCGTTGAGCAGCTTGGATTTTTTGCTGCTGTTACAATTGGCGCTGATAAGCACGTCAGAAGAAGTCTGTTGCGTTCCCGTGGGCGAAAAGCGACCGGACGCAACCTCTGTCGAGAGCACCGGAGGCACGGCCACAGTGCTTATAGAGTAGGTGGACTGGTCAATATTCGAATTCGAGCCCGAAAGAAAATGTAGAGAGTTGTTCAGTGATTTCTGCTGCTGGCTGCTGGTGGTGATGGCGCAGTATGAGCTTGATTCGGTGGCGGATGAAAGCGACGTCATGGATGACGAGGGCGAGGAATAGATGGAGGGATGCCGCGGTGACGCCGATGCGTGGGTGGAGCCGGAGCTGTTGGAGCCCTTGGAAAGCCAGTGTTTGGGCGAGAGTAGGTGCGAAAGAAAGGCAGGGGCAGCAGCACTAAGGGTGTTATTATTGTTAGTGCTATTATTGTGGGTGTTGGCGGATTTGTGATTAGGTTTACTCGGTAGTGTGAAACTACTGGTATTAGGGTCCGAGATGGTCAGCGAGGTTGATGGCGATAGCGAGTGGACGGACGCCGACGTTGGCGGCGAGCCCGAGACACGGCTAGCGGTGTCATCTGTGCTGCTGGCGATAGACCTCATCGAGGGTGCGGTAGGAGCCGGTATCGGCGTTGCTTCTGAGTCTGGGTGCGCGGCGGCAGTGTGGGGGAGGCTCTTCCGGTCAGAGCCGACGACAAAAGATTTGACAAACCCAGCAAACATGGTGCACACTCAGCACAGTAGAAGCCAGATTCACGATGGTGTATGCGTTGGCTGGGAGGGAGGGGGGGCTCGGATGCCAGTGGCTGGTGGTTCCGCTAAACTGGCGCGGGAAAATGGGTGTCGATGCAGGGCACGCTGATGGCGAGAAATGAAGGCGCTGAGGGAATCCAAGGCGCAGAAAAAGTGGCGGTAGAATCCAACTTGTCGAGGAGGTTTCGATAGAAGAGTATATACGGAGAGAAGGAGGAAAGATAAATGGAATGAAGAAACAAAAAATAAATAGATAAAAAATCAAAAAATTTTCAGGAATTCAGTCGGTGTCAAGTCAATAACTTATTTTTTTTTTTAATTTTTTTTTAAAAAAAAAATAAAAAATAAAAAAAAATAGAAAAACAATGAAAAGTTTTTTATTTTTTTAAGGTTTCCATAACCTGCATTTATGGATTAAGCAGGATCAAAGAGGCCTTAATTCCAATTTGTTTTTATCTCTCCCCAATAGAAGCAGGGCTAATCGCGACGAAAGAAAACCAAATGAAATAAAAATAAAAATAAAATAATGATAGTAATCAAATCACAAATGATGTGCAACCAAATGGCGTCGAGGCCTCCCGCTGCCTGGGACTCCGATGTGGCCACCGAGTGACACTGCATCGCACTAAATCACCGCTGCTCTTGTCAATGTCTTGCCGATTAGTCTACACCGATTCGGAGATTCGTACCTAGTTTCCGTAATCGCCGCTGCTAATACTGCCCTTGGTCACCGCACAGGGTCCTGTACGCTGCTAAAAAATATTCTCCACTTTCTTGCCCTTGACCGTGACGTCGCGGCCCGCGATTCGCAGCATTTCGCGCCCGGCGCCGTCGCGGCCAAAATCAACCTGCACGAGCTTGTCGGCCACATGCACCGCGGCGCCGGCGACGACTTCGATGCCCTCGATGCGCGAGACCCTGTAGCGCTCCCCCGCGACCCGTGTCAGCTTCAGCCGCAGGCCCGCAAGATGGTCGACCCAGACGCTGCCGTCGCTACACACCACGCGGCCCTTGGCGAGCCCCGGTACGCGGCCGACCACGATCTCAAAGGTGTCGTTGCCGCGGTCGTAGACCCCACACTGGCAGCGGTCGCCAGCCCAGATGCCGTCACTAGCCGTCATTATTTGGCCGCTTGACAAGGGTAGTCCTTTCGCGCGGTTAAAATATTCAAGCGCAAAGAAATCAAACTCAAAATGGTGGTCAGGCCGTACCAAAAGCTCATAAAACTCGCAGGGAGGGATAAACATGCCCCCTGCAGGTGCCACTTGACACTGCTGTTCAAATTGAGACAAGCCGCTGCCCTCGCCTAAAATGGCACTGGTTTCTTGGCTTTTGCGGGCATCCAGGTAGTGGTTATTAGCGGGCTGCCCCGGCGTCTTGGCTTCATTATCGCCGCCCTCCAAAAGACCAGACTCCTTAAAGGCATCCAGGCCTGCATGCTGCATCACCTCCTCATCGTACCAAAACGGATGGCCTTCTGTGGAAAAAACAAAGTTCCCGAGCTGGCGATTAAACCCGCTGTGGTCATTGTCGCCGTCAAATAAAAGGTAAAGGTACTTGACCGTCTCGGACAGGAAAAAGCTTTGCATGCGGTCTTCACGCGTGCCAGTTGCAAGGTTGAGGGCCCCCGCATAGCCGCAGCGTGTACGGTAGCGCTTCTCAAGGTCATCTAAAACCCGCCGCCCGGCCGCAAGGTAAAAGGGGTCTCCGGTAGCACGGTGCAAATAATACGTGGCTTCTGCAAACTCGGGGCGTAGCTGGTACCACGGTAGCTCAAGCCGCACGTTGCGCATGGGCGTCATGCGCGATGCTGACAGGTCAGGCTCCGTGGCCACAAGTTTGACGCGCTCCGGGATGCCACCATATTGGAGCCAAACTTTGTAGTAAAAAAGATGCGTGCGCACCGCGTCAGCGACATCGCCCGACAGTACCATCACGCTTGGGAAAAAGGCACCGAGAGAATCAAACCAGTTGTTGGCTTTAGTACTTGTACGATAGTCTATATTGTAAAAGAGTCCCGTACCGTCAAAGCTATTTGTCTTGAGCGCGCGGTATAGGGTAGTAAAGTTACTAAGCATCTCGCGGTCGTCAAAAAGCACCGCGTACTTGAGGGCGTACTCGTAAAAAGAGTCAACATTGGCGCCGATGCCCGTGGCATATTTGGAGCTAGGGGTCCAGTCTCCCGTGAGAACGTCAAGGGTCATGCCTACAAGATCCAGCTCTGAACGCCGGTCAAATACAGCGCTGAACGCACGCCGCGCAACTTGGTCATAGCGAGCGTCACCCGTGAGCCGCGACAGGAGTCCAAACTCGAGCACAAGTGACCCAGCACCAGAGGCACAGGACTCGTTAGTCAATTGCCCGTCTGCCAGTCCTCTGAGTAGGTTCAATCGCGGAAATGGTAACCCCGTCGGTGTTGTGAATGCCGGCAAAAGCCGCTCGCCCAACTCCACTGCCAGCCGCAGCAAACTCCCCTGGTATCCCTGGATAGCGCATTTGCTAAGTCGAGGCACCGAGGCGTACAAATGCGCTGAGAGCAGCCCGCCCAGGCCACGAATGGTTGTCTCAAACAGCTGTACGGTGGCATTGAGCCCGTGGAAGGTAACGTAGTTTTCGACCCGGCGCACACCGCGCGCAAATCCGCGGCAGTCGCCCATGAGCGCGAGGGTGTCGAGGGCGTCAACCAGCGTCACTGAATAGCCGCCAAGGACATCGTTAATGCTGGCGTTTTCAAGGGTCTCGTCTACACGACGATCGAGGCCATCGCAGCTAAGCGATCTCAGCTCGTCGCTGGGAAAGGCATACTCCAGGTAGCCGTTCCAGCCGTGGTAAAACATGTCGGCTGCCTTTTGCCTGCGGGTTTTCAGCGCCATTTGTTAGCCTCTGGTTTCCAGTGCGTGCATGGAGAGTTAAAACAATCGAGGCTTACCTGTAGATCAGAGAGCTGGTCAGGTCATCCGTTGGAGCGGCCCAACAGCAGCAGCAGCAGTGCAAAAGTGCAAGAATAATTGGAATGGAGGGGCCCATGGTGATTTGAGTCTGCAGCAGCGCCTAATGCCAGTTTATGATTGCCCAGAAAAGGTTATGACACAACCAATACAAATGATACAACCGGTATATGTTTTTTTTTTTTTGGATGGTTGGTTTTTTGGTGGTTCCTTTTTTTCAATTTTTTCTTTCCCGAACCCACAGAGTAACGAATTGTTTATGAATCCTTTTGCGAGGATTTCAGGTTGTTGGTTTTTCAATCGCCAACCCGATTTTTTAAGTTCCCTTGTTGTTACTCTTCGCAACTGTCCAAGGTACGGAGAAATCTGTTTTTTCTTTCTTTTTTTTTTTTCTCTTTTTGTCCGTTTGTTTAAATTTTTTTTTTTTCTTTTCCATTATCTTTTTATTTTTGTTTCGTTTTTGTTATTTTTTTGTGGTTTCCTTTTTTTTTTGTATTTTTTTTTTTTTTTTTTTTTATTTCTTTTTTTTTTTTTTTCAAATTCTTTTTTTTTTTTTTGGTCTACTAAAATATTGGTAAACGCCTTTTTGCTTCTATCTCGACCTATATAAAGAAAACCCACGATCCCTGCCACCAGCGTATTTATTTGCATATCTTTAAACATGATTGAAGCACGACCCAGCAGACATGTGGTGCTCAAGTACTCCTCTTCCAACAGCCCACCCCCCGCACTAGCTGCCGTGGGCACTTCACCCGCTGGGGCTGCCACTACTAATACACGCACGCGTAAAAAACGTACCAGCATGGACACGCAGGTGTTAGAAGACCAGGCCGTCATTATTAGCACGAAACGGACGACCCGCAGCAGCAGAAATAACTCAATAGTCCCGACCGAGGACGAGGAGTATTACATTGAGGAGGAGCACGAGGAGGAAGACATACCGTCGGACCCGTCCCACGAGACTGACATGGCCACGCCAGCGGTTCAAACACCGCCAAAACCAGTGGGCAGGCCTCCCAAATCACGCAACACCGCCGGTACCAGTAACAGCAACAATAGTACCAGCACACCCGGTGCCACGCGCGGGCGGAAACCGGGCCTTCGGCGCGGCCGCAAACCCAAGGACCACACAGCCACACCAGTGAGCGAGAAGCTAGACCCGTTTAAGAATCTGCACCAGCATATCAACAACCACTACAAGGAGCACTTAGCGGCACAGGACCACTTGAAAACAATTTTTGCAAACTCACCAGAAACCCTGGCGGATATCAACCTACTCTACGACCTTCCCCTTGACGCCGAGCCCGAATGGAACCAAACAGTGGATAAGCTCACACAAGTGCTTATTGACATGAAGGATAAATGGATGATGCTTGATTATAAGCGGCGAAAGCTTGCTGCCGATATTCAGGCCCAGAAAAACGCCGCCGCATTGAAGGCCAAGGCAGAGGCTGAGATCTCCGAGGCCACAGAGGAAGAGGCGGGGCAAAAGAATGTCGAGGCAATGGAATTATCTGAGAAGGATGCTGAAGCTGTTAAACCCTCTGATGCTGAAGCTGTTAAACCTTCTGATGATGAAGCTATTAAACCTTCTGATGATGAGGCTATTAAACCCTCTGATGATGGAGCTATTAAAGCCTTTGATTATGAAGCTACTAAACCCTCTGAGGACGGTACGAAAGCCATCCAAATTCCTGAGGATGAGGTTATGAAATATCCGGATGAGGGGGCCAAGGCAGCTGAAGACAATGCCGCCGCGGTTGCTGACCAAGATTTAAATCCAGCTGACCCCTTGGACCCCGAGACCAAGCTGATCACCGTTGATGTTCAACCCGCGGGCGATAATACCACAGAAAACGTCAGTATTGGTAACAAGGACAAGACTGAGCAGGCTGCTCCGGACGATAACGCTGATGCTGACACAGATGAGCCGGCGCTCAAAAAGCGCAAGTTATAAATTAAAAAAAAAAAAAAAAAAAATTTGCAAAGGCTTGTTTTTGCGTGTATACTTCTACATAGCTCTAATGCCCAATATTTATTATTTTTCTTTCAATCTAGATGGTTACTTCTTAGAAAGCACATCCGTGGTTGTCACCATTCTCGCTGCTGGTTTTATCATTATCCTGTTGTTTTCATTTAAATTTTTTTTTTCTTTTTCTTTTTGGAAAGGAGTGGAAACTTGGGCTGGTGGTTCTTGCTGGCTGGTGCATGGGCTGGTACCAGGGGTGGTCAGCCGTGCCATTGGGGCAAGGGGAAAGCAACCATTAGCGGCGGCTCAAATAGAATGAGCTGCTGACAGACTGAAAAAATAAAATAAAAAAAATGAAATAAAAAATAAAATAAATAATAATAAATGGCAATAATAATAATAATAATAATAAATGACAGTAATAATAAATGAAAACAATAGTAACTCAGCATGGGATACTGAATCAAGCCAAGTCTCCGTTGGTAATAGAGCCTGTTAATCTTTAGACATCACTGTGGTAAAAAATAGATGCCAATGATTATAAAAATTAATCAAAACTCATCATTGTTTGGTCAATACATAATGCTGGTTTCATTTTATTATATTTTTTTGGTTTGTTGCACACGTGTCTACCCCCAGTAATATCTTTCTGTGTTCGTCCCGACGTGCGTTGACAATTGCCTACACTGCTTTTTCTTTATATTGTTTGGGCGACTTGATACTCCCCCAACGTTACAACACCCTCTTTGTTTGTTGTTCGCGAGCGGGCGATCTATGCTTTGCTTCACGCCCTTTTTAATTTGGCGATGAGAAACTCTTTTTGGTTTTGTTTGGCGTTTGGGACAAATTCTCTCCACATGAAAAAAAAAAAAAAAAAAAAAACAAAAGAAAAAAAAGAACGAAAAAAACAGAAAAAAAAAA
>Ga0160505_101327_pt1 | contig 11883 bp, 9 predicted proteins | sample DIDeMG_FD_108225 | JGI IMG/M metagenome (GOLD analysis project Ga0160505, IMG submission 108225) | Enriched chicken feces microbial communities from UW Madison campus, WI, USA - DID2874_E49_Stillage MG | ecosystem: Host-associated > Birds > Digestive system > Large intestine > Fecal ...
GGTTGTCTGGGCGGTAACCGCGCCTTGTGGAACACGCAGGCGGGCACCATGAGCGCCAGGTTGAAGAAGGCGACCGTAAGCATGGAGTTCCGAAACGCTGTGGTCAGTTTTCTCTCAGCATAGCCACCTACAGAGCTGGTCGAGGAGTTTCTTAATCATGACCGGATACACAATACCGCCGGCACCTGCACCAGTCACGACGACCGCCACGGCAGTTCCGCGACGCTTGGCAAACCAGTGTGCCGTGATTGACGTCGAGGGGGAGTATGCGAGCGTGCCGCCGATACCGTAGAGCATGTGGGCCAGAAGGAACTGGTAGTATTCCTTACAGACTCGTTGTCAGCTAGTGGAACAGCGCACAGGCCTTACAGGCTACAGCAACAAGGGAACCGGTCATCAACACTGTCGCAGTCCATATGAGTTGGCGCGGACCATGCGAGTCGAATCGACGCCCGACGAACAGAGAACCGATATATGTCAATGTACCTTGCACCGCTGCGATCCATCTTACTCTGTCAGTCACGTCCAACTGATGACCTACGCGACAGTCGCCTTCGAGTACGCCGCGAGCGGGTGCGCCAGGTAATACGTCTCCAGCTGGCCCATGGACGTGACTTGCATCAGCGCAGCACCGACTGGGCAAACATACCAAAGCCAAAGACGCAGAAGAGGACTAGAGACGAGGAGCATATGACGCTCCACGCGCGTGCGCCACCATCTGGAGGCCCGGTGTCCGCCACGGCCTCCCCTTCCGCCTCTTCTTCGACTTGTTTTGAGGCATCATCCTGGACCGGACTCCCAAGTTGTTGAGGGGAGTGTCCTAGTGAGGGCTTTTCTTCACCTACGTTTCGGTCCATGGGGGCTTTACAGGCTCACGAGGTCAGCCATGAACCGCCCTGGCATTTTAAACATTTCAGCCTCGACGATAACCGAAGATCCGAGGATCAACATTGCAACCGACGGAACGCGCCACCTCCACCTCCACATCTGCCTCCACCTTGTCGACTCAACAGGTCGAGTCCAAGTAGTCAGCAAACTTACGTAAATGAGTTTAGTGCATGTATATAAGGCAACAGCCCATAGCCTCGATGTCTCACCAAGGACGTACAAAGTCAAGAACAAGGAAGTCAACTGTGGCCTCATGACGCCGGGGGGATGTAATCAAGGCCTGTTTTCTGCCATAGATGTCTTGGTTTCTTTCCATTCACGAAATCCTTCCACCACAGCCATCACACAGATTCGCAATGGCTTCAAGCAGCCACACACCAGCGAGAAACCCAAGTGACAATACGTCCACATCCGCGCCTTTTCTCTGTCGTTCCGTCCCCGTCTGGGTCCCCAACCTCCCAGGCCTGATCACCTTCCCGAATCATCAATCAGTCTCCGCGTCCTGCCCCGCCCAGGGGCACGACCATGTCGCCACATTTGAGACGGTGCTGAACCGGACGGTCCCCATCCCACTGCATCCTCGTGATGACCGTCGACGCTATGCCAAGATCAAACGGGCACGCTGTGGTACGCCTCGATGGGCTCCGTTTATGGGGGAATATCGGTCCGCGAGCGGTTATATCTGGGTGTTTAGAGATATTAAGGTCGGGGAAAATGCTCCTCCCTTTCTCACGGAGAGAGCGTTTCCGCGGCCGCCTGGAGTAAGCCTAGGTCCGGCGTTAACTGCTGACCATGCAGCTTATGAACCGGTCATATCTTCTCACTCCGAGGCAGCGTGGATCAAGGACTATGACTGAGGCTGACAGGGTACGAACGTGGCCGGGAGGTTGCTGACGGAGAATATCCAATGGTATACGTCGACGGTGCGGGCTCTGGACGAGGAGATCGCTCGTATCCAGATCATAATCGATCGAGCAGGTAGCGACCGGAGACGTTGGCCTTGGCAGGTCAGACAATATTGGTACAGCGTCGAGAGAGACTGCCAGCTTGAGCGCCTCGCTGAAGCTGAGGCAGAGAAATTAGAGAGCCTGTCCAAGTACTCGAGTCTGGTTAGTGCAAGTCGCAACCCACCGACTAGATTGAACACTCACACGGTTTTTCGCTGGCGAATGCAGAAACGGAAGAGCAACTGGGGCAGCTGAAACAAATCGTCGAACGCGAAAGACCCTCGCCCAAGCAGTCGACCCTCAAGCGGTGAAGTTCTTCAGAGATCAAGTCGTGGCCAAGATCAGTCGTCTGATCGCCCATAGAAACCGGTAGGAAGCCGTACCGAATGGTCAACCAGTGAGCAGCAGTTGTTGCAAAGACGGCAGTGCATGTCGCTGGATGATGTGGAAGGCAGCTAGTTTCTGTCGTGGACCACTCTACAGTGATCAAGTGAGAATATTATAGCCTGTATGCACTTCTGGATGTTTAGCGTGACGGTATCGACAAAGTTTGATCCATCCTGTGTTGCTAGGAGTCGCTCTTGATAGGGAAAGGTCATTTTGGCATTGGACAGATTCCGACGGTGCCGTCCCACTACCAGTTGTAAGCGGAGCTCCTTCCTGGCATTCTCTACATCCTCGCGAGAGATCCTCGGGGAACGGGGGCGGCGTTATGGTGGCGCGACACATTGTTACGGCCGGGTGACCCGTTGTGGTAGCAGAAGACACCCTTGATCGAACCACTTGCAGCGCTCAGATTCCGCTATACCGCACAATTCCGCCCGTTCCAATACACCTTTCGTCTTCTTCGCGGGTTATACGAATCACGTAGTGGATTGTCCCAACTATACATGCGTAAAAAGGCTGGCTGTCGCAATTGTCAGCTATGTCAGTGATCCAGCGCGGGATTTCCGCCCTTTCCGCCCTCATTGTTGCCGCAGCGGTCAATGAGAAGGTCAGTGTCGCTTCTCGCACCTAGTGGCGAGCTCTGAACGTTAACGACGCGCTTGAAGCTTGGCGAGCAGCGCACGAACACCTCGGTCGCTTGTGTTCACCGTGTGCCGAAGCGAGCGAGCGCCTGCTGTCTCTGCCGCCGTGTTAGGATTCAAGAACGCTGACCATGCGTTTCCCGTTCACTTCTTTATGTGATGTTGTCAGCAACCGCCGAGGTGTCACGTGCAACAAACTGACGTCACGAGGCTCCCGGCTTCCGTCCAGCCAAAGCGGGGACCCGATGGTACTCACCCAACCGATCTGCGGTGGGCAAAGTTCGGAGAGACGCGACGAGCACTGAGAACGAGCGTTTTTCAGCCGCCTGCTTGTGTGCAGCAATCGACACTCGGACGCGCCGGGACCACCTGCCCAATGCACGATCATACGAGCGCACTCCAGATGCGCAGAAATCTGTATTTCCGTGCGTTTGGTATGGCTGTTAAATCTGTGATTTTTTCCACCCCAAGAACACCGCAGGAAGCTGGGATTGGTGGGGGAGCCGGTAGTACCCAAACCCCCGCCCCACTTGGTTTTTCCAGCCGCCCATCGCCCATCCAGCACACGACACATCAGTTGGGAGGTTGCTTTGTTGTTTTGAAACATGATCAGTGCCCTATTGCTGAGCAAGTCGTGCTGCATGACTGCTCATCTCATGACCAGTTGTCAGACAAAACGATGCGCCTGTGCATCGTCGCATACATGATTCTCAACCCCATCAACGGTGGGTAGGAGAAATTTCGCCACACGCCGCGGCGACATGTGAGCAGATGACCTGTGGTGAGCGAACCAGCAAGACCAGTTTCAGCCAGTAAGATGAGTTTTTCATTAGCCAGTGACGTCTTCCCGTTCAGTCAGTGCCACAGTGGGTGTTACCCCGAAGTTGACCCATGGCCTGGTGCGGAGCGTCTTTTTCTTCTGATTTTTTTCAGGCCGTTATTCTTACGGACGAGCTCATTACCAGCCCGTTCTAATACATTAGTTGTGGCCACGTCGTCGATGGAGTCCCGTCGAGGTAGTTACCCTGTTGAACGGGCCCAGTACGTCCGAAGACGAGAGAGTATCCCGGCGGCAGAGGGACGCTCGGACAGAGTGGAACGGGATTGTCCTCGGAAAGGGTGCCGAAAAACGCCGACTCGCGGTGAAACGGATGCCGCCAGAGAGTGTATTAGACGGCGTATTAGTATATACAGCGCGGTCAAGCCTTAGGAAGACATCGTGTAATTTGCTTCCACCCACAAAGAAGCCACAGCCTGTGGACCTCCACTACCACCACACGTCCTCTGTACCAACACGACCGCCGCCCCACGACTACCATCTACCTACCTATTCAGGAGCAACTTGCGCGCTCATCCCATCTCTTTGTTGCTCAACATCATCAAAGACGTCTAGAGTAACGCTCCTCTTACCCCACCAAGAGCACTCCTCTAACGTCTTCCCACCCCCCACTCCTCCCCTCTCTTTCTTCCTTGTATTGTATCACTTTTCGGACTCTGGCTCGACGACGAGCAAATAATCTCACAATGCTTCGCACATTGCCTCGCTCCATCCCCCGCGCTCGCCTCGTCCAGGCGCCGCGCTCGCTCGTTGCCTTCAAGGCCCAGCCCAAGGCGCTCATCCGCAGCTATGCCTCCGAGGCCGCCATCCCTCCCAGCCCGCGCGACTCGTTCGCCAACGGCGGAAACCAGTTTTACATGGAGGAGTGAGTATCCCCCTTCTCGCACCAATAGTTTCTGACAATCAGGATGTACCGCGCCTGGAAGCAGGACCCCAAGTCGGTCCACGCCTCGTGGAACGCCTACTTCTCCGGCCTCGACAAGGGCCTCCCCTCGGCCCAGGCCTTCATGCCCGCTCCCAGCACACTCTCGCAGCCTCTCCCCGAGTCGGGCCACTCGCCCGCCCTTGACGTGAGCGGCGGTGAGCTCACCGACTACCTCAAGGTCCAGCTTCTCGTTCGTGCCTACCAGGTCCGCGGTCACCACATTGCCAAGCTCGACCCCCTCGGCATCTCCAACGCCGACCTCTCGTCGCAGGTTCCCCCCGAACTTACCCTCGAGTACTACGGCTGGACCGAGGAGGACCTCAACAAGGAGTTCAAGCTTGGCCCCGGTATCCTCCCCCGCTTTGTCGGCTCGGTCCCGGACGACAAGCTCACCCTCGGTGGCATCATTGACGAGCTCAAGCGCATGTACTGCTCCAACGTCGGTGTCCAGTACATTCACATTTCCGACCGTGGACAGTGTGACTGGATCCGTGAGCGCGTCGAGGTCCCCACCCAGTGGTCGTACTCCACCGAGGAGAAGCGCATGATCCTCGACCGTACCATCTGGTCCGAGATGTTCGAGAAGTTCATCGCCTCCAAGTACCCCAACGAGAAGCGTTTCGGTCTTGAGGGTTGCGAGGCTCTCATTCCCGGTATGAAGGGTCTCATTGACGCATCGGTCGAGGCCGGCGTCAAGTCGATTGTCATGGGTATGCCCCACCGCGGTCGTCTCAACGTCCTCGCCAACGTTATCCGCAAGCCCATGGAGGCCATCCTCAACGAGTTTGCCGGCAACATGGACGGCGCCGACAACGGCGGTGGTGACGTCAAGTACCACCTTGGCGCCAACTACATCCGCCCTACCCCCTCGGGCAAGAAGGTTGCCCTTTCGCTCGTTGCCAACCCCTCGCACCTCGAGGCCGAGGACCCCGTCGTTCTTGGCAAGACCCGCGCCATCCAGCACTTTGAGGGCGACGAGGGCAGCCACGACACTGCCATGTCGGTTCTCCTCCACGGTGACGCCGCCTTTGCCGGTCAGGGTGTTGTTTACGAGTCGATGGGCATGGCCAACCTCCAGTCGTACGGCACTGGCGGTACCATCCACCTGATTGTCAACAACCAGATTGGTTTCACCACCGACCCCCGCTTCTCGCGTTCCACTCCTTACCCTTCGGACCTCGCCAAGTCGATTGACGCCCCCATCTTCCACGTCAACGGTGACAACGTCGAGGCCGTCAACTTTGTCTGTATGCTCGCTGCCGAGTGGCGCGCTACCTTCAAGAAGGACGTTGTCATTGACATTGTCTGCTACCGTCGCCACGGACACAACGAGACCGACCAGCCCTCGTTCACCCAGCCCCGCATGTACCGCGCCATCCAGAAGCAGCCCTCGGCTCTTACCATCTACGCCGACCAGCTCATCAAGGAGGGCACCTTCACCGCCAAGGAGATTGAGGAGCACAAGCAGTGGGTTTGGGGCATGATGGAGAAGGCCGCCGATGCCTCCAAGTCCTACAAGTCGACCTCCAAGGAGTGGCTCTCGTCTTCGTGGGACGGATTCCCCTCGCCCACTGAGCTCGCCGAGCGCATCCTCCCCACGCACCCCACCGGTGTCGAGGAGGCCAAGCTCAAGAAGCTCGGCGAGATCATCTCGACCTTCCCCGAGGGCTTCACCCCCCACAAGAACCTCGCTCGTATCATTGCCACCCGTGGCAAGACCGTCGCCGAGGGCAAGAACATTGACTGGTCGACCGCCGAGGCCCTTGCCTTTGGTTCGCTCTGCGCCGAGGGCACCCACGTCCGTATCTCGGGTCAGGACGTTGAGCGTGGTACCTTCTCGCAGCGTCACGCTCTTGTTCACGACCAGGTCAACGAGTCGACCTACACTGCCCTCAAGCACGTCTCGCCCGACCAGGGTTCGTTCACCGTCACCAACTCTCACCTTTCCGAGTACGGTGTCCTCGGCTTCGAGCTTGGTTACTCGCTTGTCTCGCCCAACTCGCTCACCATGTGGGAGGCCCAGTTCGGTGACTTCGCCAACGGTGCCCAGATCATCATCGACCAGTTCATCGCCTCGGGTGAGCGCAAGTGGCTCCAGCGTACCGGCCTCGTGCTCTCCCTCCCCCACGGCTACGACGGCCAGGGCCCCGAGCACTCTTCGGGACGTCTCGAGCGCTTCCTCCAGCTCTGTGACGACGACCCTCGTGTCTACCCCACCCCCGAGAAGCTCGAGCGCCAGATCCAGGACTGCAACATGCAGGTCGTCTACGCTTCGACTCCCGCCAACTACTTCCACGTCCTTCGTCGCCAGCAGCGCCGTGACTTCCGCAAGCCTCTGGTAAATTTCTTCAGTAAAAAGTAAGTGCCCAGAAGAGCCCATTTTTGCGTTGTTGCTAACCATCCTCAGCCTCCTTCGTCACCCGCTCGCCCGCTCGACTCTCGAGGAGATGTCTGGAAACACCACCTTCCAGCGCTACATTCCCGAGGCTCACCCCGACACTCTTGCCCCCGCTGACAAGATCCGTCGCCACATCCTCTGCTCGGGCCAGGTCTACTACCAGCTCCTCCAGGAGCGTGAGGCTCGCGGTATCACCGACATCGCCATTTCGCGTGTCGAGCAGATCAGCCCCGTTCCCTACGACCTCATCACTCCCCACCTCGACAAGTACCCCAACGCCGAGCTCATGTGGGCCCAGGAGGAGCCCCTCAACAACGGAGCTTGGGGTTACCTCCAGCCCCGTCTCCAGCTCGCCGCCGAGCAGACCAAGCACCACAAGGGTCGCGAGATCCTCTACGCCGGCCGCAAGCCCTCCTCCAGTGTAGCCACGGGCTCGAAGCAGTTAGTAAAATTTTTTAATTCTCGCGTTGTTGAACGTTTACTGACGAGCAGCGCCCACAAGGCCGAGGTCGAGGCCATCAACGAGGCTGCCTTTGGCCCCAAGGCTTAAGGTGAAGTGGTGTCCATCTTTTCGAAAGACGAGTAGGACAAGGGCGACGAGAACGACAGACGTGCTCGCCGCATGCTAGCAGTTAGTATGTACAACTTTGCAAACATCAGAACAGTGTAGCGGGACGGTCAGTGTAAGTCGAGCCAGGTTGCCACAAACAACGGGGTGCCACGCCAACGGGGTGCCACGCACCTCCACCTGAGGGTTATTTCACCTCCACCTCCACCTCCACCTGAGACCTCCGGACGTCATCAGGTTCTGATAACTGACGATTATGGGGTGCTTTGTGGTGAGTGGGTCAATGGGTTAGTACGCATTCAAGGTTAAGGAAGGATAAGTCAAATTAGGTATGGGTATTCGTTCCAGTCAGTCGCGGTGCAGTCTCCAGTTGTGGAGTCTGCCTTCCCTCCGCCATGAATGTGCAAGGATTCTGGGGATCGGTCACCGTCAAAGAGCAAAGGAAGGCGCTTGTGGGTTCAACTCACCGGTCAGATGGGCCCGACGCAGTTACAGCAAAGCTGTCACTCCACGACACATCGCAGTCAACGTCGCGCAGGGAAGGTGGTGGTAGCTGGATGCAGAGAAGCGGTTCTGATGACGACGTCCCGGCACGGCCGGCCCAGGTAAAGCGTTAGGGGTGGTTGAAGCGCGAATGGCCGGGACAGCGTCCGGAGAACGTAGGGAGAGTAGAACATTTGAAGTAAGAGCCGAATGGGGATAGCTTGGGAGGTAAAACAAGGTATATGTTGTGGAGGTGAATGAGAAGAGAACAGAAAGTGCCGTGGCGCTTCGAGGAAGACACATTTGAGTGCGTTCGTGGCAACATCCTTCATTCTCCATAGTGCCCGCGATGGCGATGGAGATAGATCTGCACCAGACTTTATGTAATACCCAAATATATCTGCCAAGTTGACGTCGGGTGACTCAGACAACAGACAGGCTAGCCTTGTCGCCGAGACGACGATCGCGACGATCATCCGTTTCGAGACTGCCACACCACTGGGTACATTCCTTGAGTGGAGGTTCTAGTGGTCCAGTTCCCTTAGTGTCTGTTTAACTGTGCCTCGAGGTGGAATCTCCTAAGACACGGTACAGCATCGACCGCAGCGCCGCAGCTCTGTGATGACATGTGGGGCAGTACCTCCCGTTAGAACTCTCGCCATAAGCAAAAAGGTGCAGCCACGATCTCCTCTCCCGTGCGGCCACGATCTCCTCTACCGTGTGAGTTTTCTTTCCTTCCCTCTGCCATGCCCGCTTCTCCACCTGCCCCCATTCCACCCTGTTCACATCCCGTCTTCCACTGCGTTCTCGAGTATATCTGACCCCTACCACCTCTATCCGCAAGCCGGTTGAGAAGTCTCCCAAGAGCGCAGCAGCCAACAACTTCAACACTGTCAAAATACCTTCCCTCACTTTTTTTCCAAATTACCGGAACTATCCCTGGCCTCCAAGGCCGTCAAGGGCCTCAGCATGGCTCAGTTCGGACAACTACTGGACCAACACTTTTCCACTTTCTTCTCCTTCACAAGCCTTACGACCACTCGCATTCGCTTGTACCTCACAGAGCACATCGCGCACTACCAGGATACCAACCAGGTACATGGCTTTCTCTTTCTCATTCACTTGGTGAGTAGCGTTTTCCCGTACACCACAACACTTGACGACATCCTCAAGCAGCTCGTCAAGTACGTGTCGTATTTGGCCTACGGGCCTCTGGACGCGGCCGAGCACCAGAGCCAGCTCAAAACCGAGCAGGCTTGCCGAGTCCCGCAAGGACGTCTCTAGGGCCAAGGTCCTCTAGGCTAAGCGCGTCCAGTGGCTCCAGGCCATTGAGGCCGGATTGAGGGTAAGTGCTCGTGAGGCCCCGGATGCTGACTTTCAGTTGTTTGAGATTACTTTTGAGGAGATGCTCGAGGAGTCCGTTCTCCAGCTCAGCAAAGCGCACAAGAAGCACGGACAAAAGAAAGAGTATCGCTTCTCAAACATCGTGCGCCACACTATTTGTATCGGGATTGGCGAGTGGCGCTTGATTCTGCCAATGCGGACACTGACATCATCAGGATTCGCCTTCCACCGCGAACCAGTCTTGCGCGAGGAGATCGGCACGACAACGTCCAAGCAGAACGCATCGGGCCTCTCCAACACGTTTCCTCGCCGCGTCAGGGCGTACACCCACTTCGGCAAGAGTAAGCCCGTATTTTCTCAGGCGTCTAACTTTACAGTCCTCGAGTCGATCTACGAGGGGCGTCTTAGCTGGTCGGAGAACGTGTAGGAGTACGACGAGGACAAGAAGCGCGGCAAGTTCGTCACCGACGGCAAGCTCCGCGACCAGCTCTGCGATTGGATCGCGGATGCCTCCGAGGTAAGTCGTTTTGACTATTCCAGTCACTCACATCAGGGAATCCCCGGGGAGAGCTTCGACGACCAGCGCAGGGCATGTTACAGGTGCGAGGCCCACGGGCAACTGATAAACATAGCGGTGATGTGACAGCGCAGTGAGGGACCAAGGGCAACTTGGTGTCCGTGGGCCGTCTGCTTGCGCTGCGGCGGCTGCACTGTTAGCGACCACGTGTATGGTGGATAGAAACTTACAGAGCTTGCTCATGAACTGCACGTAGTCGGCCTTGGTCATGCTCTTGAACGTGCCCTCCACAATCTGAGTTGCTTGTCAGAACTAAACAAGGCCAACTTATGACTGGACTTACGGCGACCTGGTCCTCTAACGACTCGTCCGAGAAGCCCTGGACGGTTAGAGTTGAAGTTTGTGAGAATCGAGAACTCACCTCCGAGGCGATCACGATCTAATCGATCATGAGGTCCCTCATTGGCGCCTCAGTGATGAACTTGGAGACACCGTCCACGCGCTCGTAAACGAGGACACCGTCAACGTACGTGACGTGTCCTTCGAAAATGTCCTTGAGCACTGTAGCGTTAGAGAAGATCTGCCTGAACGGACTGAAGCGGTCGACAAAGTTGTAAGCGCGGCGGCGCCTCGGGTTGCCGGAGACGATCGTCTCCTGGATAACGGTCTCGCGGTAGTGCCCAAACCCTGAAGTGTTAGAAACCAAACGCCACAGATCAGTGGGGAAGTCTGTTGTGAGATGAAGTTGCGTAGAGATATATGAACGCGCCGCGCGCCCTTTATATCAGGGTAGGCGAGCCTTTCCAGCAGAGTTGATACAACAACTCACGAACGCCGACACCGAGCGCTTGACGGATGAGGTTACGGAACTTGTATGTCGTTCTGCGAGAAGCACTGCTCTTGGTGCGGAGGGAGCACTGAGCAATGGCCTCGTCGAAGAGTTCCTGGAACGGGACCTCCTAGACCTGGTGAGTCAGCGCTACCCCTTCAACGCCTTCACCACGACATGGCTTACCTTCATTGCACCCGTCATCGATGCCAGCATCGCGGCGCGGGTGGCAGCGGTTAGATGATTGATGGCGTCGCCGAAGCGTGCTGCTCGAGAACGTGCTCTGCAGCCTCTTGAGCGACGCTCTCCGCGCACGTTAGAGTGCGAAAGCGTAAGTAGGGAAGAGTGTTGACCAGAGCCGACAGAGTGTCGTGGAGGTTTGTAGTGTACGGGAAGACCGTGCCAGCATGATGGAAAAGCAAGGTGATCAGGAAGCTACTCACCACTTTGTCGTTTGATACATATTGAAACGAGTTGTACGTGGTACTCCGGGGTGGCTGGTCCCTGAGCAGCTTCTCTTAATGAGCCACCAACTTGTCACAATGAGAGAAAGAATGAAGCAGAAATTAATGTACCAAAAATACAGATTATACAGTGTAAGAGTCTGAACTGCCGGCGATGCGCCCACATGAGCTTAGGGATGGATGATGTGTGGCACCAACTGGGTGGAGCCTAAGGGGAGGCGAGATTGTGGGAGATAGAAAGGTGAAATCTTTCCGTGCCATATGTCGGCCATGTCGAGGGTCTGCCACATGGTTTATCTCTGGCGCGGACCACAGGTGTATCTTTGTTTCGTATAAGATATGAAAAGAGGATGGATGTGGCGCAGGGCCAAGAAAGTGATAACTGACAAAACTCGTTGAGGAGCCATCATGTGCCGACACCGAAATCTCCGGTCAGCACACACCGCCACACTAGAGACGCACGTGGAAAGCAGTGGCTATTCAGGCCTCATTAGAGTCGCACGGTGGAGAGATGGCATGGTTGATAGCTGGCTCTTTGAGACTGGTGCTCCTCATATCTGTCAGATATACCCTCTAGGCTCATGTGTCACACTCATTGTATATATGTAAGCAGCGCTCTCCGTAATATCTCTTCTGCGTTGTACATTCATCCTA